>Ga0307935_1001109_pt1 | contig 10275 bp, 12 predicted proteins | sample OrgLakmetageno92_FD_201827 | JGI IMG/M metagenome (GOLD analysis project Ga0307935, IMG submission 201827) | Saline water microbial communities from Organic Lake, Antarctica - #92 | ecosystem: Environmental > Aquatic > Non-marine Saline and Alkaline > Saline | place: Antarctica: Organic Lake...
TGAAGATTCTTGAACTCATCAACCCGCCCGCCACGGTGCGAGCGTGGATCTACCGGGTCGTTTTCCTGACGGCTGTGATCGTGGTCGCCGTGGCGCTTGCGTTCGGTTCCGAGCCGGAGACGATCATCGCGACGGCGTCGACGGTGGCTGCGATCGTCACGGGTGCGTTGGCGATCGTCAACACGACGACGAGCAAGTAGGTCGCCGTGTCGGTCGTACCGGGCGTTGAAACGTTTCACGGCTGGTCTGCGTGGGTTGATCCTCGCAAGCCGATCACGGGGCCGGCGGCGAACCGCGACCTGTGGGACACGTTCGTTTTGCACTACACCGCTGCCGACGACCTGATCGACGGCGACCCCGGCGAGCACGCCGAAGACCTGCCCGCCTACTTGCGGGGAATGCAGCGTTACTACGTCGATTCGCGCGACTACTCGGTCGGCTACAACTTCGCCGTCGACTGGCTCGGCGGCGTGTGGATGCTCCGAGGGTTCGGGATCAAGTGCGCTGCGAACCTCAACTGGAACCACCGCACGATCGCCGTGCTGTGCCTCGTTGACGGCGGCGACCCGATGACCGCCGAGGCGGTGGCGTCGGTCAATGCGATCTACGCCGAAGCCGAACGGCGCTGCGGCCGTTCGATGAACCTGGTACCGCACTCGGCGATCGGGTCGACGTCGTGTTGCGGTGACGGCATTCGGGCGCAGATCGCGTCCGGTGTGATCCGTCCGACGTTGCCGACCCCACTTCCACCACCTGTTCCACCGATCACCGAGGACGACGACATGAACCTGTTTCTTGCTACTGCGGCGTTGCGACGTCACTCCCGTACCGGTGCGATCTTCCTGACGTCGGCGCTTGATTTCTGTCAACATGTCGACGCCGGCCAGGTCGCGCATTACACGAAGCTCGGCGTCAAGACGGTGCCGCTCGCTAACGAAGACGTGTTCGAGTCGTACGTCGCCTACCTGTCGGGCGGGTTGCGGCCGGCGTGGGCGTTGCAGCCGCTCAAGTCCGTTTAAACCCCGAACGAAGGAGACATGACGTGACGAACAGATTGACGAAAGCCGCCGAGACGTTGCCCGGTGACACCTCGGCGAACACCGGCACGATCCGTGTCGGTACCAACACGGCGGTCATCGCGTCGTCTGAGGCTGACTGATGGCTGACCTTCCCGCCGAACTCGCATACGGCAAGGTGGTCGCACGGCTCATCCTTGCTGTCGCTGACACCACTGATGCCGGTCGGCTCCCCAACGCACAACCGGCGGTCGGCACTGTCACGTTCACGCCAGCGAACGTCATCGTCAAGACGGCGCTGCCGGAGCCGGCGACGGTCGTCAAGAAGCCGATCGCGTGCGGTATCGACGCCAACGGGTTCCTGATCGACCCTGAGCTGGCGTTGGGCGTCTGGCTGGTTGTCGGTGTCTACGACGTGTCGTATCGGATCACGGATGCGTCGGTGCCGTCTCACAGCATCGAAGTGCTCGTAGGTAACGACGACTCTGCGCCGATCGATTTGACGACGGCGATGCCACCGGGCGGGCCGATCCTGTCCGCTTCGGAGTACGCCGAACTCGACGCACGCCTCACCGTTGTCGAGGGTGGCGGCGGTGGCGGCGGTGTCACGTTGGAACAGGTTCAAGACGATCTTGGTGTCACGTCGCTGGTTGCTGGCGTGTCGCTCACCAAGACGTACGACGACGGGGCCGGGACGATCACGCTCGACGTGGACGCCGCCGACTTCGACCCTGCCGGGTCTGCTGATGCTGCCGAGGCCGCATCGCAGCCGCTGGACGCTGTCCTGACAGCTACCACGGCGTCGTTCACGACGGCCGACGAGACGAAGCTGGACGGTATCGAGGCGCTGGCGGATGTTACCGACACGGCGAACGTGACGGCCGCTGGCGCTCTGATGGATTCCGAGGTCGATGCCGACATCAAGACGCTGTCGCTCCCAGCAGCGACGACTATCTCGACGTTCGGCGCTTCGCTGATTGACGACGCTGCCGCATCGAACGCTCGCACCACGCTCGGCCTTGGCACGGCTGCGACGACTGCGAGTACCGCTTACGCCACGGCGGCGCAGGGTTCGACCGCTGATGCTGCGTTGCCACGTGTCGCTGGCGGTGCCTCGGTTGAGAACATCGGTGCGATCGAAGAGAACGTCAACACGGTCGCCGCTACGGGTGCTACCGAGACGTTGGACATTTCGACGTTCGGTGTGCATGACTGCACGATGGACGAGGCTTGCACGTTCACGTTCTCGAACCCTGCACCTTCGGGCAAGGCGTCGTCGTTCGTTCTGATTTTGCGGGGCGCGTTCACACCGACGCTGCCTGCCTCGGTCGATTGGTCGGGCGGCTCGGCACCCACCTATGCGACTCCTTCGGTGTATGTGTTCACGACGGTCGATGCTGGCACCACTTGGGTTGGCGCTCAGAGCGGAAGCGGGTTCGCATGAGTTTGGCGAAACGGTTGCTGTCGGTTCAGCCTTCGGGCGGCGGCGGGTCGTTCAATCCTGAAACCGATATCACTTGGCATTCGCTGTTCTGGACGGAAGGCACCGAGTTCATTGCTCGGGGATACACGAACGGGTCGACAGTCGGGACTTGGGATAACGAGGGCGACGACGCAAACGTCACGGGCGGGACGGGAATTCTTGCCACGTCAAACGCACTGTTTGGTAGTCGCCCGACCGTGAATCATGGCGCCTCCTCGTCGGGCATGCAGACTTTTTCGGTTGCCCCGTCAGCCGTTTGCACCGTCGTCGGGATCCTCAGACACGCGGTCATCAGCGGCGAGATCTGGATGTCGGCAAACCCAAAAGTGGAGGGTGGCGAGCGTAACGGCAGCTGGAACCTCTGGGCAGGGGCGTGGGGCGCTTCTGGGGGCACGTCGGACATGGACCCGCACATGCGGGTGTGGTACCTGAACGGGTCGTCGTCGAAGGTTGACGTTGACGGCGCAAACATCGTGACGGGGAACGCTGGCCATCACAACATCACTGGCTCGATGGACTGGGGTAGAAAGGCATGCGAGGTGAGCCTGTGGGGTATTTACAACGGCGACATCACCGCCGACCCCGCATACGCCGATTTCAAGACGTGGGTCGACGACCACTACGGAATCACGATCGCATAGGAGCAACCATGTACGCACGCATCATCGGCAAAACAATCGACATCATCGGCAGACTCCCCAACTCGGCCAGACGGCTCGACAACGACCGCTGGGTGCTCGGCCTCCACACCGCACCCGCCGAACTACAACAGGTGTGCGGCTGGTACGAGATCGTTGACACGGCACGACCCGCCGATACGTCCACCACGACATCCGACCGCAGCGTCGAACTCGTCAAAGACGTCCCGACTGTCGTGTGGACGGAACGGCCGAAGACCGAGCAGGAACTGTTCAACGATCAGGAAGCACAGTATCCGTCAGAGTTCGAGTCGTTAAAGCAGGCGGCACGCCTCGTCGTGCTTCCCAAGCTCGCAGCCGACGAGATCGATGACGACGACGCACCGCTGTTCGCAGGGCTGTTCCCGTCGTGGACAGTCGGTGACACCGTCAAAGCAGGCGAGGTGTACCGCTGGGACGGGACGCTCGTCGAGGTCGTCCAGACGCACAAGACGCAGGCCGACTGGGCGCCCGACAAGGTGCCCGCACTGTTCAAGGTTCATCGCGCTGTCGGATCTGTCGCCGCATGGGTGCAGCCGACTGGTGCGCACGACGCCTACGCGCTCGGTGAGCGGGTGACGTTCAAGGGTGCCACTTACGAGTCGCTGTTCGCTGCGAACATCTACAGCCCGACCGTCTATCCCGCTGGCTGGAAGTTGATCTGACAGCGACACGGGGGTAACCCCGCACACTCCCCGACAAGGGAAGTGCGTCCCGCTCCCCTCTGGCGGCGACGCAACGACACGGCCACCTTTCGCTTCGGCGGAGGGTGGCCGTTCGTCGTTTTCGGATCAGGTGCGAGCGACCACGTCGACACGCACGTGCAACAGGTTTTCAAGACGGTATCTACATACCCCCAGCGTGCAACGTTATTTCCGTTAGGTGTTTGACATCGTGTTGCACGTCGTGCAGTCTGTTGCACATGTCGCAAGAGCTTGTCAGTACCGCATGGTCAGCCGAAACCCTCGGCTGCTCCACCGCCACCGTCCGCCGCCTCGTCACATCCGGTGACCTCACGCCCGCAGCTAAAGGCCCCGGCGAACGGGGCGGCTACATGTTCCGCATGTCCGACGTCATCCGCCTCGCTACCAAGCGGGCGGCGTCGTGAACTTCTCAATCAGCCTGCTAGCGAGCGACCTGCTCAACGCTGAGCGCACCGCCACGCCAGCGAGACAGTACGATGTGACGCAGTTCCGCCTCGGCCCTCTATCGGTCGCGCAACTGTACGCCACGTCCGACGAGCTGCGTGAAGTGGCCACCCATTTCGCTGCGCTCGCTGACGCTCTCGACGCAGAGATCGGCGCCCAGGTGGCGTCGTGAACCGCGCGTCCAACCCGCTCGGCGTGCCAGCTCACCAACATCCGAATGGCGGTGGCTGGGTCGCTGACACCGCCATCGTGTTAGACGAGGTTTATGTCGGGCCGACTGCCCGAGTGTTCGGAGGTGCTGTCTTCGGCACCATCTACGGCGGCACCATCCGTGGAGGCACCATCCGTGGCGGCACCATCTACGGTGGCGTCATCCGTGGCGGCACCATCTACGGCGGCACCATCTACGGCGGCACCATCCGTGGAGGCACCATCCGTGGAGGCACCATCCGTGGAGGCGACATCCGTGGTGGCGTCATCCGTGGAGGCACCATCCGTGGAGGCACCATCCGTGGAGGCAACATCCGTGGTGGCGTCATCCGTGGAGGCGACATCTACGGCGGTTACGTCCACGGTGGCGTCATCCACGGTGGCTTGATCTACGGTGGCTACATCTACGGCGGCGTCATCTACGGTGGCGACATCCGTGATGGCGACATTCACGGTGGCGTCATTCGGGACGCCCGTGATGTCTTGACGGTCGGGCCGATCGGATCAGAAAACCGGATACTCACACTCACCCGATCCGAAACAGGTCATCACGTCTCCATCGGCTGCTGGTGGGAGCCTGCCGCCACCATCGACGACATCGCCGCCGAAGTCCAAGAGCGTGCCCCCGAGTTCGCCGCCGAGTACGACGAGCTGATGCCGATGCTTCGACGTCGCGTCGATGAGTGGGATGCGGGAGTGACGTCGTGAACCGTCACACGCTGTTCGACGCTCTCGCCCACCTGTTTACCCCGGCACCCACAGGGCGCCCCGCAGGCGCATGGATGGCAGCCAAGCAAGACGCCCACCAGTGGGCAGCGACCGTGGTCCCGATGCGTCAACCGGCGCCGCACGTCTACGACTGGGAGAACGAGTGACGTGGTACTACATGCCCTCCACCTCTGCTCCGGCTACGGAGGTTTCGAGCTCGGCCTCAGACACGCCGGCGTGGAATGCCGAACCGTGGGTCACGTTGAGCGGGACAGCTACGCAGCGGCCGTCCTCGTGGAGCGGATGGAGCAGGAGAGGCTGGATCTCGCTCCTGTCTGGTCTGACCTCGACACGTTCGACGCTCAACCGTGGGCTGGCCGAGTGGAGCTCGTCACTGCCGGTTTCCCGTGTCAGCCGTTCTCCGCTGCCGGACAACGAAAGGGTACTGACGATGACCGGTGGCTCTGGCCTTCCATCGGACGGATCATCCGTGACGTGGGACCGCGCTACGTGTTCCTGGAGAACGTCCCCGGACTTGTTCGGGCCGGGCTCCCTCACGTCCTCGCCGACCTTGCCAACCTCGGGTTCGATGCGGAATGGGGTCTGCTCTCAGCGTCCGCAGTTGGTGCCCCTCACCGCCGCCGACGAGTCTGGATTCTCGCTATGGCCCACAACGACGACGATGGATTCTCGTTCGTCGGGCGGCAACCCAAACACGACTGGGAGCCACGGGCCGGAGCTTCAAGGCCAAGCGCGCATGTGGCCGACCCCGTGTGCTCGGGATGGCAAGGGCCTCCCGGGACCGCAAGCGCAGATGGACACGTTACCAGCGGCGGTTTCCCGCCACGACCAGCCGACCACGACGGATGGGACCGAGGGGGGCGGGATGCGCTCGGGAGCCCGGTCCGGCGAGCCGAAGCTTCAGGGTCGAGCCCGCATGTGGCCGACACCGAGGGCGCACGACGGAATGACCACGTGCGACAAGGCGTCGAGTCACCCGAAGTCGGGCGGCGACGGGCTGATAACGGCAGCTTCCCGCCACGCCCAGACGACCACGCCGGATGGGAACGATGGACCGCCGAAGGCGGACCTCAACCCTCGGTTCGTCGCAGCGCTGATGGGCGTCCCGTGGGACTGGCTGACGCTCTCCATTTCGGGGGGAACGGACTCGTCCCGCAGTGCGCAGCAGAAGCGTTCAGACAGCTCCACGAGCGGAGCATGACGTGAGCCGCCGATGGTCAGACGACGACGCGGGCGGGCACGGCGTGCCCGTGTGGGCGCTGGTCGCTCTCGTCGCATGGACGGTCGCTGTCGCTTTCACGATCAAACCAGACACCCCACCCGCACAACCTGCACCACCCGCACCACCAACCATCGAGGAGACGCCATGAGATACCGCAACAGCGACTCATTCCGCACCGACGCAGCGCACTGGGGGCAAACCGCCGACCTGCCTGCCTACGTGATCGAAGAAATCGAAAGGCTGTACGAACGCTCCGACGAGTACGCCGACGCCGTCGCCGAACACGAGCAGGGCGCATCGTGAGCCGCATCGCCCTCGGCGTAGCTGTCGCCATCGTCGCAGCACCCGCCGCGCTGTTCGCCTGGTCAGTCAACCGCACCGCAGCCGTCGCCAGCCGATGCGACCGCGACGTCACCGGACGCCCGATCAGCACCGAACTTCCCGAGCGCATCTGGGCCGAGCTCGACCTGATGAACGCCCGCAGCAACCACCCGACACACCGCAAGGACTCATAATGCCGATCGTTCTCGACCAAGCCGGCGACTCGAAACCCGAGTACGTCCGCAACCCCGACGACTTCCTACGCCTCGGCCACGACCAGGGCGCACCACGGGTCATGTCGCTTACCAAGACCCGGCAACCCGTGGGCAACAAAGCCGAACTGCAACAGCAGTGCCGTGACCGTGGGCTCGACGACTCGGGCACCATCCCGGTACTCAAAGAACGGCTCGGGCCGGAACCTGCGTTCGAGACGTACGGGCGACCGTCCGGTTTCGGGCACATCATCGACGACACAACGAACCTGATGAAGTGGGCCGAGCGCATGGTCGCTCTCGGTATCGCCATCGACCCCGACGTGCTCCACCGTTTGCAAGGCATCGACCCGGCCGACGAGAGGAAGACGCTCGACGGCATCGTTGCTCGGGCACGTGAAGCCGCCGACGCCGACATGCCGAGCGCCCGAGGCGTATGGGTGCACCTGTTGACAGAGTGGGCCGAGGACCACACCCGCACCCGGCCAATACCAGAAGATCGTTTCGGTATCGACACCGAAACCGCTAGCCGGATCGCTGACGGCTGGCTGAAACTCCTCGACGACAACTCGCTCACCGTCAGAGCCACCGAAGCCAAAGTCGTCCACGACGGTCTGCGCCTCGCCGGATCGCTCGACCGCATCGTGATGACCGGTAAACCACTCGAATTCGGTGACGTGCAGATCGCCGCCGGCCAGCACGTGATCGTCGACCCTAAGACGTCACGGCTCCACGGTGACGCCTCGGGTGTCCCGTCCTACTGGTCGCCCTACGGGCCGCAGCTACTCGCCTACGCCGAAGCAGTGCCCTACGACGTCCACGCCGAGCAGCGAAAAGCATGGCCGTTTGACGTCAACCAGGACCACGCGCTGATTGCGCACCTCGACATGGATCACCTCTCCGACACCGGAGAAGTCAAGTGGCAACTCATCGCCGTTGACCTCGAGGTTGCACGCCAAGGCGTCGCAGCGGTCCAAGCCGCGAACGCCTACCATAAGGCCGTCAAGTTCCTGATGCCCGACACGGTCACCGTCGTGGCGTCCAAGTCCGCTGCTCCGTCGAACCAAGGCGGCGTCGAGCAGCGCGCCGAGGTCACTGGGGTTGCACCAGTGGCCTCGGCACCTACGCCACCCAACGCCGCTCAGGCGCTCGCAACCGAGATCGGCGAATACGACCACAGTCTCAAAGTAATGGTCGCCGCCGAATGGCCGGTCGACGTCCCCAAGCCCGGTGCGGTCCGTGACGGTTCCGCATCGTGGAACGACGTGCAGGTCGAACAGGTGCGCCAAGCAATCGCTACGGCGCTACCAGGGTGGGATATGTCATCTGAACCCGTGACCGATCGCTTTGTGACCGAACCACGCATCGACACACCGCCCGAACCAACACGCACCCGTGACGAGGTCAACGCACTGGTCACCGCCATCGCGTCGTCAGGTGTGCGTGATGTGGTCAACGCCTGGCTCCGTCAAGCAGCCGACAACGACACATCGTTCGACCCTCGCACCCACAGGACCGTACGCCGCTACGAGCAGACGAGAGCGGCCTACAGGCTCGCTCAGGCGTCCGAGGGATCAGACGGCGACGAGATGACACGGGCGATTCTCGCTTGCGTCACCGGCAACGAGCAGGCACGTATGCCGTCGTTCGCTGTCGGCGTGCTGATTGGCGACCTCACCGCCGACGAAGCCACCAAGTGTTCGCTGATCGCTGACGGCATCCACGACGGCACGTGGTCGCTGCTGATCGACCCAGACGACGAGTCGATGACCGTCGCTGAGGCCTGACCCACACATTCTCAACAACCCAAATATCACAGGAGGAACCCATGAGCATTCCGCTCGACGCACCCACAGAAACCACCAGCGGCCCGCCCGCGATCAAGCTGACGACACCCGAAGTGTCCGAAGTCGTTGTCGGCATCGTCGACATCGGCGAATACCAGCAGCGCGATATCGATACTGGCGAATCGGAATGGTGGGACTCCGCCAAGACCGAGCCGAAGATGGGCAAGATCCTCACCGGGATCGTCGTCTCCGCCGTTGCGTGCAGCATCAAGGAGAACGATGCTGACCGCGCCGTCGTCGCTGGCGACCTCGTCTCGTTCTGGATCGAGAAGGGCAAGTACTTCACGTACCGAGACGCCCTGCTTGACGCCGGAAAGGCCGACCGCGGCGGCGTCATGAAGTGGTGGCGAGAGGCAGACAAGCCGAAGAAGAATCCGGCACACAGCGCGCCGCACACGTACGTCGCCAAGATCCGCCCGCCCGAAGCGAAGGACGGCGACCTCGCTGACCGTTGCGAAGCGGCATACCACGAGCAGGCGAAGCGCCCGGCGCTCGACGCTGCACCGAGCGCCGATCCGTTCCCGCCCAAGTACGACGCCGCCGAAGGGTTCTGAGCGCCACCTGAACATCCCCTCGCCGCACGCAGGTGCCGTCCGGTCACGCCGGGAGCGAGGGACCAACCCGCCGACCAACGAAACGAGACAGTGTGAGTATTCAGTACCGAGTAGGCGACGTGTTCGACCGGCTCGCCGAGCAACGGATGGGCAACCGATGATCTGCTGCGTCTGTAATCGAGGGTTTCCATACAGGCATGGCGAAGTGCCCCGCCTCGACCTGACTCTTCCGATGTTCGACGGTCACGGCCTAGTCGATATCACCGGGGCCTGTGACGTGTCGCTAGGTGAGCTGTGCTCAAGGTGCCGCCGCGAGATCGAGGAACGGGCTACCGACGTCCTGGCCGCAATCAGATTGGTTGTCGAATCATGACCACCACACCCATCACGATCGCAGTGGACCCTGGCAACACAGGAGCGATCGCCTTTCTTCGTGGCGCCGACCTGCTTCAAGTCCACGATATGCCGACACGGATCGCGTCCACCAAACGCAGACGCAACAAGGCCGGCGTCATGGTCGACGTCCACAAGCTCGCCGTCTGCGCTGACAGCTTCCGCACGATCCTCTCAGACGCCCACCGCGCCTGGTCGCCTGCCAAGACCACCCCGCACGTCGTCATCGAACGCCAAGGCTCACGGCCAGGCGAAGGCGCATACGGGGCGTTCCGCAACGGCGAAGGCTTCGGCACCATGTGCGGCGTCGTGGTCGGCGTCGGATGGGTGTTGACTGTCGTGTCGCCAGCCACCTGGAAAAAGGCGCTCGACCTCGGCACCGACAAGGGTGCATCGCTCGCCATGGCCCGCACGCAGTGGCCAGAGCACGCAGAGACGTTCAAACGGCTGAAAGACCACGACC
>Ga0307935_1001115_pt1 | contig 10231 bp, 12 predicted proteins | sample OrgLakmetageno92_FD_201827 | JGI IMG/M metagenome (GOLD analysis project Ga0307935, IMG submission 201827) | Saline water microbial communities from Organic Lake, Antarctica - #92 | ecosystem: Environmental > Aquatic > Non-marine Saline and Alkaline > Saline | place: Antarctica: Organic Lake...
AAATAATAAATTAACAATTATTTTTTATTGTTGGTTTTCTTAATTCTTCGTCTAATGGACAATAAACATAATCATGAATATATTCACCCTGTGTTTTAGTTGACATGTTATGTATGGTCTGACATTGCCCGTTTTTTGTTCCATTATTATTTTGAGGATCCGGGTCATTCCCAGTTGATTCGCATTTTTTAGCATTTGCTCTTAATTCTTTAATATGTAAACTAGAAGTATTAAGTGGATATTGCTTATATGTATTACATACATTCCGTTTTATATTATTCAATCTAGAACTTGATGAAGGTGCTATAGATGCTTTATTAATTGTGTCTCTATTTGTCCCACGTTGTGCGTAATATTTTCGTGCTAACATTGTATATTATATATTATGATTTATATTTTATATATCATAATTTATTGTTCGTTATTTATCATTTATCATTTATCATTTATTTGAGTATAACATATTTCACTCTTTCTCTTTATCTACATATCCATTGTCTATCACTCTATTATATGTCTAATATTATATGTCTTATGTATAATATTAATCCTGTTTATGTTTATTCTTCTTCTTCTTATCATTATCCTTCTCATCAAATATAATAATAAAACCTCTTATTTGGATTAGAATTAATACATCTTTCAATACAAAAATATAATTTGGTTGATTCAATATCTTTTATTGCTCCCATTAATTCTTCATTATTTTTTCCATTCAATCTCTTATCTTTGGATAAGCAAAAAATACATATCATACCCAAACTATATATCCAAGATTTTTTGCTTACGTTACTTGGGAGGCTATTAATTGCTATCATTTCTGGAGAGAAAAATATATTTTTAGTATATGGCTTGGAAATTATAACTGATGTATTATCCTTAATAGTGATAACATTAACACCTAAATAAAGAAAATAATTATTAATAACAATAATATCAACCGGTTCTATAAATGGAACTGTTATATTATTTCTCTCTATTTCTGATATCTGGTTGCCTACCTGGATTATCAAATTATTAATATCTATATACGATAACTGTCCTTCTTTACTATTTAAATATTGTCCTAGTGTCATAATAGGGATATTTGATAATTTCAGATCAAAATATTTTTTATCGTGCAATGTCTTTCCATCAATTCTCTCTTCTTGATAGAGAGAAGTTGGTATCATAAAATCCAATTTAGTATTGTATCTAATATTATATATACCTCTTTTATCGACTGTAATATGGAAAAAATCATTTCTAAAAATAGTATTAAAAGACATCTTCTTATATATATATTATATTCTATATTCTTAATCTTAAACTCCTTTTATATAAATAAAAATTGATTTAAGATAATCAAGAATTAAATAAAGAACAAATATATTATTATAATCAGACAATATAATGGTAAAAAACATTAAAGGTGGTAGTGGTCACAAAAAGATGGCGAGTAAGTTTGTCAACGCCGAAAAAGCAACATTTAAAACCCGTTTGGCAAATAGGAAAGAACCATGCGAGATGTACGCAAGTGTATTAAAAATGTATGGACAAAATTGCGACGTAATCTGTAATGATGGAAAACAGCGTGTTTGTTTTATCCGTAATAAATTCAAAGGACGTAATAAACGTGGAAATGTTATCTCTGTAGGAACAAAATTATTAGTTGGTCTCCGTGATTGGGAAACACTAACTGAGAAGAAGAAAGAAAAATGCGATTTATTGGAAGTCTATGATAAGAAACAACATAAGGATTTGATTAATGACAGGCGTTGTAATTGGGATACATTACTATCTGAATTTGATAGACCCAAATTAAATAATGATGACGCATTTGATTTTGATGAAAATGCTGATGAATATAATGATTTGATGGAACAAATAAAAAATGAAAACACAACGGTTTTAACATCTACTATCCGTGGTGGTGGGGGAGGAGGTGGTTGTGACGATATATTTCATGATTACGATATTGATGATATCTAATAATACCTGTTGTATCAATACATTTTCATCACCATCTTCATATTCATCAGCGTGATTTATTAAATTCGGTTGCATAATATATTATAAAAGTTGAATATACGAGTGTGGAATATTTAAATTATTATCTATATTACTCATATTATAAAAAAAATCATATGTTTCTTGTTGTTGTATTATATCGCCTGATATATCACCTGATATATCACTTATTTCTACATCATCTTGTATATTATTTATTTTTATTTTAACTTCTACTCCATCCAATTCATACCTACATATAGGACATTTATTGCTCTCATCAAGCCATATATTTATTTCTGCTGGAGTAAAATAATGATTACACGGTAATATTAATATTATATCTCCATTTTTAAATTCTTCTCTCGTTATGGGACACTCATTATACTCCATGGTATCATGATATGAACCTTTTATAATTTCATTTTTTCCCTTTTCTGAAGTAATTACTTTATATTTTGGATTATCTGTTAATAATGTTTCATTTATAAAATCTTGTAAGTTGTTTGATGGTTCGCCTCTAATTATTGGGTCTATCATACCATTATTACCTTCATTATTACCATATATATTATTTAATATACTATATTGAGTATCTCCTATATGAGATAATCTGGTTAAATTAGTTAGTGGTGTGAATTCCATTAAATATGCGGTTGAAGTATCAAATACTCTTGGTATAACTATATTATTATAATTGCTATAATCCCCATTGGAAGTATGAATTATGTCGTTATTTTCACGAGGGACAATATTACCATTAAATAAATTGAGAAATTCGTTCAAATAATCATTAGTTTCCTCTTGATTGTCTATTATGTTGCTCATTTGGTTCCCATTATGGTTTTCAGGATTGTTTTCAGGATTGTTTTCAAAATGATTACTTTCTTGATCATATGAATTAGAAACATCATATATATTAGTATTTGAACTCATTGCCTTCTATTTTAATAAATAATATATTATAACTTCTAATATATTATTTATATTTTATATTATATATTGTATATTTTACCAACAGTTGTCATTTATGTAACTAACTATATAATTTATGAATTCACCGAGAATTCCAGTTCATTGGTGATAAAATTACTTAATAGTTGGTATCTTTCTTTTTTCAATAGTGATTGAACCATTTTATAAGGCGTGTAATCTTGAAGGATAGACATGCCTTTATTTGCGAATTCATTCAATAAAACAGAACTATACCCGCTAAGCATGGTAACATTTTTATCATTAGTCATTGATGGAAATCCGTCAGTTTGTCGTAGGTTCCAAAATAGGATATGTGGTGGTGAATAAGGAGTTTCCCATTTTGATTCCAGACCTGCTTTAGAATACATTTTTGTGATTTGTTCAAACATTTTATTCATATCTCTATTTTTATAATTTATAGCACAATCAATTTGCATATCAGAGAATACAGCCAATACCATATCTTTTACATTATCAGGAGAAATATCATGTTCCTTAATAGTATCCAAAATCATTTTTAAAGCAGAATAAAAATTTGTATTCATCATCCAAGCACACTCACTTACTTTTGATACCTTTTCTGTAAATGTCATTTTATCATCCAATTTTACCCATTCAGGAGTATTAGAAAATGTCATAATACGATTCTTAAAAATATCATTTGTGCATTCTGAAACACGAATAGATAGACCGATAGAATTATATAGTGGGATACTATTATCACACGTCATTGAACCAGATGTATCCGCCATGGGGATTATATTACCGATATTTGGGACATTATTTTTCCGGTTTGTTTCCCATTGTGCGTTAATTGTATCTGTAATAGTCTTATCAGCTGTGTGTTCTGTCTCAATTGCGTCTTTTACTAATTCATAAACATCCAAACGCTGTCCTTTCATAGTCTCTTTTTTACCGGTATTATCTTTATTTTGTGTAACATTATCAACGAATGTTTTAAAATTAGAAGCACACATAATACGATCTTCATTGCATGGATATTTAACGCTATCATCCCTTTTCTTGTTCAAAAATGAATGTTTGTATATCTTCATTGATTTAGACGACACCTTATTAAAATCAATATCACGCCAAGACTTATTACACATCTTAATCTGGACTGTATCAATATATTTATTCATTGAAGATATCATTTTACGGAATTTTGTTTTAATTTTCATAATTGCCATTTCTTGTTGTTGTTTTGTAGTGGCGGTTTCCATATAGAGAGAATAAAAAGGGGTCATCTTAATAATGGCATTATACAGCCAGTTGTATTTACCCTTTTCACGAGGACACCATTTGGCAACGAGTGAAATAGTCTTATTGTCCTTCATATTTTTAATATCTTCATCAATTTGAGACAATAGGATATAAATAGCAGTCTTAATAAGAGGATGTTCTTGGAGTGCCTTCTTTGAAATCGTCCCATTGGTTTGTTCCTTTACATATTCGCAAAAATGTTTAATATCTTTCCAAGAGCCGTATGGATGTTTTTCTTTATCGTCCAATTTAACAAAACTCTCAAGGGCTTTAACAGCAAGTGATGGGAAATATTGATACCATACAAAAATCTGCATAAACGCCAAATCATATTCGCCTTTACCTTCTACAATATCACGTGTATGAGCAATTAGAGAATATAGGATTGTCAAATATTCTTGATATATATATTTACCTTCATTATCCATTTGAGAAAAATGGATAATCATTTTATGTAATTTCTTAATCAGGGTATCAGATTTTTTAGATCTTACTAGTTGAAAATAAAATTGGGTAATCATTTCGGTTTCGCGTGTTGTATTAGTCCAAGAATGTTCAATATGTCCATTTTCACCTAATTGAATATCGTTGCTTCTCTCGGAAACATCATCCAATGCTGAAATAAGAGTTTTCATAGTAGTCATAATATGTTTATATATACAGATGGCTTTAATACAATTATGTAAACATATAAAGATATTATATAATTAAAACAATGCCTTACGAGTTTTACATTTTTTACCCTTATTACCCCCCTTCTTATTTGGTATATATAATTTGACATTTTTAATTGTATTATTAAAGTGTGTTTTTTTCAAAATTTTATAGTGTCCGTTATCCCTATTATCAATTTCCCCCTTATTAGCGTTAGAGTTGTCAACCCTGTTATTTTTCATTCTATAAAATATATGTAATTCATTCAAATCCTTGAATATATCAACACAATCATTCCATTTTATATCATTTAGTGATTGTATCTCGTGAAAATATTTGTCATTTTCTGTATTTATATCGCACTTTATAATATCATCATTATCATAACAAGGATTGTATTTTAAAATATAATCTAATTTATATTTTTTCTTATTATTTGTTGAAAAATGTTTTAATAAAAAAACTAATTTCTCCTGGCTTAATACAGATTTATTATCCAATAATGTATTCTCCTTATGAATATTAAATATCTCATTGCTTCCATTTATATAATAAATAAAAAGGCTAATATTTGTTATAGTATCCTTATAAAATCCAGCGTAATTATTAAAATCTTCAATCCATGTTGTATCCATAACATTTTCGTGGTCGTGTTTTTTACTCTTGTGTGTGTTTATATCACCCATATTAATTCCTGTATAAGTATTTAACTATAAAGTAATGTGTAGAGTATTATTTTATTATAATATTATGTTATGAGTGAATAAACTAATAACATATTATTTCGTCTTTATTCTTTCTTCTCTCTTAGCCCTTCTCTGTTATCTCTGTTATGTCTTTACTCTTTACCATTCCCCCGTTATCTATAATAATAATCATCTTCATAATCTAAATCATCATTATCTTTATCTTCTTCATTTTGACTTTCTTCATAATATTCATCATCCTCATTATTAATATATTCTTCAAAACTATCCACTGATAGTTCATCATTATCTCTAGAGTATTTATTTATACATCTTTTTTTATAATAATTGTCGTTATTATTATGTATTACTATTGTATTCTTGATATTCTTGATATTAATAGTTTTATTACATGTTTTCGTTTTTAAATCATTACTCTCACTTTTAATACTCTTTTTAATACCATGATTATTACTATCTACTTGTAATGATGTCTTTAATATATCACTATAATTATGTGATAGTTTTTGTTTATATTTATCACTCATAATATTCTTTTTACTATTAGATAATCCCGAACCCCTCCCTAATACTGGAAATTCTTCGTCTTCGTCTTTGTATTTATTATCCTTATTATTATTATTATTATTATTATTGCCTCTAGTAATTACAGGATTACAGTCATTTTCTTGTTTGTTATTATATTTTTTTTTCATTGCTAAATCTATTAAATTACTATATGTCGATGTTTCTTCAATAACACGGTTACTATCTTTTTTATAGATATTTTCTCCTTTGTCTTTATTAAACCTCCCTCGACTATATTTAAATGTGTTACTATTATCCTGATTTTTATTATGTTCCCGTTCCCGTGTGTGATTTGAGAAGTTATCTCTAGTTCTAGTATTTGAATATGAATTTGAATATGAACTCCCAAAAGAATTGCCTGTAAATCTATTATCTCGTGTAATAGCAGTTTTTTTATCCATATTTGTATTTGAATTTATACTTGAATTATGAACTGATTTAAAAGGTTTTGTAATATTACTCATGTTTATTAAAAATATGTTATAACGAATGACAAATACGAAATATAAAATATCAACTATATATTACTCTCTTATTTGATATTCAAACAATGAATTTATTTAAATCATTTTTACTAATAATAATAATTAAGAATTAAGAATTAAGAAATATTATCACATAAAATATTAATAATATAATCATTATTCCCATAAAACTAACTTAAACAAATAATATATTATTTATATGCGAGTTAGTAATTTATAGTTATATTACTAACAAGCGTTTTCTAACAGCAATTTTATTCAAACAAATTCAAATTAATAAGCGACAAATGATTATATGGTATTACAGAAAACAGCATTATATGTTATTGTACATATAACCCCACATCCCATAGACACCACCCCACCCAGTAGGATTATAGAGAGAAGCATATATAGATATATTTGAAAAGAAATAATTAAGTATATAATAATAAATAGGTAAGTTTATTATTATTAAAAATATTATCAGGTAATATTATAATTCCCGCCATTTTAAAAATTGATATATCATTAATACCTAAATCATTATAAATATACATATACAATACATAAATACATATATAATAAACATCTTATTATGAACAGTGTTAATATGAACCATATTAATAAATCAAAAACATTCCCTGTATCTTCTAAGAAGAATAACACATATAAAGGGTATAATAAAAAAAGTAATCATTCAATTCCAGTAAAATCACAAGATTATAGTTTCAATAATACAACAGAAAATAATGATTATAATACTCTATGTATCCCATGCATTGATATAAATACAATCAAAAGTGATATATTCAAGTTATTTAATAAACTTAATATTGGTTCAATTGATAGAATTGATGAAGTGTATAATTATACACAAAAGGTAAAAAAAATATTTATTCATATTAAAGAATGGAACGACAATGACAGTTCTATAAAGTTTAAGGAACACATGAAAAATATAGGTCATGTAAATATAATTTATAAATTCCCTCTATTTTGGAAATGTTTTATTAGCAACGTAATAAAATAGTAATCACTATCCAGTTATATAAGCGAGTTGTGGATTTATCTACATACACCAATCCTCTTTATTTAAATCAAGTATTATATTGTCTATTTTAGAATATAATTCTTTTTTTGTCCCGTTATTATTAATTAAAAAATCATATTTCAAATTACTATTCTCTGATTCGTGTGTATCGTTTATATCAGCATATATAGATTCTATAAAAATTATTTTACCACCTTGTTTTTTAATTGCTTCTACCTCATTTTCAAACCTAACATCAGTAATTATAATATTTGTTTTCCCTTTTTCATTCTCTCTAATCTCATTGCATTTCCTATTAAAAATTTCTATCCATAAATTACCTTGTTCTATATTTAGACTTGGTAATATATCATGTATTGTGACACGACCAAATTCAGTGCCTATCTTTTGGAATGCTTCGCGTGGTGATATTCCATATTGAGACACTAATTCTTTTTTCTCTCCATGTAACTGCTCATTATTAAAACCAAATAATATCTTGCAAACCTCCTTTACTGGATCTCCAAACGCATATCTAATATATCCATAATTATTAATTAAATAATTCCCTATGGTATCTTTACCACTCCTTTTTTTTCCTGCTATTCCCAATATTATATTTTTCATATTTGGCATCTTAATAAATTATATATTGATATATTAATATATTTATATATTTTTAGATTATTTGACAATTAATAGAAATATTAAATATATTAGGTAATTTATCAATATCAGATATTACATAATCCTGTATATATCTTGGTTGTTCATCAGGTTCATAATTATAAATATCATTGAATAATTCCAATAAATCATCATTATCAAATAATATATCAAAATTACACACAGTGTCCACGCTGGTGTTCACACTATTTTCCTGATCAATATATCCATTGTAATATTTAATTCTATTATTCCATATAGGTGTATTATAACAATAAACTTGCCATTTATACCAATATATATATTTAAATTCAATATTATGTTTCTGTTGTCGTAAAATATTAAATGTAGTTATCTCGTTTGGACATTTATATAAATAATGATGTTTGAGAATATCATATGATTGTATTTTTTTCCCTGTTGTATCTTGAAAATATTCGTTATAATTAGAGAGAATATCACGGATTGGTGTTATTGTTGAATTATATTCTATAATATTTTTGTAATATGAATTAAGTTGTAAATATAAAGATTTGATATTTTTTGGACGTCTAATAAGTATTTTTATATGTGAGTTATCTCTATTTTCTTCTCTAACTTCTCTAATATCATCATTAATTGTATTTTCTACAATATCTAATCTAATATTATTTTTATTCATATTTCCTTTCTCCATATTAATACTAATGTTAGAATGACTTTTAACAATTTTAATATGTTGTCCTGATTGTTTTATTTTATTTTTTTCAGTTTCAGTTTCAGTTTCAGTTTCTTTTAATTCTTCTTTTTCTTCTATATTTTTCTTATTACCATATAATAATATTTTATTCTTTATAATTAAATTATATATTTCACCTAATAAATAATATTCATTAAACACAGTAGAATGGAGCATATCAATCCAATCAACTATTAAACCACATTCTATATATTGCTTACAATTTCTACTGACTTTAATTTGGAAAAATTCTATTAAGATTGAGAGAAATATTACAAATACAGTGTTCTCAGTATTTTCATATATATTTTTATAAAGAGAATACTTTTTCATAAAATATACAATAATTATTAAATCACGTGATTTAATTGCCTCACATATCGTAATAAAATCTTTCTTTGATATTATATTTTCCGTATTTTCTATGTTTTCCATATTTTCGAAATTAATATTGGTTTCTTTCTCTCTATTTTGTAAATTACATTTCATATAATATCCATAGAAGTCTTCTATTTTTTTACATATTTTCCTCTTATAACGTTTTTTTAATAGTTTACTTGTCGTAGACACGCATTTTATTTTTTCAAGTCCCCCTATATTTTCCAGGTTTTTATCATAATATTTATCATAGCAGTATATTTCATATACAGTAGTTGAATATGTACGAATATGTATATTTTTATAGCAATAAATAATATCATTTAACATATGTTTTTCTAATTCTAATAATTCATTTTTATATAATTCATTATTATCTCTCCCGTTATTTTTATTAGATTTTATTATAGCCCCCGTGTTAAAAACCTTTTCTAACTTCTTACATTTATCACTCCATTTTTTATATAATAAATTTATTCTTTTTCCTATTTTAGGATATTCCATGCTATAAAATGAATAATATACGAAATGTAATAATTCCCATGATTTTCTATAATAACCACTATGATAATATTCGCATATCCAATATATAGTCTCATCAAATGACCGCTTTTTTAGGATACAGGTAACTATAGAGGCTTTAACTTCATCAATTGGATAAAGAAACCTGGATAACTCCATTTTATCAAAATTCATTTTTATTAATTCAAAATTGTGGTTATGGTTTTAATAGTGCGTTATATATTTAACTGATTAATTTCAATTTTATTTTCTCTCTATACATAATAATGAGTACTAGGTTAGAACACGTAAAAGA
>Ga0307935_1001116_pt1 | contig 10225 bp, 7 predicted proteins | sample OrgLakmetageno92_FD_201827 | JGI IMG/M metagenome (GOLD analysis project Ga0307935, IMG submission 201827) | Saline water microbial communities from Organic Lake, Antarctica - #92 | ecosystem: Environmental > Aquatic > Non-marine Saline and Alkaline > Saline | place: Antarctica: Organic Lake...
TCTAAATATCAAAAAAACGAAAAATTGTTATGATTTATTTAACGAAATTTTTATTCAATTAAAAAAAATAATTGGTGATAAAGATGGTAATCATTTAATGAATCTAAATAAAATTTCTTTTAATGAAAATTTAGATAAATATCATAAAAACACAATTAATGATATTATGTTCAGTTTAATGTGTGCCAAAATTTATACTTCTTATAGTAATAACCATGATTTAGTTATTAATAATTTTGACGAATTTATGGTCCTTATTAATTTTATTGATAATATTAATGCTTCTAATGTGCAAGAAATGTATAATAAAGTTAAATTTTTAATTAATATTTTAGATATATACATACCTATTTTTAAATTTGGAAATATTAATAGTAAAAAAATTAATGATATTTTAGATATATTTAATATTACTAAAAACATACCAAAAGAAGATTTATTCGATGTATATGCTTATTATCAAGATAATATATAATTTAAGCCATTTTTAGCTTTATTTAATGCATTATTTATCTTACTCTCAAACCATTTTTCATTTTTATTCATCAATTATACTACATAATGTTTAACGTTTTATTTTTGGACATCTGATTTTTATTTATTCTTTAATTACTTTTTTTGACAACAGTCTGTAATGTTTTTTCAAAAATATTATTTTCAATTGCAACATCTGTAATGATTGAAAGTATTTAATAAAGGCGAGGTTTACATTCTACTATGTAGTGAAGACATATATTTTAGACTAAATCAACAATTTTATAAGACAAATTTATATTTGTTTTATAAAATTAAATTTGAAAGCTAATCTCTCAATTTTATATATTCATCAATTGCTTTTTTTGATAATGGCATATAATATTTTTCAATAATATCTGTCCAATTGTCTTTATTATTATTACTTAATGTAAAATTCATAAATTGTTTGTTGAGAAATGTTAGAGTGTAATAAATTTCATTTTTCATTTCATTATTTAAAACTATGCAATCTTTTATTTTAATTAAATCATATTCATTTATTGCTTCGTTTTCAATATAATAATCTTCGAATGTTTCATTTTTAATGTCATGTATTTTGTTTTTTAAATAAAAACCATTTGCCATATTATATTCCTCATAACACATAATATGTTTTAAATAATATTCCAATGCATAATTATACACATTATCATCGAGTAGAAATTCTTTATAATTTTTCAACAAATCTTGATTAAATTTTGTGTTTAATTTTTTTATTTTCAATTTTATATAATTATTATATTTAATTCTTTCATATGTATGATTTACCTGCATTAATTGTAATTTTTCAAACATTCCTTCAATTGGCATATTTATTTTAAGGGATGTTAAATCAATTCCTGTCTCATATAATTTTGCATTATCTGGTTTTAATATAAATGAGATTTTTGTTTCATTTAAACTTTCATTCAATGATCCATTGAAATTAATTATTGGTATCATTTGTAATTTTTTTTTTATCATTTCATCTATTTCATTTTTTATTTCTCCTTTTATATCATGTTTATCTATAAAAGCATGTATATTAAATAAATCATTCAAATTATATTCATCCCATTTAAATGAAATACCATAAAAATATTTTATTATTTGTTCAAATATATTAAAATTAATATAATAATTATCATCAATAATGCTTTCATCAAATAATAATTCTATATAATCATTTTTTTTAACGAAATCATATTTTAATATATCATAACTTCCAAAATATTTCTTGATTATAAATTCATGAACAAATATTGTTCTATTAATTTTTGTAAAATTTAATTTAATTATGTCAAATATTTCAACATCTTCATTATTGTTATCATATATGGAATTATAAATAATATCTTTGTTGTAATTCATATTTATATCTTATTATATATTTTAATTATATTCAGATACAATATTTTTATTTTCAATGATTTTATTAATAAATAAATTTTTTATTGTAATATTGTTTTATACTAATATTCTAAAGTATATCTTCCATCACAAATTGTAAATCATCATCTTCATCCGTTTTTCGGAAATAATTACAATTTATATATGGTAACCTTAATAAATCACACATGGATTCAAAATTATAAGAATTCACTGAATAATTACCTTGAGTTTTTATAACATTGTAAAATTCTATTTGATTTTCATCAAAATTACACTTCCAGTTTTTTTTTTCATAAATTTGTTTTATGATTTTTAATGTAAATTCATTTGTGTGAAACTTTATTATTCTGTTCTCTGGTTTATTAAATCTTTCTCTAGATGAATAAACAATTGAAGCATGTTCACTTATTAATGAATCTGGATATTTCATTAAATCTGAATAGTCAATAATTATTCTACCATTAACTGTATTTCCCATATTCAACGAAACTATTTCAAAAGGATTTTCTTTTTCATGAACAAATTTGACTTTACAAATTTTTCTTTTTTTTATGTCTGCATTTGATTTTATTTTTATCATTGTTTTATTTGTTTGGTTGTTTGGTTGTTTGTTTGGTTGTTTGGTTGTTTGATTGGTTGCTTATTTTGTTGTATAATTTATTTTAATGATATATATTAGAATTGTATATATTCAAGATTATTATATTTGATGCATTTAAATAATTAAAAAATCAATTTTTTTTATAATTAATATAATCAAATAGTATTTAATTATATTATTTAGTAATATATAATTTATTTTGTTTTATATACAGCCATTTGATAAGTATCTCCCATATAATAATTATCATGAATATTATTACTACATTGCATTGGTCCATGTTTATCATATGAATTACCTGCCCAACATTCACCATTACTCAAATCGTTATTTCCTTGAGGATATTGCATACCAAAATATTTAAAATTATTTTCTTTTGCATAATTATTGCAATTTTCTAAATTTCTTATTTCATAATATTTTTCCATCATTCTATCATCGGTATCTTTATAACATCCAATAAATTCATATTTTTTATTTATATCTTTTATTCCTTCATTTACTTGTTTTTTAATTTTGTCTATCATTGATATTATTATATTATCAATTTTGCCGGTTACTTGCTCTTTCACTTTACTTATTACCGATGCATTTTTTGCTATTTGTTCAATTTTATCTATAACATCTTTTTTTATTTTTTCAATTTTATCTTTTGCATTATTTATTTCTTCATTTGTCTTATTTTCTATTGTTTTTATTGTTTTATTTATATTTACAATTGTATCATCCGCTTTTTTTATAGCAACAGATGCAATTTTTTTAGCTTCATTAAGTGCATTATTTATTTGGTTTAATAATTCTTTACCTTTATCTTTGCATGTGTCTCTTATCCAAGGTATATTTGGCTCAATTTTATCACATATTGAATCAATTGTATTAGTTGTCATACATATTTTTGGAGTGCATCTTTTTGGACTGCATACTCTTGGTGTTCTATATTTGCATGTTGAACAACCTGTAAAACTACATCCCCACATGCATCCACCGACACATGCTGCTGGTGTGCATAATGGTTCTAAACATATCTTTTCAGTTTTTCGTCTTGTTTTCGCTCTCTCTTCTTCTTGTCTTATTTTTTTTTCTTGCTTTTTCTTATTATTTTCTTGTTGTATACGTTCAATTTCTTTATATATAATTTTTTGTCTATTTAATGATTGTATTTCTTTCTCCTTTTTTATTTTATTTTGTTCAAATATACTTTCTTTCTCCTTTTTAACAGCATCTGCGTTATTTTTATCAAATCTTGCATTTTGATTTAATATATAAAAATTTCCACTTGCATTATATATACCATTTAATAAATTATCTTTTAACCAACAATCATTACCACTTCTATAAAAACCTTTGCAATTAGGGTTTGCAAAACATTCTAATTTACAATCAAGTTCAGATGTTGTATAGTTTGCTAAATCATTTCCTGGACTGTAATCTTTTCCTACTTGTTTTTGATACATTTTATCAATAATATTTTTTCTAGAATCTATACTAGTATCTACATCAGTAATTGTCTGATTGTTATTCAGAAATGATTGTTGAGGATAATTATATATATTTTTTGATTTATTTATTAAATCATTCATGAAATTATTCATATTAAACATTATGTGAATATTACGTTTTAATTAACATCTACAATATAATATTTTTATATTAACATTTATTATATTATTTTTATAATCTATTAATTCATTATCTTCAATGAATTAATAGATTAATTTATATAATATATGCTTCAATATCATTTTATTAATTAATTAATAAATAAATTTGTTTATATGATCATTTTTTTGTTCTAATTATTTGAAAATATCTTTTTAATGATCGAACATGCTTCTCATTAATGGATTTGGTGATCCTGCTGTTGGCGAATATGGTGAACTTACTCGTGAATGCATTTGTTGTGATTGCATTTGTTGTGGTTGCATTTGTTGTGGTTGCATTTGTGGCTGTTGCATTTGTTGTGGTTGCATTTGTGGCTGTTGCATTTGTTGTGATTGCATTTGTTGTGGTTGCATTTGTTGTGGTTGCATTTGTGGCTGTTGCATTTGTTGTGGTTGCATTTGTGGCTGTTGCATTTGTTGTGGTTGCATTTGTGGCTGTTGCATTTGTTGTGGCATTTGTTGTTGCATTTGTTGTGGCATTTGTTGCTGTTGCATTGGAATCGGTGATCCTGCTATTGACGAATATGATGAACTTGCTCGTGAATGCATTTGTTGTGGTTGCATTTGTTGTTGCATTTGTTGTGGCATTTGTTGCTGTTGCATTGGAATCGGTGATCCATTTACTGAGGAAGTTTGTGATCCACCATATGTCAATTGTGATTGTGCATATCTATTTGGTCTTTGTGATGGTTCTGACTGATAATAATTTTGATCAATTTCTTCAAATCTTATTTTATTTTCTTCAATAGGTGGTAGTGATCTATTATTATTTAATAATGTTCCTGGGCAATGTTCTCCATATATTTGATAGGGATTATTCAAATTATTTCTAAACATATTGTGAAGATTTGTATTTCTAAAATCATATGGTTTATGTAATTTAGGTGGATAATATGTATTATAATTTGTATATGGATAACGTGGAATAAATGTATTGTTTTTCGGTTCCATATAATGTTGATGTTGAACAACTTGTTTCTCTATATTTCGAGATAAATTGGAGGGATGCATATTATTCTGAATATTATGATCTGATATATTGACTCTATTTTGACTACTTGAATTTTGAATATTATTAGATTCCGATGCTTGGTCATTTCTTTTTTTATGTATGCTAATATCGTAAATATTGCTATTTTGTTCATTTGGTTTTTGAATCATTTGAGAAATTCCTGCATTTTGTTGTTCATTTGTTCTATGAATTGTTTGGGAACTAGATGCTTCTATATGTCGTTCTTGATTTGGTGCATTATTTGTTCCATTTGTTTGGACTCTTTGAAAACCAGATGATGATCCTACTTGATGTGGATTTGATGCATTTTGATGTTCTTGAATTGTTTGGGAATTAGATGCTTCTACATATCGTTCTTGTTTTGGTGCATTACTTGTTCCATTTGTTTGAACTCTTTGAAAACCAGATGTTGATCCTGCTTGATGTGAAATTGGTGCATTAATTGTTCCATTTGGTTTTTGAATTGTTTGGGAACTAGATGCTTCTACTTGATGTTCTTGAATTGGTGCATTACTTTTTCCTTTTGAATTTTGATGTTGTAAATTCGATCCTTGTTCATGTTGATATGAATTTTGATGTTGTAAATTCGATCCTTGTTCATGTTGATATGAATTTTGATGTTGCAAATTAGGTCCTTGTTCATGTTGATATGAATTTTGATGTTGCAAATTATTAAAATTATTTACAAATGCTGAATCATCCATTTGCAAATTATTAAAATTATTTACAAATGCTGAATCATCATGTGAATCATTTGATACTGGACTGCCTCTTTGTTCATGTGAATATCTTGGTTCATTATAATTTTGAACAAATGGTCCATTATTATTATAATTATTTACTGGTATATTTCTCTCGTCAATAGGTATTATTTGATAATCATAAGATGATTCATTATTTGGTCCAAATCTTGCACTGAAATGTGTTACTGTGTTTGGTGTCTCTTTAATTTGAAATCTTAAATCATCTGAGTTTGGAGTTTTACCGTTGAATTCCATTTTTTATTTAAAAAATTATTTGAAAATTACTTTTAAAAAACTAGTTGAAAATTACTTTATTATTGTTTATGTTGATATTGAATTTTTATTGTTTATTTTATCAATAAATTGTTAATTATTGTTCTATTATATGATAGATTTTTGCAATATATTATTAAATTTGTTTTTTGATATAGTAGATTTACTCCTGTCGTCTTCAGAGAGTTAATTTTTCATCTTTTTTTATATAATAATGTATATTAATACATGAATGATTATATTATTAAATTTATATGTATTATAAATATTTTTCATCATTTAGATTAGTAAATGATTCTTCAAAGAGCTGGTTCATTGAAAAAAGTTAATAAAATTTATATAGGATCATGTGGATCTTATATTCAAGAAAAAAATTGGTTACAAAAATATTGTGATTTAGGTTTTAAAACTATAGAAATCAATTACACTTTTTATAAAATGCCTGATGCAAAAACATTAAAAAGATGGTATAATATCACTCCTAAAAAATTTATCTTTTCTATTAAATGTAATATTTTTTTTACACATTATAAACAATTTAAGAAACATACCTATGAAGATAAATTGATTGAATTCATTAAATTATTAAGAACAACATTAAAGGAAAAATTTAATTTTTTTTTAATTCAATTACCTAGAAATTTTAAATATAATGATAATAATATTTCAAAAATTAAACACTTGAATAAGATATTACCATTCAAAAAAAGCATTCATTATATTTTTGAATTTAGAGATATAAAATGGCTTGATGATAAAAACTTGAATATCAATTTTGTTAGAGCTTATTATTTTGATATTGGATTTAATAAAATATACAATGATTCTAATATTCAATATATAAGACTCCATGGAACAATTGATATGTATTCAGGATCATATCGTAATAAATTTAAAGATATTACTAAAATCTTGAAAAAAAAAAAAAAATTTTATATATTTTAATAATAATGATGCACATGATGATATGATATCATTCAAAAAATATATATCAGATAATAAAAAAAACTAGTAAATATTTAAATATAATTAAAAAATTGACTAAGAAGTTCTCAAGTGAGTTAACGAACAAGTCGTTAGACCGCTTCTCTCTAATTTATTTTTAATATTCTTCTAAGAAGAATTTAATATTAAAAAAAATTGAAAAAAACATTGTCTATTTATTTCAATAATAATTATAAATAATATAAATAACATTAATAAAATATTAGTCATATAAATTAAGTAATAAATTTGCATATTCTAAAAATTAACAATATAAAAACTATTTTTTATACAAAATTAACAATTATAAATCACATACTACGTAATATTATGTATTTTCAAAGTGAAACTACTAATTCATCTGAACAAAATTATTCAGACGGTGATGAATTAAATTGTCTGAATTTAAATTATAAATTTTTTCACCACACAACAGATATTGATACATCTCCATTTAAAAATTTATTAAATAGAATATCTAGAAAAATTCAACACATAAATATAATTATTGTTAAATTATACCTTTATCAAGATAATATATCAAAATATATAGGTGATTTAATGATGGCAAATAAATATTTTGATAATCCAGAGTTATTTTCCATAAGTATGAATTTGAAAGATAAAGCAAATAATTTCGTATTTAATACATTTCAATCTTCAAATATTGATCATTGGATCGCGAAGCAATCCTTAAGACTTAAGTCTTTGAGGAATAAAAATATTGACACAATCATTTGTGATGCTCTTAGTTATTCAGAATTTAAGTTAAAAATAAATACTAATTTAATCGAAATAAGAAAATTTCATAGTTGTTATTTTGACGAAATAATAAAAGATGATTGCAAAGAATTTATAAATAAACTTATTAATAATAAAAAAGTTGATAGTGGAATTAATAATGAACAAAATGACAATGAAAAACTTGATAATAAAATTAATAATGATGATGAACAAATTGACAATGAAAAAAAGATTATAAAAGATTTTAACAATAATAATTTGACTAAATTAAATTTAGTATGTGAAATTTATTATTATACAACTACACCTTGTGATACAATTATTAGTAAATGTCATTTAAATCGTATATTAAAAAATTGTCGTTGTGTTGAAAATGTTGAGATAAGAATATTTGACAAGGATGATAATAATAAATTTATTGTAAAGATAATGATAAAAAATAAACATTCTAATCAAATATATTCAGTAAACATGTTTTTAATAGGTGATTCACCAAATGGTAAGCATGTATTAAATACAGTTCAAGATGAATGTTTTGATAATTGGAGTTCAGAATCATTAAGCATGATTATAAAAAAAGCATTATATAACTATACACAAGTTGAGTTTGATATAAATTTAAGTTTTATTTCATTTGAAAAAAAATATTAATTATATGATTATGTAATATTACTTGTTGACAAATTTTATTATTTTTAAATTTATTATAAATAATAAAATCATTCAATTTTTTAATAATTGAAGCAAAATCTGTTTAATACATTTATTTATTTTTTTCAATTCGACAAATACCATTATTTGGAATACCATTATTTGGTGTTGTAATACGACCAAAATGATTTACATATTTTAATTTCTTCAATTTATTAAATGCCTTATTAATATCATTCATTAATATAGGACAGTATTTGAATTTTAAATGCTTCAAATTGATTAAATTATTAAATGATTCACGTGTTACATATAATTTTTCACATTTCAAAACAATTAATTTTGTTGAATTTTCTAATGATATTTTACAGTCATCACATATTAAATGTTTCAAATTTATTAATTTATCAAAAGCATTATTCGATATTCTAATATTATTATTACATTTCAAATATTCTAAATTAATTAATTCATCAAATGGTTTTCCAATTAATTCAGAACAATTTTCACATTCCAAGTGTTTCAAATTAATTAATTTATTTAATGTTTTTTTTGTAATACATAATTCATCACATTTTAAAACAATTAAATTTGTTAAATTTTCAATTGATTCATTCGATAAATTGTCACAATAAGAACATTGTAAATATATCAGTTTTTTTAATTTTTCAAATGCTTTTTTTTTGAAATTGGGACATGCTCTACATTTTAATATGTTTAAATTTGTTAATTTATTTAGTGATTTATTTGATAAGTTTGTATGGGAACAATTTAAATATTCCAATTGTTCCAAATTATTCAATGAATCATTTTTTAAAGTATAACACCCTAAACATTTTAAAGTTTTTAAATTTGTTAAATTTTTAAACGAATCATACACCAAGTTATTACATCCAAGACAATCCAAATATTCTAATTTTAATAAATTTTTGAAAGGATCCTTGAGATTAGCACATATACTGCATTTTAAATATATTAATTTTTTTAAATTATCAAATGGATTTTCTGATAGTTCAGAGCACCATCCAGTTTCTAAAAACCTTAAGTTAATTAATTTATTAAATGGATCACCTATTAATGTTTCAGAATTATTGCATTTTAATGAAATTAAATTTGTTAAATTCTCAATTATTTTATTTGATAATTTAGAACAATTATTGCATTCAAAATATCTTAGCTCTGTTAATTTTTTTAAATTATCATTCAATATCCTATTGTTACATTTTAATGTCTTTAATTTCTTGTATCTAAATAAATCTAATTTTGGTAATGGCATTTGTGTTTTTTGTTCTTCAAATTCTAAGTGATGAATATTTAGTTTGTTGAAATCCTTATTTAATAATAATAATTTATGAGCTTCATTGTGACTCATATAAGGCATCAAGACATAATTTATTATATTAAAATTCATTGTATCATTAATATCAATGAATTTATTATTTTATTTAATTATTTGTTTATTTGTTCAATTTTTTTTTAATATTCAATTCTTGAATATTTAAAATAAATTAGGTTGACTAAGAAGTTTTGCTTCGCCAGTTTGTTTTAACAAACAAGGTTGAAAATAAATTTTCAGCTTAAGAAGCAAAGCTTCTCAAGCCAAAAGGCCAGTTTGTTTTAACAAACAAGGTTGAAAATAAATTTTCAGCTAAAGACTCAATTTTTTTTT
>Ga0307935_1001117_pt1 | contig 10221 bp, 4 predicted proteins | sample OrgLakmetageno92_FD_201827 | JGI IMG/M metagenome (GOLD analysis project Ga0307935, IMG submission 201827) | Saline water microbial communities from Organic Lake, Antarctica - #92 | ecosystem: Environmental > Aquatic > Non-marine Saline and Alkaline > Saline | place: Antarctica: Organic Lake...
GCAACTCCAAGTAATTCAGCAGCTTTGAGGAAAATATCCGGTGACGGCTTACCATTGGAAACATCGTCAGCGGTCACGACCTCATCGAACCAGTCCGAGCAATTTAAAAGTTTAAGAGTCTTCTCAACAACAAGACGCGAGCCACCCGAAGCAACCGCAAGCGGCATCTTGCCACGCAGTGACTGTGCGAATTCAGCGACCTCATCGATGAACTCAAGCAAGTGCAGCTTGGAAAGGAACGCCTCACGCTTGGCGAGGGCGATAGCCTCTGGATCGAGCTTCAAGTCATACTCACTGTTAAGATCGATAACGATGTCGCGGGTAGGCCTTCCTCCCATTGCAAAAAACACGTCTTCCTTGAAGATCCCCCCTGCCCCGTAGGATGCCAGTGCCTCGCACCATGCATCAAAATGCGCAGGCATCGAGTTGACCAAGGTCCCATCACAGTCGAAAATTACTGCCTCAAAACCACTCTTCGGAAATTCAATTGCTCCTACCTTTGCCATGTTGCGGAGGGCTTACTTTCCATCACCGAGTTTTGCAAGACACTATCATTATAACCCAATAATTAATTAGATGATCCGCAGAGCACTCAAATAATTAGGTAGCAAATTTCATCTCAAATTATCCGGCGCTCGGAGAGACGCCGCTCCTGAGAATAATCTCTCAGCGGCCTGCAGAGTATCGATCTCGTCCACAGTCTTATCACGACGTATCGCCTTGATCCGAGGAAACCTCAGCGCAAAGCCCGAATCGTGTCGCGGTGACCGGCGAATCGCATCAAAGGCTATCTCCAACACCAGATTTGGCTCAACCTCCCGCTTACGCCGCTTTTTCGAAAGGGTATGTATCTCAAAATGCTCGGTAAGCTCCTCGATCTCCTCATCGGTTAAACCGGAATAAGCTTTTCCAATCACACGAAGCTCACCACTACGCTCATCCCTGACAGCAAATGTATAATCTGAGAGCACGTCTGATCGCTTGCCATGCCCCTGTTCAGCAAACACCACCACGCAATCTAAAGTGGGCATCACCCCCTTCAACTTCAGCCACGACTTCCCGCGGCGCCCGGGCGAATATAAACTCTCAGGGTCTTTAAAAATCAATCCCTCATACCCTTCTTCTATCGATCGCTTAAAACATGCTAAAATTTCGGATTCACTCTCAGGCCTCTGAACCTCAATCATCGAAAAAATTCCACCAAGGGATAACGTCTCCAACTTACTGCGCCGCTTGGTAATGGACCGCTCAAGCAACCCCTCGCCATCGCTCCACAGAATATCAAAAGCAACATAACGTAACGGCACGGATGCTGAAGCATCTCCTGAATCCATGAAAAGATCCTCCTCCACACGCTTTCTTCCCAGCCGTTTCTGTAGATCGGCAAATCCCAATTTCCTACCCTTGGCATAGGCGATCAATTCACCGTCCAGAATGAAGTCTCCAACCAGTTGTTTCGCTGCCTCAACCAACTCCGGAAACTCTAAATCCAAAGGCCGCAAATCTCGAGAAAACAGCCCGACTTCCGAGCCAACTTTATGCAACTGGGCACGGATCCCATCATGCTTTGGCTCGACCCAATATGGAGGTTCGAAAGGGATTTTATCAAGCCGTGGCGAATCGTCACTTTCATCCCTTTCGATTGGTGAAGCCAGCATACAACGCACCGGCACAAGCGGTCGGATTTCCGCAGAATCAAGTTCACCTTTCTTCGCCAAGCAAGCCGTCAGCCCAAGGTCGCCAGTGAGCATATTCGCGCTCCGGACTAACCCAACGTTCGATTGAAACGCATTTGCGATCGCATCTTCAACAAGCCCAGCCTTGAGACCAACTCGGAGATCTCCCGTTAATATCCGAACCAATGTCTCCGCTTCAAACGGATGCAATTCAAACAAACGTTTCGATAGAATCGAGACCTTTTCAAGAGCCTGGTTTGAATTACTTATTTCTTTTAATAATTCATATAGATCGTTGTGGCTTAGTGGTTTTGAAGATTTGCTCAATTCCTGTAAAAGAACTCGTGTCGTACGCGACAATTCATTCTGCGAAGCAGAGATTTCACGATACCTCTCCTCCTTGATTCCCGGTATATTTAGCAAAGCCCGTTTGATTCCAGCATTCCCAATCACCGAGATCTTATATCCACCATGCCTCGGCCCAAGCTCACCAGCGAACCATCGGCACACCAACTCAAGGTCTGATAATTCCAAACCCTTCAAGTAATTTACGAGATACTCGACCTTACTGATTCGACTACTCGTCTCACCAATCAAGCGGCAAACATCTGAAAAATCTGCCAGTTGGCAGGCAGGTCTCGATTGCCTCGAAACCACTGCTGCCCGATTGCGATGAGCCCCCTTTTCCAATGATAATTCCAACTGATCTCCACCCATCGCAGACCAAGCATCAAAGCCTTTTTCACGGAGGTCTGCTGCAAACTCTTTTGCAAAGCCATGAACGGTCAGCACCCGCTTGGGACGAACCCGCGTGACACATTCCATCAACCCCGGATAGTCCGCATGATCAGACATTGGTATAACCTCATCCACACGATAGCGGTAACGAGCGGACTGCTGCAGAGCCCAACCACTAAGCATGGCCGTACGCTTGTGCTTCAAACCACGTAAAATCTTTGCCTTCACCGAATTCGGAGGAGCGACCACGGCATATCCCTCTCTTCCCAAGCCCTCAAAAATCTCAGGCTCAGGTAGATCAACGCCTACCTGCCTGCAAGCTTCTGTCATATCTGCAACCCTCGGATGCGAAAGAACGGGAATGCCGTGCTCGTGGAGCAGCGCAATAAGCTCCTGCGCCTTCCCTAGAGAATAACTGAATAAAACGGGAGTTTCACCATCTACCAACGCATCATTAACAAACCGGAGAACGGAGGCATCTACCTCCATCGGGCTGGGAAAAACCATGTGCGGCAAGCCAAAGGTGGTCTCCATGATCAATGTATCTGCCTGAATGAAACTCACCTGCTCGGTCGTCCTCCCTTTTCGGACCTTGAAATCACCGGTATAAAGTAACGTTTTACCATCGTGCTGACGCGTCAGATGTATCATTGCGGAACCGACGATGTGCCCAGCTGGCAGCAACCTGATACGGAATCCATTCCGCTCTATTGACTCACCAAACTCTAGTGGCCGAAGGCGTGCCTCCCCCATCTTGAAGCGAGCCCGCAGCAGCTGCCCGGTCAAAGCAGAACAAATCGCCGTTTCATGCCGAGAAAAATGATCCGCGTGCGCGTGGGAAACAAAGGCCTGCTCTTTCGCATCCCAAGGGTCTAGCCAGAAATCCATTTCTGGAAGATATAGCCCACGGTTGAAAACGACTTCGATCACATCGCAAAGCTAGCAGCTCAAAGCATTCCGGCAATCTCTTCCCTCATAACAAGCCCGCCTTCCTACCTTTTATCTTTTGCTCGCTGAAAGCGCGAACGTCGTTCAGAGGCTTCAAGTTCAACAGGCTTTACAATAGTCTTCCCTGGCTCTGGCTCCAAGACCTGCGTTTTGACCGCTTTTACCTTCTTCGGCTTTCTTACTTTCACTGTTGGGGTCCGCTTGTATCTCTTGATCCATTCCGGCATCTTCCAGCCGGTACGCGTCACCAAGGCATCAAGCAAGATAAGACATAGTAACAAAATTCCAAGTGGCAGGCTGAGGGAGCTCGCACTGACATACGGAGGTCTTAGCCACGCATCTTTTAGATTGAGAAGCTCACGACCGTTACTCTGATGAGAAACCTGACGAAGTTCAGCCAGCCGCTCCGAATCGAACGCCCACTCCACGCTTGAGCCAACACTGATCGGTCCAAAGCCAATTGCGTGGCTACCCACACGAACCGCCCCTTTCACGACACTTCCTTCTTCCAAATCCCGATAAAGCGAAAATTGGCCCGGAGCGATACGTCTCCAGGCTAGCTCATGGATACCCTCCCCCGCTTCACCTTGCAATCGGACCGTGGGCGGATCTCTGCTTAGCCGCTCACCCCATTCTTCGGTGTCATACAGCAAGGTCAGCTCCAACCGCGTGCCTTTCACTTCGTGTCGCAGAGCGAGCCCCGGAGGTAGTTGTTGGCCCATCAAGAAACGACCCATGGTCTGCACGAAGTCTCCGTATCCCTCCCATGAACGAACATTTTCAGAGAAATCTCCGGCCAAGGGAAATGATACCGCTGCCGTCCTGCCAAGGCCACGACGAACATGAGCCACCAGCGGAGCCGCGTATTCATCCTCTGAAATCAATGATACGGTCGCGTCACTTCGAGCATAGGAGAGATTGTATCCGTCAACCGCACCCATCCACTCCAATGGTTTGGGGGAAACCTCACTCCACCTCCCAGATGCCAATACGCTGACCTTCTCATCAAGAAAGGCAGATCTCGCGATCGTGACCGTTTCCTGAGCGAAAATCTGTGGGATATCCATCGGCCGCTCCGAGAAGAAAATCCGCCCGTTGCCTAGCTTTGCAATGTCTTCGCAGAGAGCAGCATCGGTATCGGCATTAGTGCCGAGCCCGATGACCGAAATACTGGCTCCCTCGGATGTCATTTCAGCAATCAGTTTCTTATAATCACCCGGTTCTTCCGTATCCTGAGTATCGGTAAAAAGAATGACGTGTCTGGTCCCCGCTTTCGACTTCCTCAGCTCTTCCCACCCCGCCTTCAGCCCAGTGTAAGCGTAAATCCCGCCACCTCCGGAACTAATACGCGCCACCTTGCGATTGATCTTATCGCGGTTGCTCCCAACATTGATCAGCGGCACAACCTTACTTGGCTGACTATCGACTGCGAACACTGTCACTTGGTCCATAAGACCTAGGAGGTCTACCGCAGCAATCGCGCCGGAGTTGGCCAAATCCATCTTGGTCCGGCCGCCCGCGACGTTGACTCCCATTGAGCCTGACCGATCCATAATGATTGCCAAGGCAACTGACAGCTTCCGGTGCTCCGACTTGAGCTCCATCGAGACGGGCAGCAGGGCATCGATCTCTGATTGAAAATAACCTCCAGATCCAAACGAACGCTTCCCGCCGGCCATTAAGAAACCGCCACCTTGTTCACGAATAAAAAAGTCCAACGACTTCATGAAATCACTGGGAATTTCATGAGCTGGGACGTTGTTGAAAATCACCGCTTTGGTTCCGGTAAGCAGTCCAGGTTTGAGTTGGGAAAGATCACTGACTACTTGCACATCATAATCCATGTTAGACATCGCCTGAGCCAGAGGATCTCCTTGATATTTCGTCACCAACAACATCCGCGGACCGCCAGTGATTTCAACCCAACGCTGTAGCCGGTTATTTCCGAAATGAGCGTCCTTTTCAGGGCGAATCTCTGCTTCATATTCGTAAGCCCCCGCTCTACCCAGACGGTCAGTGAACTCAGCTGTCCCTAACCCATTTTCGATCTCCACACTCGATTCCAATAAAGTCTGCCCGTTGCGACGTATGATCAATGGAATCGGGCCATCCTCGTTACCTCGGATCATTACCGAAATCAAGAAAGGCTCGCCCACTTCAACTCGCTCAGGAAATTGAAGCCGCGCGACTCGCGCATCGCCCTCCCTTTCATCACGTATCAATCGGAAGTCGAGCGGCACACCGCTGTTCTTCAGCTGGGCCGCAGCTTCTGTTAATGGCTCGGTCGAGTAACCATCCGTGAATAACAAAATCCTCGTCGGCTTGTCCTCATCTACCTGAGCGATGAGATTGGATATCGCTAACCCAGTCCGTGATAGCTTTCTTGATCCTGTAAAAGAAGATCCATCCACACCCATTTCGGCAACCTCCGCCGCATAGTTAATGAACCGTAAGGTGTCCTTCCTACCAGGCCTCGCATTCTCCAGTAATCTGGACCACTCCGGTAAACCCTTATCGATCAGGTCTTCGGTGGAGTCCGAGCGATCCAGAAGCACCAATAATTCCAATGCATTCTGCTTTTTATCGAAGCGCGGACCGGCAAGTAACAAGACGCCTATCAATAGAACCAAAATCCGCAGCGGCTGGGTAAAGCCAAGTCTTGGCCAGAACCAGCCAACCAACGCCAAAACCGGCATCAGCAAAAAACTTTCCGGATAGTCAAATTCCACTGGGGAAAACTTCACACTCTTTCTTAGTAGAAGGCAATAGCTTACGACGTAGTTATGCGGTTCGGTGCCTAAACCGATACCCTCAGACTAAAAGCTCCAGATAAGCGGAACCAACGTACACGTGACGATACATGCGATGATGTTGAGAGGTATCCCCGCACGCGCGTAATCGGTGAATTTATATCCGCCCGGACCGTAAACCATCATATGCGTCTGATAACCCATGGGCAACGTGAAGGCACAGGACGCTGCGATCAAAATCGTTATGATAAATGGCCGCGAGTCCACAGATAATTCTTCAGCTATACCTACTACAATGGGCACAATCATCACTGCCGTAGCATTATTCGAGAGCACCTCTGTGAGTAAGGAGGTGAAGATGAATACGGTCCAGAGCATCACCAAAGGAACGAATTCCGGCTCGATAAAACCTTGGGTCAAGTCCACCAAACCTCTAGCCAACCATTCGGCCGTGCCCGTGCTTTGCATCGCCATACCAAGCCCTAATAAACCGTAGAGCATCAATAGAACCTGCCAATCGATGCTGGAATAGGCTTCCCGCGGGCTCAATATACGAATCCAAAGTAGGATTAAAGCACCGACCACCGCTGCGTAGTGAATCGGAATTGGAGAAACACCCGCAAACACACGACTCAGCACATCTGTCAGCGAAACCGTCAAAACCACCGCACCAAGTACAGCCCAAGAGACCACAATCGGCCAGTTTTTGACAGGTGCTTCAGGTAAGTCCTCGTGTTTGGTATCCGGAGCATCAGTTAGTACGAAGTCACGTGTCTGCTTCAACGTAACTAGGTTATTAACGGCTGTAATAACCAGTAGTGTGTCACCGCGATCAAGCGAGACATCAGCCATCCGGCTGGTGATATTTAGGCCGCTCCGGTGAACAGCAAGTACCACACAGTTGTAACGCTGGCGGAAATCCGATGCGGCAAGAGTCTTCCCCACCAAAGATGATTCATTTGGAACCACCAGCTCAGAAACAATACCATCGACCTGTGAAAGTTCCTGTGCACCAACCTTCGAGAAAAGCTCCTCCGCTTTCGCGGCTCCTCCCTTGCGCCGATGAAGCGCAACGAGAAATCGATCATTCCTTTCAATTGTCACTTCACTAAGTGGAACCATTAGCCGCGCCCCGCGCCGCCGGACCTCCAATACATGAATCCCTGCCTCACGGCTGCCCAGTTCAGTTTCAAATAGCTTCTGGCCAATCAAATCCGACCCCTCACCTATCAACAAATGGTGCAACGGGACTGATCGATAATCAATCTCCAGACTTCCAGTTATGGAAGATCGAGATGGTAAAAGCTTCGGACCAAAAATCACCAAGTAGGCAATCCCTGAAATCGCCAGCGGAACTCCAATAGGAGCCATTTCAAACATCGTCATCGGTCTGAGCCCGAGATCCTTCAGGCTGCCATTGACTAACAAGTTAGTCGACGTTCCGATCAAGGTGCAGCAGCCACCTAAAATCGAAGAATAGGATAACGGAATCAATAATTTTGAAGCCGCGATATCCTTAGACCTAGCGAAACCCAATACCACCGGCATTAAGATGGCGACGATCGCTGTATTGTTCATCCATGCACTGAAAAATGCAGACACTATCGCAAACGCAAAAATTGACGAACGGACACCACCTTGCACACGCCGTTTCAATACCCGTCCGATCTGATCAATCGCACCTGACTTCTCAAGCGCACCTCCGATCACAAAAAGAGCGGCAATAGTGAGCGGGGCTTCATTACTAAAAACCGCTGACATGTTCTCCATGTCGATCAGACCAAAAGCTACCAATAAGCAGAGAATCGATAGAGCAAGCACATCTGGAGTTGCCCATTCACGAATGAACGCAACCAAGGTCAGCCCGACAACGAGCAATGTTAATGCGATTTCCTGATTCATGGTGTGCCCCTGTGCGGTCTAGCGATCCGCGAAATCTAGGCTTCGAAGAAGGAGCTGAGCAGCTCCTGCCAGAGTCCTCCAAAGTCACTCTGTTGTTTAAAAATCAGTGATGGGAATCCTGACTTTCACTGTGGTCGTCATGAGCACCGTGGTGCTCGTGCAAGCGTCTGGTATCCTCAAAGTCGTGTCTTTCGCAGGCACCAAGGAAAAGAACAAAGAACACGGGAATCAGAGCGAGGCGTTTCATCACTCGTGTTGTTAGCTTGTCTACCAGGAAAGGCAACCCAAGATCTCTCCTGAGATAAGAGTTTCCTTTAAATTCAAGCCGATCTTGCTTGAAACGGCTGCCAACGTCGGTCTTGATAGAGGAACTTCATCAATTGAAGAAAAAACCCGTCATGTCAGACCCATTCGCAAAGGAAAGCTACGAAAACGACCGACTTGAACTTGCCCTCCGTGCATCCAATGAAGGGATTTGGGACTGGACCGTCGGAGATAAGAAAATCTATTTCTCGGAGCGAATTCTAGAATTTCTCGAGTGCCCAGAGTCAGACGCACCTAATTTCTTTCTCCCACCCTATCTACCGGTTCATTTCCAAGACAGACCTGCTTTTATCGAGGCCCTCAACGAGGCGACAGCATGCAATGGAGCACAAACTCTAGCTACTGATGCGAGAGTTCGGACAGGGAATGACAAGTGGCGCTGGCTCAGGATACGCGGGACAGTTGTTCGCGATTCATCAGGTGAAGCCGTCAGAATCGCTGGCTCGATGATCGATATCAGCTTGAGAAAAAATGCAGAGGCACAGATCGAAGAAGAACGGTATTTACTCCGCAACCTCATTGACCATGTGCCTCTCCAGATTTATTTCAAAGACCTCGATTCAAAGTTGGTGATGACCAACCACGGCATGGCGGAATACCACGGATTCAAATCCGGATCAGAATTGGTAGGTAAACACGACCGTGACCTTTTCTCCAACACGCACTGGGAGAAGGCAGAGGCCGACGAAAAACGTATCATCAGCACCGGAATACCCATGGCGGGACAGTTGGAAAAAGAAACTTGGAGAGCAGGTGATGAAACCTTCGTTGTAACCTCCAAATTTCCATGGAGAGAAAAAAGCGGAGCGATCAAAGGGACCTTCGGAGTATCTAGCGACGTCACCTCTCTGGTTCTTGCCCAACGCCAAGCAACCGAACTAGCTAACGAACTTCAGCAGAAAAATATCGCTTACGAAGAAGAAGTGAATCTCGCGCATGAGATTCAACAAGCTCTCTCAACAAGCAGCTACCCCGTAGCTGTAGCAGAGAACGGTAATGAACTTCGTTTTGGCTCTCGCTACCTTCCGATTTCAGGTCTAGCAGGTGATTTTTACGAAATTCTGAAAATCGATAAGGACCGCTACGGCGTCTTTATTTGTGATGTCATGGGCCATGGAGTGCGCGCGGCCCTCGTTGTTGCAATGTTGCGCGGACTGCTCGCCAATCAGCCAGCTGAGAAACATGATCCCACACTTTTGCTCACTTCGCTAAACGTAGGACTGACCTCTATTTTAAAACGGGCAAATGTTACGATGTTTGCCACGGCATTCTATGGAGTCGTAGATTTGAGTAACAGCACCATGACATATGCTTGTGCAGGACATCCGGGTCCAGTTGTGGTCGGCCAGAAAGGAAGTAAACAGCTCTGCACGGAACGCTCTGAGAAGGGACCTGCTCTAGGGCTGATGAGCGATATATCCTACCCAACCAATCACTTGGACCTCGAAGGCGTTCACCGAATGTTACTTTTCACCGACGGAGTACTTGAAGCAGAAAATAAACAAGGTGACCAGTTCATGGAGAGCCGTCTCTTGGAAATAACTAACCACAAGTCCCAAACAGACCTGGACGGCTGGCTAGAGAATATCATCGAAACCGTTCTCGAATTTTCCGATGAGCATCACTTTGATGATGATGTCTGCCTACTAGGGCTGCAGTTCGGAAAGGCTTAAGCGGCTGAAATCGTTAAGCGAACTACCAGTTCGTAGCTGGATTTGAAAATATCTAGCAAAGCAAACTGACTATTGCCCTTGGATTAAACTATCGAAGGTATCAGGTGTCGATTCTTCCAAATCGGAACCCGTCTGATCATCCTCCCCTGCTGGAACTGCATCAGTATAGAGCTGCTTGAAGTCATCTTGCGGAGCAACGCCGGTGCCATT
>Ga0307935_1001119_pt1 | contig 10202 bp, 12 predicted proteins | sample OrgLakmetageno92_FD_201827 | JGI IMG/M metagenome (GOLD analysis project Ga0307935, IMG submission 201827) | Saline water microbial communities from Organic Lake, Antarctica - #92 | ecosystem: Environmental > Aquatic > Non-marine Saline and Alkaline > Saline | place: Antarctica: Organic Lake...
CTGTGCATACAGGTACGCATCCCAGTGACATTGCCTCGACCATAACCCGGTTAAAATGAGCTCCTAACTTGGAGTAGGAATGAGACCAACTCGGGTCTATTAGGAGTTTAACCTTACTCAATATAGAGTCGCGTTCCTGGGTATCAACGTAACCCATATATTCCATACCGCTAGCTAAAGCCTTGTCCCATATTGGCGTACCAAACTCGTCAAGGTACTCGGCTTTGCACTTAGTCTCAGAGGTCATGTAGTGATACTCAATACCTCCTCCGCAAACAATCTTCCTGTGGTTTGGTTGCATATAAGGTATAGCACGTACGAGGTCGTCTACCCGCTTCCAACGCTTAAATGTCTGCATTGAGACAAATCCGTTTTCTCGCTGGTTAACAGGTACTACAGTAGCAGCCTTGTCAAACGCATGAGCATTAGGTATTAAGGCGCTGTTAACGGGCAAATCTATCGCACTATTAAAGGCAGCGTCATGTACGCATATCACCCCTTGTAAGTTGACCAGAGTCGCCAGGATATGAGGGTAAAGCTTCTGCATATTACCGTCGTGTATTACAGAAACTTGGTTAGCCATTGTATTCTCAAACAAGCCTAGCCACGTGTCGTCTTCCTTGTTTTGCTTGGAGCAGGTTGGTACAGGTACAACGTACACTATAAGATCGTAAGATTCAGTGTACGAGCTCCACTCAGCCATGCTTGTTTTAGTTGCATAGTTGAACTGGTACATACCTTCCCAACCAGTCTTCTGGTGCACCCAGAGGTCTAGACCAAGAGCGTATTCCCAACCGGCATCTAGACTACGGTCTTTGGCTTTGGTATGGCCGGACTTACCTTTGTTCTTGAGCATGACCGATTCGACTTCTACGCCGTTAGCCTTCAAACCTCTGGCAAGATACTCCGAATAATTTAGAATACCACCATAGTCTTGAATCTTAAAGTGAGCCAGTAATACTCTCACAGACCCTCCTCAGCGGATATCTTACCCTGCTTAACAAAGTACTTTATATTGTGATCGGCAAACTTAGTATCCGCCAGCTCGCTGGTCTTGGGAATAACGTGGTTGGCGGTAATGTATTCTGTTACCTCCTCAACTGTCTCACATAGCTCAACCTCTATGGCTGTTACAATAGTATGTAGGATACTACCCTTTTTACACTTGCCGTCGATAACTGCCAGCACATCGGAGTCTTCCAGCTTAACCCGTTTGTTGACCGGCTTGTTGGTGGCTTTGGAGTCCGCCTTAACAGGCTTTGCACTGGCGGTGGTTGCCGGTTTAGCATTGTCGCTGGAACGGCTCTTACCAGCTTGCAGGAGCTTCTTACCCAGAGCAGGAGTGTAGTCCTTGATATTGTCGGCATGGGAGACCATCATGTCCCAGCAAAACGTTGCAGCCTCGTCTTCGTCTTTGAACTTGCGCTTGTTCTCTGCGTAGTTGTGGAACAAAGCGTTAACTTCATCAAAGGACATATCCATAATCAAGTCTTCTTGTTCCCCCACTACCGTAACAGCCAGTTCTAAGCCGTTGTCTTCAATGTAAGCTTCCAGGGTAGTTCTGTCTTTGCACTTGCACTCAACCATACGAGTGTCATTATCAATTAGGAAGTTCATGCTCATCTCCATTGTTTGGTATATAGATATAATACTTGACCGTTATCTGCTTTTAAGTCTTGTTTATACATAAGTCTTATTCTCTTGCAAAAATTAACCCCTGCCGTAACAAGGGTCTATATTTATCAGGACAGTTTGATATTACCGTTACGAATGAAGTAGCGGACGGTGTCCACTACAAATCCCTTGGTAATGGCTACATCGGAGCGGGGCTTGGTATAGTTAGCCACCATAAAGTCTACCAGTTCTTGTACGGTTAATCCTAGGTCTTGGTTGGCTGTAATGTGAGCAAACATTAGGTGGCCGATAGAACCTTCACGGGTTTCACGCGCTTGCGCAATTTCTACCTCGGCGGTCATGTCTGTCTTGCTGTTACCCTTGGTAGACTTAGCGGCTGCTTTCTTAACTGGCTCTTCTACAACTGGCTCTTCTACAACTGGCTCTTCTACAACTGGCTCTTCTACAACTGGCTCTTCTACAACTGGCTCTTCTACAACTGACTCTTCAGCGGAAGCGGCTTCCAGGTCTGCTGCAAGCTTCTGATTATTGATATCAACCACCTGATCTTGAAGACCCAAGGTGCGTATAATTGCAGTAACCTTGTCGCGGAACTTGTTTACTACCTTAACGTCTAACCAACCAGCATAAAGGTTATGCAGATCTACGATCTCAGCGGTCTTCAGGGTAGCTAGTTCGGCTTGGTTGTAAATTTTCATGGCTGTATTCCTGTTTTAGTGTTTTGGTGGTGGTCGGCGGTGTGTTCCTCAACCTTGGAATGAATTTTGGTTCATCCGCCTAACAGAAGCAAGCACTTTTGCAATTATTTCTCAAGAGATAAGATCTTAGTACGCAAGCCTAATAACCGTATTCCCTTTGATCCTGCATAATAAAAAGGGGACTCACAACGTTAGCCGTAAGTCCCCTAGCACTCCTATGGTTAAAGGTTACAGGTCGTCATCAAAGTCATCGCCGCCGTCCTCAGCGTATTCTTCAAACTCGCTGGTGGCTGCAACGCTACCGTCAAGACGTACACCTTTTTTACGCAACATAAGGTTGTTAAGGCCGACTGCTACTCCAGGCTTACCGCCGTCTTTAGCATCAAAGCCATATACGTTAACAGAAACATGGAAGTAGGCTCCGCTGTAGCAAAGCTCATCCAGGTCGTCGGTGTCGGCTGGCTCGTTGTTACTGTTTACAATACCCGGCTTCTTGCCGCCATTGCAGTTGAAGAAGTACATACCCTCGTACTCTTCACCGTCACGCTCTTCGTCACCGTCACGCATCGGCAACTTGTAACGACCTTTTTTCTTAGCTGCGTCGCTGCCATGCTTCTCAACCAGAGCCTGCTCTACCAGCTTTTGAAACTTTTTGACTTGAGGGTCGTTCTTTGGTAGCAGTACCTGGACGCTATAGTTGCCGGTCTCGCCGTTTTCCTTTTTACGGGGTTCGGTTACGAATACAAAAGAGCAACGAACGTTCTGTAGAATCATCTTAGCCATGGTATAAATCCTGTTTTTACTGAGTTAGTGTTTAGCTGTAACGGCTGTTAAAGCTAGGGTAATTTTAGCCTAATCGATTAGGCTTGTAAAGTCTGTAATCATAGTTGATTGTACCTCTTTACGGCTGTCATTTATGGAAGCCACAACCGTTCCCGGTTCAGGTTTATCAGTTAATGTTGCCATTAACTCCTTTACTTCCTTCGGTTTCATATACTTCTTTAAAGCTTTCTCTATCTCGCCTAATGTTTTTAACTTGCTTTCATATAAATCAGTTAGCTGGATATAATCTAACAGCGGTGAGAAGTCGGGGTCTTTGGCATCTTCTGTTAGTTTACGGTGAGTCGTCTTATATACTAACTTGTAACCGTCTTCGTAGTCTTTAGAGCCATGATCCATTTCCAGCTTAACTTGGTTCTCAACTGCTATAACAAAGTTACGCAACATATCAGCATGGTCTAGCACAATACGCTTTTGCTCTGAGGACATTACTTCGGGGTCTGGAAAAGTGTCCTCAGCAAAGTCTGCAATAGCAATCTCCTGGGTCTTGTTGTATAGCGCGGGGCATTGTCCAGCAGCAGGGCAAAACCGGCAACCGTCGTCACTTGGTACAAACTCAGCGTCGGGGTCACGGGTGTGGTTAGCCTTTGGTACTAGCTCGTTTACCTGCCAGTTATTAAGGTCTACCGCGTTAGTTTCCCAGGTACGGATTGGTCCGCGCATTTGTACTGCTCTGGGCTGAGTTATTGTTACTCTTACGTTGGTCTGGTCTGTTATGTGGGTACTTTCCTCCAGTGCTACGCCTAGTGCATAGCATAATGCTTGAGAGTTATGTTCGGGTTCTACTGCTACGCCTTGACCATGCTTATAGTCTATGACTTCGATTTCGATAAGCGTATCGCCGTCCCAGACTAATAATACAACGTCTGATGTTCCGCCGTCTAGTCCTGGAATACCTAGTGGCTTAAGACTAGCGCGCACCTCTACCTTAACCTCTACACGGTATCCCCAGTCCTCATGCTCGGTTATACGCCGTTGTATGTAGTCCAGGCTAACTTGTACGGCTTCTGCCATTGGCTCTGTGACTGTAAACTTAAACCCGTCTACGGTCATCTTATTGCCAATATGGTCAGCCGCTACGCCTTTGGCCAGCAAAGCCAACTCGTGTACTTCGTGCGCTACGGTACCTTCGGCGGCATACTTGTTAGGAGTTTCTGTTATGTCCAGGCTTTCAATAAACAAGACGCTAGCAGCGCAAGTCATCCAGCGTTTGCTGGCGGAAGGACTTAACCGGGCATGAGTTTTGTCTTCTATTGCGTGAGTAGCCATATCATCAACCTTATCTCATTTGTACTATGTTAATACGGAACCATTCTTTAACATGAACAGCCTCTGGTTCTTCCCTTACAATAACTGAACGAGGAACCCAGAAGCCACCTACTTCTGAATGACACTCATGTGTTACATAAAATTTTGCCTTTGCAGTAACCCTACCAGCAAATAAATATGGTATCTCTTTAGTACCAAGTGGCCCGCTAGAGCTGACCGGCTGAGCTCTAGCGGTTCTTATAGCAATCTTACGGTTGTTCATATTAGGTGCCTAACTGTTTTGCAGCAGCGCCACCAATAGCCCGGTTAAGCTGTACCCGGTCACCCGCTTTACCGCCTCGGCTTAGTCCTACTGTATTGGTAGCTCTGGTCTTAGCAGTAGATGTCTTCAAGGTTACAGGGGATAGGAACTCTGTAATACGACGGTTATTCTCTTCGTAAATACTAACCAGTGCCGGTAGGTTGGTACCATTGTCATCTACTATCTCGCCTCGCTTGGCCTCTTCTACCATAGTGCTACAGCGCTGGCTAATACGGTGCATAGCACCAGTCCAAAAGCTATTGACAAAGCTGCTGTCTTCCTTGCCGTATATCTCCTTGGACTGTTTACGAGACTCCTTCTCTATAGAGCTAACAACCATCTTAAAGATTTGCATTGCAAAGGTGCGGTTGGTCTCAGTACCTACGAAGAAGTAGTTAGACTTACCGTTACCCAGTCTGCAGAAGTACATATCGCAGAAGTACAGCTTGGCAATGGACATTGCAACTACGCGCTTCCAGGGGCGGCATTTATGGGACTCGTAAGAGCTTTCGATCTCTTCCTTATCCTCCTCAGGGGTGTCTAGCTCGCTCATGGAGATGTTATGCTTGGCGAGCAATACCTGTAGCTGGCGAGCAGCAGTCATGGACTCGTTCTCGTTGGCGCTACCTTCCGCCATAGCCATGAGCTTCTTCATTTTAGAAATTATTTTGGAGTTTTGCATTGCGGTCACCTGTTTTAGCTGTTTTTCTGTTTAAGTGTTTTACGCTGATTTCTTAGCTTCGTAATAAGCTTTTACCGCTACTGCCTGATCTTCAAATGTAGAACCCTCGATACCCTCTACCATGCTGACAATGTCGTCTACTGACTGGCCGATGTTGAAAGCAGATTGGCCGATGTTTACTAGAAGCTCTGAGTTTGTCATTTTGCTGTTTTCCTGTTTAAGTGTTTGCTTGATGATTAAACAATTTTGCATCAGCTCAATCAGGAAAGCAAACGTTTTTAGAGTTATTTCTTAAGAAAATATTTTCTTACCGCAAGTTAACTTGACTCCGTGTTTTAGGAGCCAAGGTCCCAGCCAGAATTCATTGGGACGGAAGTCCAGGGTAACTACCCCGTTAACAACATCTAACCGGCGGGCAACTTCGCCGTCTAGAATAGTTATGGAACGACTACCGTCTGGACGGGTTTGGAACTCAAGGATTGAAGAAGTTGGGATGTTTTTGGCTGCGAAGGTAATTTGCTTGCTCATAACGGTTTTCCTGTTTAAGTGTTTGCTTGATGATGAAACAATTTTGCATCAGCTCAATCAGGAAAGCAAACGTTTTTAGAGTTATTTCTTAATAAAACCCGATAGCTTATTTTTGCAACCGGGTTTCTTGTTTTTAAGCAGTACGGTCAAAAGTATAAAGGTCTGCTTTCTTTACCCAAACTACCCGACCAGTGCCTTCCCACTTACCGGCTATTTTCTTACCGCAAATTGCCTTGGATCCGTTGGCTACAAACTTGGTTCCGTTAAAAGTATAGAGGGTAGTTGATTTCATTTTGATGTTTTCCTGTTTAAGTGTTTGCTTGATAATGAAACAATTTTGCATCAGCTCAATCAGGAAAGCAAACCTTTTTGGAGTTATTTCTTAGTCAGGTAATTTGGTGGGTCTTGTTGGACTTGAACCAACGATCTACCGATTATGAGTCGGACGCTTTAACCAACTAAGCTAAAGACCCGTTGTTAAGTGGTCACCCTGTTATCACAGCTACATACCCAGTAGTTTGGATTTGCTCTATGCAAGGCAACCAATTAACAACCCTGCTTTTATTAACCCGGAGCAGGAACCGGAGCCTATTACGCTGTGAAGGCTTTGAACATTACCTGGAGTTGCTTGGCAGTACAGTCAGCAATCTTGGCAAGAGTTGCAGCGCCGTTACTGTTCATGATCTCTTTGGCTTCGTCACGGCCGACTTCTTTGGCGTAGGCTTTAGCAGCTACCTTAACCGCTTCGGCTGTTACTTCGCTGGAGTCTTCCTCTTCCTCTTCAAACTCGTCAGCTTCATCAATAGCAGATGCGTCCTCTGGTCCTGCTACAAACAATGCGACAACTTCTGCGTAGTCTTCGGTATCAATAGCACTGACCATGCGTCCCAGAGGATCACCTGCCTTAGCGCCGTTGGCTACTAGCGTAGCAGTAGTAAAGTCTTCACCGTGTTCGGCTTTGGCTTTCTTGACAGCTGTTTTAAAGTCAACCATTGACATCTCGTCATCGCTGTCGCCGCCAGTGTCTTTCTCAACCTTGTTCGTTGCTTTGGCCGTTGCTTTGGTTGCCGCTGGTTTGGTTTGGCTCTTTGCAGGTACAGCGGCTTGTTCGGTATAGCCTTTGCCCAATAGCAAGCGGTTGAGTTGATCAATCATTGGAGCGTTTTCAGCATTCATTTCAATTTCGTAAATTACTTTAGGCATTGTAAAATCCTTAACTTGTGGTTAGTCTGTTTTAACTGGCTTAACTGTTTGGTATCCCGGCCAGCGAGAGCAAGTTTACATTAACCCTAACCATATAGCAAACCTGTTTATACGTTTATATTACGGTTTGTTTTGTAGCTTGCAAAAAAGCCCGTTTGACGCCAAACTACGCGCCTACTTTAATTAAAGCAAACCCAGGAGAGTTCCAATGATAACGTATACGGTGGCTCACATAAAAGAATTACAAGAAGAGGCTCTTAAACAGTTGATAGAAGAAGCTGGTAGCGGAGCTCATTTAGCTAAGATGATAGGTGTCCCCGCCAGCACTGTACAAGGTTGGGTAAACAGAGGACGTATTAGTAAGCGAGGAGCATGTAGAGTTCAATACAATGCTCATCTATGTAATAAGTTCCCAACGGAAAAGCTCCGTCCTGAATGTGCCTTATAATAGGAGCTATTATGATTGTCGACATGGAACAGCTAAAACCATATATAAATAAAGATGCTGACTTAATACCTTTGCATTTTTGGAACAAACAAACGGTACGTAAAGGCAAGGCTCAGGTACGCGGCAAAAGTCCTCTCCAGGGTGACTGGCCTAATACACCTAAGAACATAAAGGGCACATTAAAGCTGGCGGAACGAGGCCAGAACGTTGGTTACAGGTTAGGCGCTACAGACTTTATTATTGATGTTGACCCGCGTAACTTTAAACCGGGTGAAGACAGCCGGGCAAAGCTATGTGTGTTCCTGGGTGTTACCGACCTAGCAGATCACGCTCCTACGGTACGCACAGGGTCTGGTGGATGGCACTATTACTTTACCAAGCCAGCAGATATGCATACCAAGGAAGTGCTTGATGAGTATCCGGGTATTGAGTTCAAGGTTAAAGGTAGACAGGTAGTTGCAGCCGGTAGTAAGCACCCTAACGGTACGATGTATGTATGGGAAGACTTTTGCCCTGAGTTTGGCGAGCAGCGACACATTCCTGGGCGCTTGCTTAAACTGCTAAAGCAACAACCGCCAGCCAACCAAGCTCAAGCGGGTACACTAAGCCCTGAACAGCTTGAACGGCTGTTAGAACAAATCCCCATTGAAGACTTTGCAACCAATGACGGTTGGTTCCCCCTATTGTGTGCGGCTAACCACGGTACTAACGGCGCTGGTATTGAGGAGTTTATTGAATGGTCTTGCGGGGACATGGAATATGAGGATGACGAGCAATTAATCCGTGCCAGATGGGACAGCCTCGGCGGTAAGGCTTTAAACTACACTGTCAACACTTTATATAAAGCGGTATTAGCCTACGGCGGAGACACCAGCTTAGTTAGTGCTCAAAGTGATTTTGACAATATAGAAGACTTTGAAGAAGACACTGAGCAAGACTCTGATGAGGACAAGGAACCTGAAGAAGAGCCTATTGACTTTGACGACATAATGTCAGACCAAGAAGCCAAGTCAGGGTTCAAGCCCGGTGTAGCCACCGACATAGCCAACAAGCTAAACCCAACAAGCGATGAAGAAGAGATATTGATTGCCTTACGCGCTATGCTACAGGCAGGTACGGTAGAGCAAGCAAGGGTAATGAAGATTATAATGAAAACCCTAAGCATGACCAAGGGTGAAATTAACGACATTATAAGGAACATCAAGGAAAAGATAGCCGAGGATATGGGCCGTATACTAGCTGAGAAAACCCTACACGCTCGGTTCTACAAGGGTAAGGGATTGGTCTTTAACAACAGCAGCCAGTTCTGGGCATACAACGGTAAGTATTGGGAAGTAATCACCAAGGAATACGTTGGTAAGCAGGTAACTTACGTACTAGATCAAATGCGTAAGAAAATAGACATCAACGTTAAAGAAAGCACCATAGTAAGCGAGGCTGTTACTGGTCTTAGCCGCTTAACCTCAACAAGAACCGACGCATTACGCTTACGCAAAAAACCTTACCCAGTAATAAACTGCAACAACGGTGAGCTCTGGATTAATGACGACGGCACAAGCGTATTAAAGCCTCATCGTCCTAAGAGTTTTCTAACTCAGGTGTTAAACGTAGATTACACTCCAGGGGCTGAATGTCCTTTGTTTGACAAATCCATACGTAACACGTTTGAAAACTTTGATGACTGCGAACAGATAGTAAGGCATTTTGAAGAGTTCATGGGTTATATATTGCACCCGGACAAACGTCCTGCTCATTGGTGGCTGCTTAAAGGTCCAGGTGGCGACGGCAAGACAACTCTAATGAAAATCATAAGCGGTATGTTGGGCGAAGCCGTAATACCAGAAAGTATCGATCGCTTCCGTGGGGGAACCCAAGGGGACAGTCACGCCACAGCGGAACTAATTGGCAAGCTGCTGGTTTATGATGATGACTTGAGCCGTAACACGGTATTGCCAGACGGTACGCTTAAAAAGCTATCTGAGGACGGTGAGCTAACTGCTAATCCCAAGGGGGTGCAAGGGTTTAAGTTTACCAAGGTATGTACAGTAGCCATGCTGAGCAATGGGTTCCCTAGTACCAAGGACATAACAAGAGGCTTTAGGCGTCGCGCCATGGTTATACCTTTTAACAGAGGGTTCCATGAGCGGGGAGCTATCACTGACCTAGCCGAGCAGGTTATAACCAAGGAATTAGGCGGAGTACTTAACCGGGCGCTACAAGGACTGCAACGATTAAGGAAGCGTAGTAAGTTTGAAGAGCCTAAGTCATGCCTGATGTCCAAGGAACAATGGCTGAACGAAGCTAACCCGGTGGCACTGTTCATTAGTGAAAAGGTTGAAAAGACTAAGGATCACAGTGATCGTATAACTCTTACCGACGCCTATGCTATTTATACAGACTGGTGTATTGGCAATAACCTTAGCCGGATGGGATCTAAGCAACAGTTCAGATCAGCCATGGAAGACATGGACATAGTGTATGAGACAGCGGGTGGTGGTCGTAAAATATTCAGGTTTATTAAGCTAGAGCAAGACCCTGTTGATGATTTTGATAACTAATGTAACTTTGATAACCTTTATAACTTTGCAGTATTTTGGG
>Ga0307935_1001120_pt1 | contig 10198 bp, 7 predicted proteins | sample OrgLakmetageno92_FD_201827 | JGI IMG/M metagenome (GOLD analysis project Ga0307935, IMG submission 201827) | Saline water microbial communities from Organic Lake, Antarctica - #92 | ecosystem: Environmental > Aquatic > Non-marine Saline and Alkaline > Saline | place: Antarctica: Organic Lake...
TATACTCATCTATTCGATTCAAAATCTTCCACCTAGGACGACCATTATGGAAGAAGGGCGGAGGATTCATCGACATGATTATTGATTACATTGCAACAGGTAAGGACATCCAGAAACTACTTACTCCTATGGAGGCACGTGGATTCCGTAAGTTCGTAGCCCGGAAGAAGGCTGGACTTGTTATTCAAGAACAGGAAGACCAGGACTTTATATTTATTGATGGACTTGATGACGTTGCAGACTTTGTATTCAAACAGGATACAGATACTACATATGTTATTGATTTCAAGGATGGAGACATTAACCGAGACTATATCATAGACAAATCTCGCTTGACATATACTGAAAACGATAGTATACTAATCAACAGACTCGCAGCTCTCGAACGTACACGAGACGTAGTTTCTCAAAATCCAGAAGCTTACCAAGACTTTAACGTGAATGATATCCAGATGGAGATTATGGAATTGCAGGACATTGCTTCTGCTAACAACATTACCATCAAGACTAATCAATCAGGTCAAATCTCTGCAACGCCAACAGGACCAGAGGTAGCTATCGATGCGGGACTGGCTTAATAGTTAATAATAAATAATAATATATGAGCAAAAAACAAGAAGAATACAAAGATATTGTAGGCGTTCGACGACAGAAGTTCATTGAACGATTTAAAACAAATAACACGATTGAAGATATCCGTGAACTATATAACTTCTTTAATGTTGATGATGATGTTTATATCTCAACAGAGGCAGGAGTACAGTCACTAACACCGTTTGGTGCAAATGGTCCTAAATTAGAAAAGGGCTCATCACTTGAAATCTATGCACTAGATAAATATGCACGTGAATTCGCACAGAACCTAGTTCGTGTACGATTCAACCAACTTATTGACCCCGTGAAACCAGAGGCCATCAAGTCGAAAAAGGCTGATTCACTTAAGTAAAATAATATTATGACAGAAACACGACACATGGACATTTACGTTAACTATATATTAGTTGACTCAAAGGAAGTAAAGGATGAGGCAAAGCTTGAAACAATGAAGAAAGCTGCCTTCAAGAAATACGCAGAAGAGAGCAATGTAATCATCAAAATGAGAACAGAAGTAGAGGTAGAAATCGTATCATCATGTCCAGGAGGGGTGTGCCCAGTACGTACAAAGTAGATAATCTCGACAATTATCTAAAACCCGCTTGACAAACAATGAAAAGTGTGGTATATTAGCATTATAACTAGAGGGAAAGGACCTCTTAAAAATAAGTTTAAGTTATGAATACAGAAAACAAAACAGTGGACACGGTAGAAGACACTCAAAACGATGACTCAGTTATCAATCTACCAGAGATGTCACGAGAAGAACTAGAGGCATATGCGTTAAAGAATGCTAAAGCATTTAATGACCAGAAGGGACTAAACGCAAAGCTTAAAGCTAAGGCGGAAGCACCAGCCCCTACTTTTGAAGCAGCCAGTACAGCTGCGGCTGACATCGACCCAGTACAACCTGAGCCACAGACAGCATCGCTTGATGAACAGTATGTGATTGCAAGTCTTTCTTCATCATTTTCGCTAGAGGAAATTAAGGAAGCTAAATCATTTATTGGTACAACATTCGGTAGCAATTTGTCTGAAGTCTCAAGTAATTCTGGTTTTCTAGCACACATTGCCGCAAAGCGTGAGCTAACAAAATCAGATACAATGATGAACGATTCAACTCTTAACATTGAGACATTCCAGTCAACTGGACAATTCATCCTAGATGTTGAAGCAGGAAACATTGATATCACCGCAGACCCTAAAGCCCGTGAAAAATATCTTGATATTAAGGCTAAAGAAGAAGCAGATAGAAACTTTACAGGCTAGGGAACTAGCTAGTAGGGAAAGTAAACGGTTTGTATTATGTGTGTATTATTTATTATTTATTATTTATTACACTATATATGTCATTCCCAATGAGCGCAGGATTGCGCGGAAACGCCAACACCGCTGTTGTAGACCTATATAAAGAAATGACTCTAAAGACTTTCGTCATTGAGATGGAATCTAAAACAGGGATGTCTCTTTATACAGAACTTAAATCAGCAGATAAGAACATTCTTATCAAACAACCAGTATTCGCAAAAGTAGGTTCTCCAGTTGAGGACCCAATCTCTTGTCTATACGCTTCAACATCATCTTGGGCACTAACTCAAGAGACATTGAGCATCGAAGACCGTATTTACGAAAACTACGAATACTGTCCAGAAGATTACTCTCGTCTTGAGGTTCAAGGAGTTATTGAAGAAATGGACCGTAAGGTTCGACTTGCCATGCACTATGCATTGGACAAGCAAGCAATGGCAACAGCTATTGCAGCAGCAGGTACTACACTAGGTACAGTTGTTACATCAGCAGCAACAGCTAAAGCAGCTCTTGATGCAGTTCGTGTATTGTTCGTTGGTAAAACTAACGTACAAAACCCACTTATCGCAGTTATCCCGTCTACACTTTCATCATTCTTCGTTGAATTGGGAGCTACACGTATTACTGCTTTCGGTGACCAGGTATTCGTTACTGGAGAAATTATGACTATCGACGGAATCACACTTTACATTGTTGACGCAGCACAGCTTGCTGCACCAACAGTAGTGACATTCTTCGCTGGTAAGCCAGTACATTACTACTACGACAAGAACACATTTGATGTTCTTGAGAAAGACTCACCAGTTCCTGGGGGCTCTATCATCAACAAGAACAAAGTTCGTCAAATGGAACTGCAAGGAAACTTCAAAGTTTGGAGCCAAAATGCAGAACGTATTGTTGTTACTACAGCGTAATAGCCAATTGGTTATTCTTAGGGGAGCTTCGGCTCTCTTATAGAGTTACCCATTAACCACTCTACATCTGCCCTATACATCTATGATTATCTCAGAATTTTACGACTACGTTCGACAACTTACAAGAGCTAACTCACGTGACCTTACTGACTCGGATATTGAAATACTAGCCAACCCAGAAGCTGATTATCTATATGAGCTTTCTATTCAGGCGTATCATTTAGAACAGACAGCAGTTACTGCACCAACTGTTCTTACATATGTAATGACAACAAGCTTCCAAGCTACTGACCATAACTTATGGATTGAACGAGTTGAGGTATCTATTGATGGAGGAGATTCATTCTATCAGATTCAAAAGACTAACAAGACAGACTATAACCTAGAAGCAGCTGAATGCGGAGGATTGTCTCTTACAGACCAACTAGCAGTTACTGACTCACGACCTACTCACTTCATTCAAACCTCTGAAGGTATCAATGTGTTCCCAATGGCAGCATCAGTGACTACTAATATTTACGTTAAGGATACTCCTGTTATTGACTGGGCAAACCCTAACTTTGAAATCCTATTACCTAATGTTCCAATCAATCTATTGGCATTAAAGACAGCACTGATGTATCGTGATATTAATGATACTAACCAACTACAGTTCCTACAATCTCAATACAATGATAAGTTTGAAGTATTCCAGAAGAGACTTGCCAAGGGTGGACGAGTTATACAAATGCACCAAGTAACTAAAGACATCATTTAATATGCAACGTCAGTCAGAACAATTCAATAATTTCCTAGGAGGGATTACGTCTGAATTGCGTACTAACTATGAAGTTCCGAAGTTTGCACGACTTTGGAATTTTGACGTTTCTTCTTCTAGGGCTATCCAGCACTATGGACTAGAGAGTGTTGTTAGTGGTAAGGCACATATTTTAGATTATGAACCAAACTTAGTTAATAACACATCACAATGGTTCCTAAATAGACACACGGTACTTGCGGTTGAAGAGACGGGAGATATTACACTGATTGACACATCATGTGGATTATCAACATCAACGTTTACTCTTGACAAAACAGTAGTGATGTCAACACTTCCTATTGTTTACCAAGAACACGTTGTTTGGTTAAGTGAAACAGGACCAGCAACCCCAGGACTTGAATATCAAGTATGGATGCAATCACTAAACGGTGGGGCAGCATTTCAGGTTCTATCTGGAATAACAGCAACGGAAGGATTCCAGAGAAATACATTCTTCCAGACAGCAATTGATGGTAGGTTATATATCTTCTCAGGGAAAAGGGTTCACCGAGTAGAACTACCTAATTCAAATGGTAAGTTTAACTCAGATAGTGACCTTGCACCATACCAGCCAATCGAACAGTTTATGCAGTCACCTAACCGTAATGGTAACGTGGGTACATACACAGGACTAAACGGACCAGAGACACAAATCATTCAACAGATTGATGAGGCACAGAAGATTCTATTTATACTTGGGTACTACACATCATCAATTGATGGGGTATTCGGACCAGCTACATACGATGCAGTATTCGCATTCCAAGGAGATTACAACCACACTGGTAATGTTCCAGGTGGGGCAGCGATTGGAACACCACTTATACAGGACGGAATCATTGGACCAGAAACTCAAGCAGTAATGAACGCCACAGATGATTACTTCAAGAACCCATTTAAAGAAAGAAAGAACGTATTGGTTCTACCAGATGTTATTACAGCAGTTTGCCAGAATGGAGGACTACTTAACATTGGGACACACGATAGGAACGGGGATGCAATTGTATTCTACTGGGACAAGTCACTAACGGCAGAAGGAATAGGAGACATTGGGCTACTCACCTCAGCAGTTGTTGGGAAGGGGGTTATCCAAATTCTAAAACCACTTAACGGAAGATTGATGGCATTGATGACACCAGCTACAGATTCATTCTGTTTGCATAAGTATGTCAAGCTATCTGTCTATGCAGTACAGGCAAGCTTTGACCTACTACCATCATCATTCGCAGTACCACTAGCAGAGTATAATCTAAGACTTGGGCCAGATGGTTCACCCTTCGATGATTGGAGATTCAACTTACTTAACCAAAAGAGTGTTGTCGCTAATTCAAGACTTTACTTCTCAGGACAGATTAACTTACAACACATTCAGGAACCAACAGATGGAGAAGGAGTATTCGCAGGAGTTATGTCAATTGATTCAAATGGTAATCTATTCACAGAGGTCGCTGAGTCAACCGACTCAGATGACTTAACCTTTGTGCCAGTAAACTCATTCGGTCTAGTTGATTCAGGATTCGTTCTTGCAACAGAGACAGATGTATTAGTTACCTCAGAGTCAGAGACAGATAACATCTCAGGACTTATCACCAACATAATTAACGGAGGAAGACCATGGGAACCTAAGATATTGGAAAACATTTATCTTTCATTAGCCCACTGGGAAGATGTAGATAAGGTTGAGATATGGATACGAGAAGTAGATGACTTAAATGATTCAGATGGAGGATGGGACCTAGCTTACACAGGGCTTAACCAAGACTCAAACAGTATTCAAATCAACAAGATGGAAAGCAATGAAGCTTTCTGGCAGTTTAAAGAACTACAGGTAATGGTAAAAATATTCGGTATCGGGTCGGAACTGAATAACCTGACAGTAAATTATAACATGTTAGAAATAAATAACTAATCAATTATATATGGAAGAAGAAATCGTACAACTTAAAGACTTACAAATCAACGATGTGGTTCGACCTCGACAGTCACCATTAGATTTTGTTGCACCAGCAAATCAACTAGACGATATCATAAACAACACAAGCATTGAAGATACTGTTAGTGGTACTGAGGGAGCATTACTTGATGGTACTATTGCACAGCGTATGCAACGCCTTAATGACAAAAGCAATACAGTAAAACTTCTTAATCGAGAATTTGCAGACGCAGAAGAGAATATAGTACGAGAGACACAAGGAAGAGGAATCACACAACTTGGGAGACGTAATAGTCTCATCACAAACCAACGTGTTCTTGACTCAAAGAGAAAGAGTGCCTTGGCTGAGGTTGAGGACCTACGAGGGAACATTGAGACAGCAGAGAGACTACGTAAGGCAGGGGTATTAGCACTAGCTAAGACAGATAAGGAACGAAGACGAATTGCCAGACTAACAGATGAGGGGCTAGCATTTGAAGAGTTCTTACTTACAGAGCTTTCTGACACACCAGAACAAGCAGACATACTAAGAGATATGGGAATACGAGAACTAAGGATTAAGTACAACAAGTATCCAGATACATTGACAGAAGAACAGCAATCTATACTAGACTTTGTTGACAACAGAGTAGACACAATCAACACAGCTAGGGAGGGTGGTCAGGAGTATGATACTCGATATGACGACAATGATTTCTTAGATGGTCTACTTGATTTCTCAGAAACAGTGAACAGCAATACCACTAGTAATATTGATGTATTGAGTGCAAGTGTAGCAGAGTTGAACGCAATGTCTGCAAACGAAGTAAACTCTCTTGACTCATTGGATAGACTACTTAGAACTAAGAAGATAAATGGTGAGATATAATAGATAAACTTAAAACTATATGGCTACTACCAAAGAACAAGTTAAGCTCAATCGACAGTTACGGAGAGAGCAGAGACAAGCACTCAAGGCTGATAAGCGTGAGGCTCTTTCTGCTATCCCAAAAGATATCCCTATTCAAGAAAGGATTCCACAAATCAATGCAATCACAGAACAGTTCTCAGAGAGGAGGGTTGACGAGGGAATACAGAGAAGATTAGAGGGGAGAAGTGGTTTGATTAATCAGAAGGTTACTGAGTTCCGTGAGAACACTCGTGCTAATGATAAGATACGAGCAGAGGAAATTGCAGCACGTACTCCAAAAGAAAAGGTAGAGAACTTTAAGGAAGGTGTTCTCAAGGCTCAAGAGTTCGCAGATAGATTTGTAAACGAGCAACCAATACCACTTGAAGAACAAGTTCCTGGAGGGCCTACAACAAAGAAAGCTGGTGCACAAGGATTTGCAAGTGAAGTCGTAGTAAGACCAGTTTCAATTATTCAAAAGACCTTAGTCGATGCTGTTAATTTACAGCGTGTTAAGAATGGTAAAGACCCAATAGACAACTCTGCGTTTGAACGTGGAGAAGCAAATTTTCTTGATACAAAAGCACGTTCTCTACAGGACATCTTTGGTGAATCAAAGGAGAGTCTTGATAAGAGTGACGTAGCTACACCACTTGAGGGATTCGCTATCCCAATCTTTGCCGTGGGTGGAACTATTGCATTTGAGGGCCCACTAGGGGCTGGTGGAGACGCCATCTCCCTAAGTAGAAAGCTTATTAAGGAGGGTGTTGAGACTACAACAGAACGTGGTATGGTTAAGTTCCTACGTGATAACTTCCCAAATGCTTCAGATGAGTGGATTGTAAGAACAGCAAAGGATGCCACTCCTGCAAGTAACCCAGATGATTTCCTTAAGGCCATCACAAGAGATGTTAGTCAAGGAGTTCAAGAGGGTGGAGTTGGGGCAGTTGATGATGTAATAGATGGAGTAGCAAGAGCATCAGATGAGGTTGCAGATGACCTTGGTCTTGCAGCACAAAAACAAACTGACGAAGCTGTTGTTGCGAGAAACCTAGATGAGTCTACAAATCAAATTACATTAGATACTGACACAGTAACACAACAACTATCCAAGAGAGCTGCACTAGAGTCAGCAAACATGGATGATATTTTTGACGCACAAATACAAGAAAGAATAGGACAAGATGTATCAGTAAGAGAAACAGCAATAGCTAAACAAGAAGCAGCCACCGCTGTAAGGGATTTTAGTATTGAAAAATCACAATCAAACATCAAAGAACTAGACCAGAAAATAGTTCAACTTGAAGAAGAGATTATTGCAAAGGTTGAAGGTAGTGGATTTAGAGAGGCAAAAGTTAGAGGCCTTACTATCCAACGAAATGCAGCACAAGCACAACTGTTGCGTGAGACTGCTAATATCACGAAGCAACGAATGGCCAAGGTTATTCAGACACCAGCAAAAAACATCAAAAAGTTTATTGACGACAACATCGTAAACAAGACAGAACTTGAAAGAGATATGCTTGTCCAAAGACTAAAGTTGGAAGAGAGTCAAGCACAGGCAAGAGGTGACCTTGTTTCAGCTCAGAAGTATATAGATACTATCAATGAGATACGTCTAAATACTATGGATAGGATTGAAGACATCGAGGCTGATATTGTAAAGTTTGATGAAACTACACAGTCAGATGTTGAGGATATCTATAAAAGAGAATCAGCAATTGATTACTCAATCTCTAAGGCTGGAGAGGCGGCAGATAGGATTGCTCTACGGGCTGAGGGGATAGAGAAGGAGTTTGGGAAACTATCTAAAGAAGAACTTGTTTTATTCCACGACATGAGAGAGGCTGGTACTATTAGTAAAGAAAGTCCATTCTATGAGATTAATGTTGAGGTAACTAAGATGACAAAAGATATCAATGATGTATTTGAGAAGTTTGACCTGCTTAACGAACGCTTTGATGAGACAAGATACATGCGTACCTTTCTTGAGAACTCAGATGGGACACCTGCAAGCAAGAGTAGTATCAATGATTTACGTGCAGATTCACAACGAGATGGGAATGCATCATTAGGAGAACTACTAGGAAAACCATCTAACATTAACCAAGCACTAAAGAACGAACGTAAATACCTAACAGCCGATGACCGAGATGTAGCACTAGAGAAATATGGACTACGAACCATCCGAGACCCACAAATAACAGTTATCCAGCACGCTAATGAGTCAATGAAAGTGGTTGATAAGTTAGTCATGTCAGATACTCTTCGCCAGGTTGCTGTATCAGGAAAGAAGGCAGATGAGATTAGAGAACTATATAACCCAGTTGACTTAAAGAAGTTCCGAGAAGATATAAGTATTGCGATAAAGAAAGACACAGCAAAGGTGTTAGATATAGCAAAACAAAGGAAAGTATTATCTGCAGATTCAGTACGTTCCCTAAAGGATACCTTCAGAGGACTTACTAGTTTCGACCCATCAGAGGATATTCAATCACTTCTATCAGGAGACCCGCAGGAGATTGATGTGGTGTTTGATGATATCCTAAGACAACTACAGTATTCAGAAAGTGAATTCAAGCAGGAAGTTGTAGGAAAGATAGGTGACCTAAAACAAAACTACAAAAACCAACTAATTGACAAGTATAAAGAGTTGGCAGATGGGGCAGATAAACTTAATGAAGGTGGGTTTAAAGACCTTACAGGTAAAGGGAAAATGAGAGGGGCACAAGGATTGTTTGCACGACAGTCAGACCGACCAGACATTCTATCTCCTTATGACTATATTGTTAATCAATCTAATGACCTACACAAGAACAACGTAGGTAGACTATTAGATAAGGCAACAAGTAAACTTAAACTAGTACAGGCAACGATGGACATCTTCCTCGGAGTCGCAATCTACTGGGATGCAGCGGTTCACACAAACCCAGTCAAAGCATTTGGTATCGTCAGTAGAGCACTGATGGGTTCAGTAGACAATATCTCAGTAGAAAGAAAAGCATTCTTAAATCAATTCATTGCAACAAAGAGGCAGAACGTAGGAGACATTGAGGTGTTGATAGAGAGAACAGGACAGGACATTAAAGAACAGCAAGACATTATTGATAAGATTGAAGCTGGTATAGGAAAAGGGATTGCCAAGGTAGGCTCTATTACAGGGATTAAATTAAAGAAGGCCGCTGATAAGATTATAGAACTAAACTCAAGACTAGAACGGTTCCAATTTGAAAAACTGGTTGATGGAGTAAAGTATGAGCTGTTGGAAATTCTTGCAGCTAAGTTACAAAAAACTAAAGGTATTGGAGAAAGAGAGGCATTCATTGAGGCTGGTAAATCAATTGATTCAGAAATAGGATTGATTGATATGGTCAAACTTGAAACTCGATTCCCTAATTTAATGGGGCAGGGTGTTAAGATGGGATTTAGAATTCTAGCGTTTGCACCAACTCTTCTGACCTCCGTGCTCAAGCGTGTATATGATTTCCCTAAGTTGTTCCAAGGTGGAGCTAGAGGTGCGGTTGCAAGAAGTAAGGCGTGGAAGAAACTCTTGTTTGGATTTGCATCACTTACGGCACTAAACATGGCCTTGAATGAGGGGAAGACCACGTTCCAGAATGATGACCCTGATAGAATTTTTGACCTACAGGTTCCGTTTATCAAGGATGAACAAGGGAATCCATTGTATATTAATATTCTAGGTAGATTGTTTGACGCAGCTAAGTTTATTATCCATCCAGGTAAGACGGTTAAGAATAAGA
>Ga0307935_1001122_pt1 | contig 10193 bp, 9 predicted proteins | sample OrgLakmetageno92_FD_201827 | JGI IMG/M metagenome (GOLD analysis project Ga0307935, IMG submission 201827) | Saline water microbial communities from Organic Lake, Antarctica - #92 | ecosystem: Environmental > Aquatic > Non-marine Saline and Alkaline > Saline | place: Antarctica: Organic Lake...
AAACGCTGTCGGACCAACAATCAACAGAAATACCAACAGCACCGCGGCGAGAAGCAGGTTGGTGGTCGAGAGCCATTTCATACCGCGGCCAATGCCCGAAATTAGAGACAGGATGGTGAACGCAACGACCACGACGATGACCGCAATTTGCGTGGTGAGGTTTGCCTCGGCAACACCGGCTTTTTCAAGTCCGGCGGAGATTTGGAGTACGCCGAGACCGAGCGAGGTGGCAACCCCGAAAACGGTACCGACAAGAGCGATGACGTCGATGAGGTTGCCCCAGCCGCCACGGATGCGCTCGCCAAGTAGCGGCTCAAGCGTCCAGCGGATAGAGACAGGTCGACCACGACGGTGGATTGCGTAAGCCAGCGCGAGACCAACAACCACGTAGATGGCCCACGCGTGCACTCCCCAGTGCAGGAAGGTTTGGCTCATCGCTCTCTGGGCTAGCTCAATCTCAGTGCCGGTGACACCCGGTCGAGGGTTTGCGAAGTGGCTGAGCGGTTCGGCGACACCGTAGAACACCAGGCCGATGCCCATACCTGCGGCAAAAAGGAAGGATATCCACGAGATCATTGAGAACTCGGGTTTGTCATCATCCTTGCCCAGTTTTATGTCACCGAAGCGGCTAAACCCTAGCCACAGCGCGAACGCTACAAAGAATGCAGTGATCAGCACGTAGTACCAGCTGAAGGAGCTTATGACGCTCGACTGCAAAGTGGTGAACACGGTATTCGCAATTTTCGGAGCGATCATCGAGGACGCGGTGATCGCAATGATTAGCCCAGCAGCGGGCCAAAACACCCAGGGTGCTAGCGAAGGCGTTGCCTTGGGCTGCTCCGGCGCCTTTGGCGCAGATTCAGGGGTAGATCCTGTGCTCACTTTGATCTCCCATCGCCTGCATCTGAGACTCATATCCAAGCTGTTCTAGCTTCAAGCATACGTTCACTAGGCGGTTCACTGGCATTCGAGCAACTGGAGCGATGGCCATGCCTATTTCGACGGCGCAAAGTATGTAATCTTTGCGCTTAGTTTTATCAACCAAGATCAATCTCACAGCAATCGAGCCCACCTCTTCCCGCAGCGCATGTTGTTCCAAGCGGGAACAAGAACTTTAGGATTTGAAATTGAAGCAGTTCTTGGCCAAAACTGAATCCATGGATAACTCAATAACGAGCTATTTGCCATTGATCTAGTCGGAGCCACTGCTTACGCTTTTAGTTAGCACCGGTACTAGCCTGCGTTAGTAAACCCAGTGGCTCTCCGGACGGTGAAATGCTGGGTTTTATGTTTTTTGAGCGTGATGGACCCTGTCTGTGAAGAGCCGCATAGTCTGCTCCTAGCCATTGCTTAGCAAAAATCCCGGAGTTAATGTGAGGTCATCGTGGCACTTGGCTACGGGCCAGAGGAGGGATACCGATGAAGACACTTGCGGCTGTTGCCGCCTCTAAGGGCGAGCCACTAAAAATGCGCGAACTAACTCTTGATGAAACCCGATCCGATGAAGTCCGAGTCAAACTTGTGGCTACCGTGGTTTGTCACACCGACGCCATCGTGCGCGATCAAATTTACCCAATCCCACTTCCGATAGTTTTGGGGCACGAAGGTGCAGGAGTTGTAGAAGCGATAGGCGATGGAGTCACCAGCGTTGAGGTTGGCGACCACGTGGTGTTGAGTTTTTCAAGTTGCGGAGTTTGCTCTTCCTGTGTCTCCGGACACCCGGCTTACTGCGTTGATTTTGGCGCTCTGGCTATGGGCGGCGCACGCTCTGATGGATCAACTGCATTTATGTCTGAGGACGGATCTGCGGTTTCTTCGCATTTCTTTGGACAGTCTTCTTTTGCAACGGTGACCAACGTCTATGAGCGCAGTGTTGTAAAGATTTCAAAGGATGTCCCGCTTGAAATCATGGGCCCACTCGGTTGTGGCATCCAGACTGGCGCTGGAGCAGTCTTGAACGTGCTCAAGCCAGAAGCTGGCAGCAGCATCGTCATCTTTGGGACCGGTGCAGTCGGCATGTCAGCCCTGTTGGCGTCCGTGCTCGCAAATTGCACCACCATCATCGCTGTTGACATTGTTGACAGCAGGCTTAAAAGAGCCAAAGAACTCGGAGCCACCCTCACCATCAACAGCAAAAACGAAGATGCAGTGGCGAAGATTAGAGAGATCACTGGCGCTGGTGCAAACTACGCCCTTGACACCACCGGTAACGCTGGGGTGTTTGCTCAGATGACAAAGGCTCTTGCAATTCTGGGCCACGGTGCCCTCGTAGGCGCCGCAGCGCCAGGAACGGAGTCACCGTTTGACATCGGCAACTTGCTGCTGACTGGAATTAACATCAGCATGGTTATCGAGGGTGACGCTGTTCCACAAGCTTTCATCCCCAAGCTGATCTCGCTCTATGAAGCCGGGCTGTTCCCATTCGATAAGTTGGTGAAGAAGTACGAGTTTGCCGACATCAACACCGCTTTTTCCGACAGTGAAGCCGGTACGACGCTCAAGCCAGTAGTGGTGTTCTAGGCATAAACCTTTTTCACAAAACAAAAGTAGTAGTTGAAAACCATCCAGCCCCGAAACCAGCAGGGCTGGCTGGTTTTTAGATTAAGCCTGTTGGTTGGTCCGTATACTTTGCAGCACTGTGGTCCGCAGCTATCCAGATGTTTCCAGATAACCGATAGAACACAAGGTACGTCAAACCTGGTTCTCGTTAGCGATGCAGATTCAGTGAGCAACTGCCAAAGATACTATGTGAGTCGGTCTCTTCGAAGTCGGACTCAGGTCCAGTTCGGACTGATTTGTTGATCTGTTGATATTTTGCGGGTCATGCATCTGTTGGCTCTGACCCTTAGCCGCACGGGAATCCGATTTCTTTACCAAATAAAAGCCGCAGTATAAAAAACCCGACCCCAGTCAAACCCAGGGCCGGGTTGATTTTTCTAGCTTGCTGTTCTCTTTGGCTTTTGCTACTTCACTTCTTCTAGAAGGCCAGTGGCAACATCAAAGATAAAACCTCTGACAGCACTGGTGTGAAGAGGGAAGGGTGAGGGATGAAAGGCGAAGCCTTTATCCTCGAGATGCTCTGTCTGACATCACTTGCGATGTCACTAAAAGACTCCGCCGCCCACTCAGGCTTCAAGCCAGTTTCCCTGCGGATGCCTTCTTTGAACTCATCGTCAGTGAAGGTGAGCATGCCGCAGTCAGTGTGGTGAATAAGAATGATCTCTTTGGTGCCAAGTAGTCGCTGGCTAATAGCCAAGGACCTGATCTCATCGGCTGTCACAACGCCTCCGGCGCTGCGAATCAACTGAGATTCACCCTTTTCTAGACCCATCACGCCTTAGACGATAATGCGCGCATCCATGAAAGCCAACACTTCGATGTTCTCCAGAAGCTCATCGGTGAATGCCATGGGTTAATTAGGTAGTTTTTAGCTTCGGCGCTCGCCACTGCTTGATTACTGTTCAAAACACAACTTGCCCAGGTAATTTCTTTGTTGCGAAATGTTGCTTAGTTTTAGGCAGGCGCTCCGCTAACTACTTGGCATCCAACAGCCGACCACAATGCTAGCCATAGAGGGGCCACTGAGCCCTGCGACTCCCAGGGATGTGGGAACACCTGGCAGGTTAGAAGTGCCTAAAGTGACATTTGATGACATCAGACCCGTTCCCGCAATGAGTGAAAGCCCATGTGTGTCAAGGTCCGTTTTATTACCCCTTCGTTTTAACTATTGCCTCTCCCAGTGCTCTTTACAGTCAGAAGACTCCTCACCCAAATAGAAACGCCACAAACGGTTTGGGTACATGTGCGCCCTTGCAGATTCTGGGTATGAGTTCTGCTCGACACAACATTGATACTCCACTTAGCGCTTTGACGGGGCGCGGAGGTAACGAGAACTGTCAGTAGTTGAAAGGCGTTCCGGCAAGTGCAAAAACGGTGTCGAAAAATTGAGATTATGACGATGCTGGACTTTCTTTAAAAACGATCTTGCTACTGGAAAACTCTCTCACCTTTACCGACCCCCTCGGGCACCAATCGAATAAGCCGGGGATTCGCGATTATAAAAAACCAGGAGTAAATCAATTTGGTTACTTCAATGGCCTCGCTGTGCTCGGATCAAAAAATAATTGCCAAGCATCTTCCTCATTTTTTGGTTTCTTGAACTCTGGAATAATTACCATGTTGACACCCCTCAGCGGGCTAAGGAGGGGATTGGTTTGTTGCGACCGCCTGAGGTCCTCGACACTGCGGGCATTCGAAAATTCTGTCACATCTCTCTCACCTGTTATTGAGCGATCTTCCACGTTTGTGAAAGGTGCCACATTGAACACCAAAGTGCTCGCTGGGTTTTTAGGTTTCAGCCACTTATCTACTGCTCACACGCCTTTCTTGCGGGAGAAGAAAAGTCATGCCAATTGTTTCGACACAGATCACCACGTCCCAGGAAGGCAACTCACCCGCCTCAGCGTCGAGAACCAAGAAAGCCTTGCTCCGAAATTGGATGGAACAGGCAATGCAGGGCCAACTATGTCTAGGTATAGGGCGCTTTTTACTTTAAATAGTGATCTGCTGTGAAGCGCACTACGGCGTACATGGAGGCTCAAATCGTGGGGTCTCTGAAGTTCTCTATTGAGTGGGAACAAAGGTAAAGCTAGCAGTGTCGACTGCTACTTCCCAGAGACGCACCAATTGGCAAAGTGTGTGGTGTTACTTAGCTCGGGGCGAACAGGGGCTTTTACCATCGCCCACGACTGAGAGCATGTCATCCCTTGAGGGGCTTTTGTATTTCATGCAGCCGGAGCCATGCTTCCGCACTCCGCACATCATCTAGTGTGTGGATGTCGGACCTACTCTCCACCTCAAAACCAATAACCTTTCTTCCCAGGCAATTCCATGGAGACTCCCCGTCTGCGGGCGTGAGTCCGTCCTGGAGCCTGATCGCCCAAAAACTATGGGCGAGAAACATTGCTTTAGGAAGCTCCTGCCGGTTGCTGCTGACCTGAATGCCCGGAAAGAAGCTTTCAAGTGTCCCGTCAGCATTCCACTTTTTTGCCCGGTAAGGGTGTCTGTCCTGCTCGACGAATGCTGGAACAGCTGCAGTGGCTGACGAATCACCCGAGAGAATGTTCAGCGCAACTTCTATCTCGGAAGTTTGGACAGTTGGAGCATTGGCGTGAAGCAGAATGAGGATTTCGAATCGCCTGCCCGCTGTTTCAGCGATGTGATTCAGAGCGTGATTTACGACATCACAACCTTTAGCCGTGCCGGTTGCAAGGCCAGGAGGCCTGTGAATTTTTGTGAAATCAAAAGATTCACACTCTGCCAAAATCTCAGGGGAATCACTCGAAGCATAGAACTCATCGATAGCCCCACATCGCTTTGCCGCCGACGCGACCCATGCTGAAGAAGTGGACCCCAAGATTGGAATCAAGTTCTTGCCAAGTAATGAACTACCAGCCCTTCCTATGATCAACGCCAGGGTGCCAGATGGCCTGGTTTGGGGTATGGTTTTCTTCATCATGTTCCATTCGAACTACATTTCAGGGGTGAGATTTGCACTTCAAGGCTATCAAAGTAGAGACCGAAGCGGAAGGATCTACGTGGGAAAATATTGAGAATCTTCGGGTGGCGTCTCGGAGTTCCGGCCTTCCGTTATATTTGAAAATAGGTGGGCCGGAGGCTAGGACTGACGCGCTAATGGCAGTCGAACAGGGCGTTGATGGTTTAATTGCTCCAATGGTAGAGTCGCCATTTGCGGCCGAAAAGTTCGCCATCATGACTGCCAAATTGGGATTCACGTGGCTTGGAATAACTATCGAAACCGTCACCGCACTGCGAAACCTGAAGGAGATAGCTAGGGTCGCGGCGGACGCAGGGATGTCCGGTCTCACTCTGGGTCGGGGGGATTTCTGCGCCTCCGCAAAAATCAAAGGACAAGAGGAGTCCGCGGAAATGATGAACTATGCGCGCGAGTTTATCGATGTCGCGGGCGGCTTTAGCTTGAACCTAGGGATGGGTGGTAACCTTCAGCGTTCTTCGATCAAGTTTGCCCATGATTTGGGCCCCAGACTTGACTTCATTGAGTCTAGGCGTGTTGTGCTGAAAAACTCCTCAGATCTCGGAGAGATGGAGGCTCAAGTGGAGTTGGCCCTTAGGTGGGAGCTGAATCAAATTATGGTGGAGAAGGAACATCTTGGGCTGACAATCGCTTCCATGGACGGACGTATCCAAACTTTGGCCGCAAGGTTGAGAGTTCAAACGTCAGGTGATTTGGGTGAGTAAATGAAGATTCTCGTAACCGGCTCAAGCGGGTTTATTGGGCAGGCAGTTATAGCTGACCTTACGGCTTCGGGGCATGAGGTGGTAGGGGTAGACAGAAAGCACCCGTCGCAATTGACTGGATGGACGAAGAATCAAGAGATCAATCGCGATGTTTCGACCGACTTCATCAAGGCAAATCTGGGCGAGTTGAAAAATCGACAACTACCGTCTGCAATCGACTGGTGTATTCATCTGGCAGGTCAGTCTTCGGCAGAAGAGTCTATGAAGAAACCTCGCATGGAATTCCGAAACAACCTTGCGGCTACGACTGCTCTCACAAGTTTATCCAAGCTAGAAAATTCTGGATTCACTTTCGCGTCGAGCATGGCCGTTTACGGGGATAGCTCAAGAGACTCAGTGTCCGAAGAAACGGATCCAAAGCCATCGTCTCTGTATGGCTGGTCCAAGTTGTACGGCGAAAAGTACTTGCAGAGCCTTTCTCATTTGGAGGATCGCCATACAATTTTACGATTTTTCAACGTGTACGGGCCAGGTCAGGATTTGCGAAGACTCAATCAGGGAATGGTGAGCATCTATATCTCCATGTTAGTTGAACGGGGAATAGTTCAGGTAAAAGGCTCTCTGGATCGAGTCAGAGATTTCATTTTCATCTCGGATGTCGTGGAGGCAGTCCGGGCAAGCGTCGCGAAACCAGTCGAAGGCCCGGTAAACATTTCATCTGGGAAGAGCACGAGTGTCAGAGAGCTTTTAGAACTGATTTCTACACATTCGACCTTAGATTTTAAAGTCGAAGAATTGCCAGAGACGTTGGGTGACGTGTTTGGATTTTCGGGCAACAATCTCAAGGCCGGGAGTTCTCTGGGTTGGATTCCGCGCACAGCGCTATCAGAGGGCATAAAGCAAACTTGGGACAATCTTGAGGCTTAATAACCATCAGGCAAGTTCTGCTCTCGTTTTTTGACGAATGCCATACTCAATTTCAAGCATGAAAAAGTGCGGGCGCTTTTTTAGCCTCGCAAATAAGCGTTCATAAGAACCGACTGCAAAATTTGCCAGAAGGTACGTAAGAACGACCGATCTGTGAGCAGGGCCGTTCGGGAATCGTGAATACATGTACTGGTTGAGTGGCAGCTGCGGGTATTGAGCATGACCTGACAGCCAGAGAGTTCACGAAGCTTGAGTTCTTTCTTCGGCACCCAGGGCAAGTGATTTCTAGAGGGCAGTTACTCTCAAGGGTTTGGGGCTTAGGCCATGACCCAGCCCACTATTCAACCAAGTATTGGTGCAACCCTCGGCAACGCAGATGGGCCAGCAATAAACGCCGGAAACATCGGCCCGATTCCTGCGCCAACTGCAAACAAGTCAATGCTCATGAACATCAGTGCCAGCAGGTTTTCGCTTGAATAATCATCCGCACTCATGGGTATTGAAATCAAGGTGCTTGCCAGCCAAATAGTGCCAACGGCATTCCTGCCAGTGCTGAAGTGCTCCAAGAGCCAATCAGCCGTGAAGCGGCTGCTAATCAAGGAAAGTGAGAACGATGCAAATACGCTGGCTGTTAGCCTGCGCTCTATGTTGGTGTGTTCGTCGGGCACCACTCAACCCAATCGGTTGCAGCGCCCTCAACACGCAAACCTTGGTTGAATACCAAGGTGCTTTGTGTCGTCCTTGCCTTCAAGCCTCAAATGCACATCGTTGGCTTTATGAGGCAATCGCTCAGTCAGCGGCGTATAGACGGCAAATACCCGGGGAAGATTGGCGGAAGCTATCCTGTTTGTCTTTGCGGGCGCAGACGGTAAACATTCAACTAGGCCTTTCGGTGCTCTCCATCCCTGAACTGTAATTTCTCAACATGGATGGTTGTAAAAATGGGACATCATTAGCGTTGCCTAAAAAAAGAGTGGGAGGGGCATCGACGAACTCGAACCTCGAATCGCCCCACATGTCTATAAGAGCTGCATGGATTGGCTAAGGCGATTGTCCTATGAGGCACTAAAACTTGGTGTTCCACTTGCTAGTTTAGAGAGCTCGCGTCCTGAATTAAGAGTAAAGTATGGTTTCCTAATGAGGAATTTTTCAAGACCGTCCACACCGCACTTTATCTTTTATCTTGTTTAGATAACAACATTGAGTGTCACCAGGATTTTAGCTCACCGCTACTCAAATTTTGGTCTCTTGATTTCCCTCACGTAGGATTTTCGCCAGCTCGAGCGGACATTTTGCGGTTACGGTTTTACCCACCTGCGAGAACGAACTCTGGAACGTGCCTTGCCAAACGAAACTATACTCGATCATCTTTCTCCCCTTTCTCCAAAGGTCCTCCGCAAGTTGAGTCCCAAGTGTCACGACATACTTAGCTTCGTCGAGAAGAAGCGAATAGTGAATATCTTCCACGACGACCCACCCCTCGAGTTCTTTTCTATTTAGAACCTCGTGCGGGTGCAAGATGACAACGGGAGTGAGGCCAGACTCCTCAAAGGTTCGTCTTATTTCGACTAATGCTTGAACTCGTTTGACGGGGTCGGGTGCGTAAACCTGTCCCGCAGACGGTCGGGAAATTAAAAGCCCTATTTGTGCGCTCTCGTGAAGAAGATTCTCCATTTTGTCTTGGAAGACGCTCTTAACGAAATCTAGCCACTCTTCGTCGAACCTATCGATTGTCGGAGCTTTAATAGTCAGAGACTCCAACTTTAGTGCGCCAGTCATACTGTCAAAGAAGACGATAATTTTTCTTGCAGGGGTGATACTTCTAAGAGCTTCGGCGAAGTAGCTTCCGTTCAGTCTCTGTCCGTAATCAGCCTGGGGTTCATTCGCCCAATTCGCAGTGGATGCGTGAGCTACAGTAAGCGCTAGTCTGCGGCAGAGAGAGTCTATATATTTGACGTGAGTGACATCGCCTAAATAATCGTGAGCAAAGATGGTCAAGGAGTTATCGCGATGTTTAGGCAGGAGTGCCTTGAGCTTAGATAATGACCGTGCCGATAAGGACCTACTAATGAGTCTGCTTAACTTACTCGAACGCCTCAACAGCTTGGGGAATTTATGATTTTCGTCATGCCCTTTCCGCCAATGCATCCAGCGCCACGCAAAAGGGACGAAAATCTCATCGAACAATTCAGTCGCTAAGTCTATTAGCGGATGGTGGTGGCCAAAACCCGAATAGCTACCCTCATGCACAAAAACAGCCCTGACAGGCAAGCTAGGCCGATGCTGCTTTTCTGTCCAGATGATTGGGAGGATTTGTTCCAGAGAGGGGATGCCGTAAATAACCACCAACACATCCGTGGGAGTGACATCGAAGCCTTCTAGTGCGCTTTCCTTCATTCATGGACCTTACCACGGCTCGCGACCTCCAATTAAAGAGCAACTCTTCCCACCACGGGACTTTCAAGTGCGGCTGCAACCGCCGTCTTTGTTGTTTGAAAGTGCTCATGCTTGGTTTGTCAAGGCGCCAAAAGGGGGAGCGGTCGAGGTTCCCGCTTTGGCCCCAGCAAAAATTATTTACTCAACAACCACTAACTTCACGACTTCCCACGGGCCAGCGGATTTTTCGTTGCGACGAGTCAATGTCTCGAATAGGGTTAAGCACCACAGTCCTTGAAGGGCAAGTATGTACTGCTGATGAAGTCCATAATGTTCTGTCTGTTTATAGTGAAATCAGTGCGTTGAGAGCGTTGACAGATTGCGACAAAGTACGTTTTACGCGAGACAAGAAAAAGCGCCGCATTAGGTCTCCCAATGAAGCACAGGCTGAATCAACCCTTGTCCACGGTGATGTGGCGCTAGGTCTACTAACCCGCAGGGTCAAAGCCGCAGGCATTGAGCATGACCTCACGGCAAGAGAGTTCATGATGCTGGAGTTATTTCTTCGTCACCCGGGGCCAGTGATTTCTAGAGAGCAGTTACTCTCAGGG
>Ga0307935_1001123_pt1 | contig 10190 bp, 8 predicted proteins | sample OrgLakmetageno92_FD_201827 | JGI IMG/M metagenome (GOLD analysis project Ga0307935, IMG submission 201827) | Saline water microbial communities from Organic Lake, Antarctica - #92 | ecosystem: Environmental > Aquatic > Non-marine Saline and Alkaline > Saline | place: Antarctica: Organic Lake...
CCATTTAAATAATTAATATCAGTTGTCAATCTATGGTCACTGTCAAAAACTCTGAAATTAAGATTTACCGCTACTTTACAAAAATCATTATAGACTAGATAATAAGCTTTTTTGTATATTAGGATTATTAAATCGATTTCATTATGTGTTAATGAATACTCTGTAACATAATCACCTAAATATTCTGTTTTAAAATATTCAATCTCATATATTCCATTTGCTATTAGTTCAGCAACATTCTTAAAAGGTCCATCAAAATAGTGAGATTGAATTGATAGATCAAATTGATCACTGTATGACCTTACAGCTCTATAAATAACTTCTTGAATAATATTTACTCTAATATCAGGCAAATTTTTTACGAATATATCAATAGTTGGTTCATTGTCAATAAAATTATTAATAATTGGATCATGGTTCCACATATGATCATTTATATTGGACATTTTTTTTAATTATAATTCATTAAATATAAAATATTATTTGTTAATGATAATTTATATTTAATAATAACAGCAATATATGACTTTTTCAATTTTTTTTTTAATATTTAATTCTTGAATATTAAAAAAAAACTAGGTTAAAGACCAGTCGTTGTTTAAAAACGACAAGGTTGACTAAGAAGTTTTGCTTTGCTTCTCAAGCCAAAAGGACAATTGTTCAAAGAACAACAAGGTTGAAAATAAATTTTCAGCTAAAGACTCAATTTTTTGGAGAAGTATAAATAAATTATTTTTCATTAAGATCACTCATCATCATTTCTTTCCTTATCACGATAAACACCATTTAAATAGCAATTATTAGTTATCAAATTAAGATTATTGTCAAAAACTTTGAAATCAAGATTTATCATAACCTTACAAAAATCATCATAAACTCGATAAAAAGATTTGTCATGTAATAGAATTAATAAATGGATTTCATTATTTGTTAATGAATACTCTGTAATATAGTAATCTAAGTATTCTTCTTTAAAATATTCAGTCTCATCTATTCCATTTTTGATTTGTTCAGCAATGCTTTTAAAAGGTTGATCATAATGCAAATCAGTCAAGAAATCAAATTTTTTTTTATATGACATTAAAGCAGTTTTAGTAGCTTCTTTAATGACATCTAATCTAACATCAGGCAAATTTTTTATAAACATATCAATAGTTAGATCATTATTAATACAATCATTAATAATTGGATCAGCGTGCCATATATGATTATTTATATTGGACATTTTTTTAATTATAATTCATTAAATGTAAAATATTATTAGTTTGTGATAATTTATATTTAATAATAACATTAATATATATTTTTTTCAATTTTATTTTAAACAAATTTATTTGTTTAAAATAAAATTAGGTTGTAGACTCAATTTTATTTTATATTTTGTTTATTTTATATTTTGTTTATAAAATAAAATTAGGTTGCGGACTCAATTTTATTTTTTAATGTAGTTTATAAAAAAATTATTATATTTAATATATATATTTGTGTTCATTATATTCAACATATTTTTTTTGGTTCAGTATTTTTTTCTAATTCGGCACATTTAATAATAGCATGAATAGTATATATATGTTCATAATATATATATGTTTTATATTGTCCAGTAAATATTTTTTTCATATTTATATTTTTAAAACTTTTATTTAAAAATGACATTGTATAGAATTTATGTTTTATAATATTAAAATAACCAAGATTATTTATTATATATTCATCTGCTTCAGCTTGAGTATAATTATTAATATAAATATCATCATTTGGTAATTTAAAATTGTATTTATCAATATCTAATTTATATTTTTTTAATATAAATGATAAAGAATAATTATAAATTTGTTCGTCAAATAAATATTCATCATATTTATCAAACAATTCTTGTAAATTATTAATTGTATTATATGGTATTTTCATGCAACCAAATGGTATTAATTCTATAGGAATATTTATAAATTTACTAACTAATGTTTTATAATAATGAGATATTCCATGTCTACACATTTTACTTTCTAATTCATTTTTATCTTCATGCATTCCATACATAAAACGAATTTGATAATTTATTTTATAATCTTTTAATTTATTTTTACCATCACAAATATCAATAATTGGTAAATGATATATTAAATAATGTATTTTATTTTCAATACTACTCAATAATGTATTTTCCATACAATGCTTAGTTAAAAATGCATGAATTTTAAATAAATCATTAATTGTAATACCTTTGAGATCACACACAAAACCATAATAATATTTTATTATTAATTCAAAATATTTATATTCTAAATGATATTCATCAGATATTATTGTGCTTGAAAAATCTAAATTTATTGTCCCTTCCTGTATAACAAAATCATTTTTCAATATTTCATAAATTGAAAAATGCTTTTTTAATATAAATTCGTGAACTTGTATTATTTCATTCATATATTTAATATTGATTATTGTTTGAGGATCTTGTATATTTATCATATTCCACATATATAAAACATTTAATTGTATTTTATTTATATTCATCAAGTCTATTTATTTTTATTAAATTAATAAAATTATGTTCATATGCATATATTTTCAATTTTTTAATATAAATTTGGTATCGCGATCAGTCACTACGTAGTAGACGAAGTCTTTGAAAACAATCAACTACGTAATAAAGACAACCAGTATCTGAGAATAAAAAAATTATTTTTTAAGATATGCACATTGTTGAAGTATATGACTGATATCTAATTTATTTGAATATTTTATATAATATTCATAATAATGTCCGTTGAATATATTATTTTCATTTATTTGTGCAAAATTTTTATTTAAAAATGACAATGTATAATATTTATGTTTCATATAATTATAATATCCTAATTTTTTCATTATTTCCTCAGCATTGTCTTTTTTATAAATATATATTTTACCATTTGGCAAGTAATAATTATAATTATCCAGATTATATTTTTTTAACATGAACGACATGCCATAATCATATATTTCATCATCTAATAAATATTTATCGTATTTATCAAATAATTCATTTAAATTTTCTATTTTATTATATTTAATATTGACAGCAACATTACAAGATTCTTCAAAATAGTTATAAGGATGCACATATAATTCATGACCATATTTACATAATTCACTTCTTATATTTATTTTATCAATAATTATAAAACTAACTTGGAATGAATATTTTGATATATAATTTTTGCCTCTATCCATTTTTATTGCAGGCATATTGTAAATAATTTCATGTATTTTATTTTCTATTTTATGTATAAAAAATGAAATCATCATGCAATGCTTGGTCAAAAATAAATGAATTTTAAACAAATCATTTAATGGTATATTTTGAATATCACAATCATGTCCATATAAATATTTTATTATCAAATCAAGATATTTATATTCTAAATTTAAAGTATCAAAATAAATAACCTCTAATAAATCTAATTCTTTTATATTATCATCTTGAACAATTTTTTTTTTCATTGTATCATAAGTTTTGAAATGATCACGTAATATAAATTCATGAATCTTTATAACATTGTCCATGTATTTTAAATAAATTATTGGAAATGAATCATATGTTATTTTATTATTCCATAAGTATTTGACATGTGGAGGTGTTTTGTCTATGTTTTCACAATTCATAATATTTTTAATTTATATTTTAATCATAATAAAGTGTAATAGTTATATATTTTAAATTTCATTTTTTTTTATGTAATTTTATAATTCATTGATAAATTTTAATTTATTAATAAATTAATTTAGTTGTCTGATATCATAATCTTATTTTGTCTTCACCTTGATCATTATTATTTATATTATTGTTATTTTCTTCTAATTCAGCACATTTTATAATTACGTGTTTAGTATATAAATATTCTATATGTATATATTTATTACAACCTCCATGAAATACATCATGCATTTTTATTTTTTTAAAATTTTTATTCAAAAACGATAATGTATAATATTTATGTCTCATTAAAACAAAATAACCAAGTTTATCCATTATTTGTGTTTCATTATCTGTTTTTTCAACTATCACATTTTTACATTCAAATGTGTATTCATTATTATTTAAATTATATTTTTCAAATATTAAAGGTAAAGCATAATCATATATTTCCTGATCTAACAAATATTTATCAAATTTGTCAAATAATTCATCTAAATTATTAATTGTTATATATGGTATCTTGAAAGAATCATCTTGTGATTTTTGTGAATAATAATGTTTGTATTTTATATTTGCTTTTTCTGTTAATTCAGAAGTAGTCCAACCCCCACCTCTTTTATATTTTATTATATAATTATTACATTTATTCAAACCACCACATATATCAATATCTGGTAAATAATATATAGTGTGATGTATTTTCTTTTCTATGTCTGTCATTAATTTTGAATCATCCATACAATGTTTTTTTTAAAATGCATGAATTTTATATAAATCATTTAATAAAATATCTTCAAGATCACATTCAAGACCATATAAATATTTTATTATCAATTCAAAATATTTATATTCTAAATGATAATTATCAAAAATTATTGAACTAGATAAATTCAACTCTTTAATATTATCATATTCAATAAAATCTTTTTGTAACATTTCATATGTATTAAAATATTTGCGCAATATAAATTCATGTATTTTTATGGATTTATTCATATATTTAATATTAATTATTGGCAATGGAACATGTTCTTCTCTCATATACCATAAATATTGCACATTTAATTTTATTTTATTTATTTTTAGATCTGCCATAATATAAATCCAATTTAATATTATAAATTTTACAGACTACTAGTATTATATATTTAATTTTTCATTTTTTTTATATAGCTCATTGTTGTTTAAATAAATATAAATTAATTATAAAAAAAAAATAATAATTTTTACATCTCCATTATGTTTTTTGATTTATTATTTCGTTCCAATTCACCACATTTAAAAATAACATGTATTGTGTGTAAATGTTCTCTATCTATATAATCTTGACACTCTCCGTTAAACAGTTTTTCCATGGTTATTTCTTTGAACTTTTTATTTAAGAATGATAATGTGTAATATTTATGTTTCATTAAATTATAATAAAGGAGTTTTTTTTTAATTTCTTCTTCTGTATCATTTTTATTAATCGAAAATTGAGTATTTTTTAATTCAAATGTGTGTTTATCATTATTTAAATTATATTTTTGAAAAACATGTAATAAAACATAATCATATATTTCTTCATCTATCAAATATTTCTCATATTTATCAAATAGTTCATTTAAATTTTCAATTACATTACAAGCTATATCTTGCTTTAATGTTAAATCATAAGAGCATCTATTAAATAAATGATAATGATAATATTTATTTGTCACATTTTTTGTCATCTTATTTGAACATAGGATATTAATATATATTTTATGATTCTCAAAACTATTTAATCCTCCAGTTATATCAATATTTGGTAAATAATATAGAGTATGATGTATCTTCTTTTCTATGTCTGACATTAAAGGTGAATCATCCATACAATGCTTTTTTAAAAATGCATGAATTTTATACAAATCGTTCAATGAAATATTTTTAAAATCATAATAAAAACCATAAAAATATTTTATTATCAACTCTAAATATTTATACTCTAAATGATAAGTGTCTATTATTATTGAACTTGATAAAACTATCTTTTTAATATTTTCACATTCAACAATGTCTTTTTTTAGTATTTCATAACTATTAAAATGATTACATAATATAAATTCATGCACTTTGATGATTTTATCCATATATTCAATATTTATTATTGGTGATGATTTATATTTTTCTATCATGTGCCACAAATATTGAACATTTAATTGTATTTTATTTGGTCCATTATTCATTTAATTTATTTGATATTTTTTATTTTCAATTACATAATTATCATATATTCTATTTTTTACTTTTTTTTTACAAAATCAATAGTTTAAATATTATAAATTATTTATTTTATTTATCACTTAGTTTTGTCATTTTTTTCCTCTAATTTAGCACATTTTAGAATAACGTGAATAGTGTATAAATTTTTTGAATATTTATATCTTTTATAGCATCCATTGAATATATTAGCCATGTTGATTTTTTCAAAATTTTTATTTAAGAATGATAATGTGTAATATTTATGTTTCATTAAATTATAAAAATAAAGTTTTCTCATCATTTCTACTCCATCATCATCGTCAGAAATATCAACGCTACGAGTTTTTGGATCAGGAATATAAAATCCATGTTCGGGATTATTTAAATCATATTTTTTAAATACCAATGATAAGGCATAGTCATATATTTCATCATCTAATAAATATTCCTTGTATTTGTCAAATAAATCGTCCAAATTTTTTATTTTATGATGTGCGAGTTTTACATTAATCTCAGGTCTCGAAATTTTATTTAAATAATAATGTTTATATTCACTTACATTTTTTCTAAATTTTTTTATTACTGAATGTTTTGATAAATTTTTTATATCAAAAGCCATTTCATAATTGTAAAATTTGTTCTTTCCAGTAGACTTTCCATCATACATTATCCAAATGTTTGGCAAATAATATAGAATGCGATGTATTTTATTTTCTATTTTGTATATTAAAATTGAACATGTGCAATATTCAGTTAAAAAAACATGAATTTTGAATAAATCATTTAATGAAATATTTTTAAAATCATAATAAAAACCATAAAGATATTTTATTATCAATTCAAAATACTCATCCGAAATATTAAATGTTATTGCTTTGTATAAATCGAATTCATTTGTGCCATTATTTTTATAAATATTAAAATATTCAATTAATATATATTCATGGACTATTATGGATTTTTTTTTAATTTTAACATTAATTTCTGGCATTATATTATCTCTATTCTTCCATAAATATTGATAATGTTTTAACATTCCAGTTATTTTCATATTGTTCATAATATTAATTTAATTTATTGAATCGTAAAATTCTAAAGGTCATATAATTGATTTTTCATTTTTTTTTCATATGATTTATTATTATTAAAACCAATTGTTTATAATAAATAAATATTTGATTAATGTTATAGTTAATTATAATTAGTTTTATTTTCATTATTTTGTATTTAGTGAAAAGTGTCAAAGGCTGTTATTTTAGATAAAGTTGGAAAAAATTTATTTAATGATATTTATATTTCATTAAATTATAATAGCCATTATTTATTTGAACTTTTTATTTAAGAATTACAATGTGTAATATTTATGTTTCATTAAATTATAAAAATAAAGTTTCCTCATCATTGCTACTCCATCATCACCATCAGAAATTTTGATGTAACTATATAACTAAGAATGCTAACTAATAAATGATCAAAAAAATTATTTGTAATAATTTATGAATTATTAATTTATATATTTTATATATAAGTAAAAAATATGAATATATTAGGAGGTAATATAAAAAATTTTTTTACGAACAGAAACTTGATATTGAAACATGATTTATCATTATATTTTGATGAGACTGATAAAAAAACAAATAAAAAACATCGAGTGTATAGAGACATATCAACAGACACATTTGTCGAAATATTTTTGAAAGATTCATTTGACAGGTATAATTTTTTAGATTACACATTTCATAAAATAAATACTGATATTCAGATAAATATAAATAAATATTTGACTGAAGTGAATCAAATGCCATTAAATGGAAAAGAAAAAATAGTCCTCATTTTTAAAGGAGGTAATATAATGCACGAATTTGGAATAAAAAAATTGGATGATTTTAATGTATATAACAACATTAATATATTAAATGTGGAAAATAAATATAACATACAAATTGAAAATAAATATAGCACTTTACAAGATATATATAATAATATAAAATCCAATCTTAAGGTGAGTGATGTTGATTATACAATAATGATAATTACAAAAACATATGCAAGATATAATTTATTACATGATAAAATATTAAAAATTGTATCTAAATCATTAAATGAAATTTCTCTTTTTTTTGACAAATTAATTGATGGTAAAATGAATATACGGACTAATAGAAATATATATAATGAAAAAGTGAATAACAGAATATTGTTTAATTTAATTAGTCTCAATGATAGATTAAAAATAAAAATTCATAATGACAACATCAGAAATAATCAAGATTACAATGATCTAGATACAATTATAAAATTATATACAAATAATAAAATTAATGATGTTAGTTCTTTATCGTATTTATATCAAAATATAGAATTATATAATTGCACTAAAAATAATATAGGTGATAAAAATATTTCAAAAAAATTTTTATATGTAATAAAAAAAACAATTAATGCAAAAATTAAATTAAGAGAACAAATTCTAATTAATTCTGAATTTTACAATGCAAATAAAATAAATAATTTTATACAAAAACTTGAAAATAATATAAACAATAAAAATCTATTAAATGAAAAATTTTATGAAATTAAATCTGATGGATTTAACAAAGAGATAATAAATTATGAATTAAAAAAACAATTAAATCAAGGAGACATTAAAATTTCAGGAAGGAGTGATTTTGTTGTTAGTTCAAATACGAGTGTTACTGATTTATATAATAAATTTTCTTTTGGAGACAAAAGAAAACATTATATCACATATAATAATGTTATAAAAAATCAATTACAAGCAGGAACATATATAGTTGATTTTGACTTGATGAGAACAAAATTCAATGTTGAATTGGATAATTGTATCACGGTGGATGGAAATTATAAAACTGTAAATATTCCATCAGAATTTATTGATATATCAATACCAAAATACGGATCGTCAAATTTAATAAACTCTCACAATCTTGAAAACCATTATATTTATCAAGAATTAAAAGAAAAAAAAAACAATATTACAAAAATTGTTAATATTAATACGTATACTATTAAAGAAATTTATCTAGACTTAATAGTTGTATTATTTGAACAAAATTATTTTTGTCCATGGGTCGATATTAAATATGAAAAAAGAATTATTCGAGTTATATATTTTTTATATTTGTATTGTGAAAATAATAATAACGATATGAAAATATTTAGAGATTTAATAGAATTGTCAAATAATGCATTAAATGTGTTAAATTCAAAATCAATTACTGAATTAAAAAAAATTAATGACAAATTTCTTATTTCTAGTCATAATATTCTTCAACAAATACATAAAATACTTGATTCTGAACCAAGTGATAGTTATCCTTTATATCAAAATTACGTAAAAAAAAAATATGATATTATCAAATATATTGTATCAAATATATTATTTTTTTGTAACTTAAATATATTCAGGGACAAAAAATTTATTAACGTAATTAATAAAATTAGAAAATATTATAATTTTGTTCCTGTTAAAAACAACATACAACAATTCCGTCTTGATAATATTGAAGCATTAAAAAAAATGTTAAAAATTATATCTGATATTGGACACTCTCTATATTTTACATATCAGGAAATTAATCATAATATTATTTATGGTGGAAATAATGATAATATAGATCATAAATATTATACTGATATGCACGAATATATCAATAATGAAAAAAAAAATAGTTTTAATTATTTTATTGATGAATTATATAATAATAATGACAATAAATTATTAAACATAAACACTGATTTATATAATCAAAGTATCATTTCTGATGATAATAACACTATTGATTATTATGAATTAATAAATACAATTTCTCGAACCGAATTTGATAAACATAGTAATGATATTGATACTGTAGTTTATAATAATAATAATTCCGATTTCACATTAACACAGACTAATATTAACATACAAAATAATATACCATTACAAGAAAAATATCTTTCCTCATTTTCTCACGATTTCAAAAATTAAATATTTCACCAAAATAAAATGTTATATATGTCTTGAAATATACAATAAACATGTTTATAATTATATTGAGTGATTAAAAAATAAAATTGAAAAATAAATACAAAATACAACACATTAATATCAATATAAATACAGCATAAAAAATACTAATTAAACATAATATACAATATAAATACAACATAAAAAATATACCAATATAAATACAGCATAAAAAATATACCAATATAAATACAGCATAAAAAATACTAATTAAACATAATATACAATATAAATACAACATAAAAAATATAC
>Ga0307935_1001127_pt1 | contig 10155 bp, 8 predicted proteins | sample OrgLakmetageno92_FD_201827 | JGI IMG/M metagenome (GOLD analysis project Ga0307935, IMG submission 201827) | Saline water microbial communities from Organic Lake, Antarctica - #92 | ecosystem: Environmental > Aquatic > Non-marine Saline and Alkaline > Saline | place: Antarctica: Organic Lake...
GGTAATGATGGGTTTCCCCGAGGGGTGGACGGACCTCGAAAACAACAAATCAAACAACTAGGAAACGCCGTCGTCCCTCAAATCCCGCAAACTATCGGGGAAGCGATTTTGGAATATGAAAAGAAAAATACTTCTCGCCATTGAAGCGCGACTCATACGCTTACAAGTGGACCTTCTCGCCCGTCGCGCTCGACTCAAGGGCGGCGAACCTTACGGCGAATTTAACCGTCAATGTGAAGAAGTCGCCCTCGCATGGAAAGAGTTAAAACTCGAACTCGGGCGCGAACTTTATAGGATAATTTTATGAATGAAAAAATTCAAAACGTTTTAAAAATATATTGTCGTCGAGGTTGGAAACTCTTCCCGGTTATCCCGAAGACGAAACGTCCGGCAATTAAAGACAACTTAAACGCCGCAAGTGACGACTTCTCTCAACTCCTTAAATGGTCCGAGAAGTTTCCCGGCTGTAATTGGGCGGTCGCTTGTTCGCGCTCCGGTCTTGTCGCCGTTGACGTTGATTTCAAACATGGCGGCGTCGAAGCGTGGGATGCTCTTCTTGAAGAGCATAAAAGGGCCGACGAGGTTCTTCCAAATGTCCTTCGCGCGGTCTCGGGCTCCGGGGCGCGCCATTACATATTCAAGGCGAGCGAAGGGGCGAAATATCGCGGAAAGATCAAAGACGGAATCGACATAAAGTTTAATGGCTACGTCGTCGTTTTCCCGTCGACCCATCCCGAGACGAAAAAGAAATACACTTGGGTTAACTGGAAGAATCACGACAAGGACGCCGAGCCCCCGAAATGGCTCGCGAAATACCTAGAAAAAACCGCTCTCAAAGGAAAGGCGAATCCGACTTTCAAGTTTGGAGACGATTATCTCGGGCGGCTTGTCGCAGAATTAAAGAAGCACGAACTCGACTACCATGAATGGATCCAAGCGGGAATGGCCCTTCACGCGGCGGAGCCTTCCGACGTGGGGCGTGATCTTTTTATTGAGCTATCTCAAGGGGAATCCTACGAGCCCGGCGACGAAGAGAAGGCTTGCGAGAAGTGGGAGAGTTTTAAAAGAAGCGGCGAAGAAGGTTCGATCTCTCCTTTAACTCTCGGCTTCTTAGTAAGACAAAAAGGCGGCGTCGTCCCGAACCCTCATTATGAGAGCGACAAAGAGGCCTTTAAAAAAGCAAAAATCGACTCTTTCGAATCATGGGTCGAAACGAACGAGACGGAGGACGGCTTCGTCGAAGACGAGGACGACGCCGAAACTTGGGTTTGCACTAATAAGCGCGCTATCGTTAAGCATTTCAACCGAAAAGGCTTCGCCTACTTGGGAGAAGGCGAACAACGCTTCTCGGTCATAAAGGTTTCAAAGGATGGCTCGGGCGTGAAGAAGCTCAAGGCCATGACGAGTCGGGGAATGATCGAAGCGACGCGGGAATATCAATATAAATACTTAAAGGTTATGGCGACCGACGTTAAGCTCGTCAAAGAGCCCGCCGCCGATATATGGCTTGGCTCAAAGAATAAAGCTCGCTTTGTGGTCCCTTGTTTTAATCCGGACCCGGACGCCTCGCCCGACAAAGGGAGAATAAATCTCTTTGAGGGAATACCTTGTAAAAAGATAACTCGACCGCCTATGAGCGTCGCCGGACTCCCCGAGTTCATAGCAATGATAAAAGACTCGCTTTGTGGCGGAGACGACAACGCCTCCGAATGGCTCTTGAGCTTCCTCGCTCATGCTCTTCAAAGGCCCCATGAGAAGCCGACCGTCGTTCCAGTTATCGTTGGGCCCCAAGGGACCGGGAAAGGTCTCCTCTTTGACTACGTCATGAGAGCGATTTTAAAGGACTTATTCTTGACCGTGAAGACGGCGAAGGACTTAACCGCCCAATTCAATACGGACCTTGCAAACCGCCTTTTAACGGTCATAGACGAGGCGACTTGGCGAGGGAATAAGACCGAAGACGGAGTCTTGAAGAATCTCACGGGCGGGAATAAACTCACGGTCGAAGTTAAGTTCGGCCCTAAGTATGAGACGGAGAACTTTTCGCGCTACGCCATAACGTCAAACAATGAAGAGGCCGTCGCCATTGAGACTTCAAATCGCCGTTATTATCCCATTGAATCAAGCGACGAGTTCGCCGGGAATTCAGACTACTTCGACCCAATTTGGCAAGCGGCCCGTAAGGGGGACTTGATCGAGGCTTTTTATACCTTCTTAATGGCGAGAGATATTTCCGCTTGGAACCCGGTCGCTATTCCGGCGGGGAATCTCAAGGGCTCTTCGGCGAAAGTAAGGACCGGCGGAGTCGTGTCGGAGTTTTGGAACGACCTTTTTAACGGACATTTAGAGTCTTCGCCTTGGTCGGACGAAGGGACTTTGGTCAATAAAAAAGCGTTTGACGCGTTTATTGACTACGCAAAAAAGACGAACACTTGGGAAAAATCTTTGAGCGCGGCGAAGTTTTGGCACAAGACGAAAGACTTAATTCCGGAAATTCCGACCGAAAAACAAAGGGCCCGACTCGGCGGGCGCACGACTCCAGTCAAAAAAATAAAAGTTTCGGAGGCGTTCGAGTCTTATTATTTTCAAAATCAAATCGAAAAACCGAGCGATTTTCACGCTTCGGATTTGGTCGGCGTCGTCGATTTTGACGAGGAACCGTTCGAGCCCGATTTCGAAATTTAGCGAAGGGGGTAACACGCGCGCCGTAAGCCTTTGAAATTATGAGGCGCGTTCCCCTTGTGCCCCGTTACCCTTATGTTTTGAACCTTATTAGATATTTTTAACGTGTATGTTCGTAGTTATTAACCTCTTTAATCAATGTATTTATAATGTAAAAACTACTATTTCTCTTATATAAGTATTATTTTTTAAGGGTAACAAGGGTAACAAGGTAACAAGAATAATATAAATAAGGACTTACGGCGTTACCCTATGAAAAACAAACGGTAACATGGGGGAACACCTTAAAACCGACGTCGCGCGTAAGAATTGGGGCGGCGTGAACACAGATATAATGGGGCGCGTCATGAATGAAGAGCAAAAAGCCGTTTTCGTTCGACACAAGAAAATGCGCGCGCTCTTCTCCCGTTGGAAGTATTATCTCGGCAAGGAGTGGCCGCTCGCTCGGTTAATGAGTGACGCCGAAAAGGTTTTGAGATAACCTCCCCGCATGGCCCGAGGAAAAGAAACCGAACTTACAAATCACTTTCGAAAGACTCTCGAAAAGCTCGGGCATTACGCCTATAAAATTCCGGACGACACGTCTTCCCGGTTTAAGATCGCGCGCCCTTTTGACCTGGTCGCGTCAATCGACGGACGCGCGACCGCTATCGAGTTCAAATGGCGCAAGGCTCCCGAGTCCATAAATCAAAACTCACTCTCCCCAAATCAACGCGACGCGCTCGAAAAATTCGAGCGTTCCGGCGGTCTCGCGCTCGTCGGACTCTTCGTCAAAGTCGCAAGGGGCGATCTAAGGCTCTTAATTTGGCGTTATAGCGATTTCAAAGCTCGGGGGAGGGTTCTGGCTAGGGAGCAAGTTAAAGAGCCTTACATCGCCTATTATGGGCGTGAAAATATTTTCGATGCGTCACAAACGCGGGCGCGCTTGCTTGACCTTGAGAACGGATCCTGAAAATATAAGATTTGTCCTTCGGTTGAAAAACTGAAATGAAACGTCCGCTCGGTTTATGCTTTTTTCGAGCGGGCGTTTTTGAACTACTCTTCGCAGCGCGTACAACCGCCGCCATTACAACGCGGACACGGTTCGGGATAGCCGTCTTCGCTTGATAAAAAGGCGTCGCAATAACGACAACGCCCGCAGTAACATAAACGTTCTTCTTCTTCCATTATTTTTTCTCCTTGACGTCGACGACCAAAATCGCCGCGTCGAACAATCGCCTCTGGGTTCGTGATTAACTTATTTTAACACGTTAAGTCAAAATTGACGAGACAAGTCAACTATGAATCTCCGACTATTTCGCTCCCTAAGTTGCGGAAATTCCGTTAATCCCGTAAAATTATTGTCAAAACAAAGTTGACGAGGGAAAGTAAGAAATGAGCGCGGGGAAACGGAAGTCCGAAAAAGCGGTTAAATGGACATTGAGACCTTGTCTCAAATGCGGCGGGAAGTTTAAATCCCGAAACGTATTCAACCGCGTTTGTCTGAAATGTAAAGAATCGCCGGAATGGACTTCGTCGCTTCTTGGTCAACGGGAGAAAATAGGCTCATGAAATTTAAAGACCTCGAACACGCCGGAGAGTTAACAATAAAGCAAGCCCTCTTTGTCGAAGAGTACGTCCGCAACGGAATGAACGGAGGCGAAGCCGCCGCCGCTGCGGGATATAATGGAAACAAGGCGACGCTTTATAATCAGGCGAGAAAACTTCTTCAAAAGAAAGTCGTAAGAGACGCCCTCGCGGAACTCACTCGAAAGAGCATGGAGTCGGCGAACATAACGGTCGAAAAGATTCTCGCCGATCTCGAACTCGCAAAAAGTGAGGCCATGATTCCCAAGGCAGACGCAAACGGAAACATGAAAAGAGAACTCGGCTCCTTCTTGAAAGCGACCGAGCTTCAAGGGAAGTACTTAAAAATGTTTTCCGACAAAGTAGAAATAACCGGGAACGTCTCAACGTCTCACGACCTTTCGAACGTTCCCTCCGAAGTTTTGGAAAGGATGCTAAAACTATATGAACAATCCGCCGCCGGTCCCAAGTAGGGAAACCATAAAAAAAGAACTCTTGAAGCGGCGACTCGAATCGTCGCTCCTTGAGTTCACGAAATGGAAGTTCGAAACGATTCGAAAGACCCCGTTTCTCATGAATTGGCATCACGCCGTCATAGCCCGGGAGCTTGAAGAAGTCTTCGCGGGTCTTACTCAATTCTTACTTATTACGATTCCCCCACGTTATACGAAAACCGAAATCGCCGTTAAATCTTTCATGGAATGGTCCTTCGCTCTTAACCCAAGAAGTAAGTTTCTCCATTTAAGTTATTCGGACGACCTCGCTCTCGACAATTCGTCGGAAGTGAGAGACACGCTCATGACCGAAGAGTTTCAAGACCTATGGAAGCTCGATTTCAAGGCCGATTCGAAGTCAAAAAAGAAATGGTATACGGCCATAAATGGAAACAAAGCGGGCGGCGTTTATGCGACCTCAACGGGCGGACAAATTACAGGTTTCGGAGCGGGCGGGATAGGCTCGCAATTTGAGGGAGCTATCATAATCGACGACCCTTTGAAGCCCGAAGACGCGCGCTCGGAGACGGTTCGAAGAAACATAAATGACCGCTTCAATAACACGATTAAGTCGAGAATGAATAACCCGTCGAAGACGCCTATCATTGTCATTATGCAACGTCTTCACGAAGACGACATGGCGGGCTTTTTACTAGGCGAAGGGAGCGAGTTCGTCTTCAAGCATTTAAACCTTCCCGCTATCAACGAAGACGGACCGAATGACTACGACCCAAGAGAGCGGGGCGCGGCTTTATGGCCCCAAAAACATAGCGTCGAACAACTCGAACGGATGCAAGCGAAAAGCCCCGACACTTACGCCGGACAATACCAACAACGACCGGCCCCGAAAGAGGGAAAAATAATTAAGAAGGCTTGGATTAAACACTTTCAACCGCATCAACTTCCCAAGGGCGGAATGACCGCTCTCTCGGTTGACGCGAACTTCAAAGAAGGCAAAAAGAACGACTACGTCGTGATTCAAGTTTGGAAACAATTCAAGGCGAACTTTTATCTCGTCGACCAAGTCCGTAAGAAAATGGGCTTTACGGAGACGATTGTTTGGGTCGCGAATATGCTCAAGAAATACCCGGAGATTTTCGAAATCCTCGTCGAAGACAAGGCGAACGGCTCGGCGATTATCGACGTCTTAAAGCGCAAGTTCCCGGGCGTTATCGCGATTAACCCGAAGGAATCAAAAGAAGCCCGACTCCAAGCGGTCGCGCCTGCATGGGAAGCTGGAAACGTCTTCGTCAACGCGAAAGCGAATTGGATTGAAGAATTCACTTCGGAACTGTTATTCTTCCCGAACGCAAGACATGACGACCAAGTGGACGCTATGACTCAATATATTAACAAAAAACGACTTGATTCGAACTATTCGCTCGAAGCGATTTTAACTTTATAGGAATGACAGATGGCAAAAATTAAAAAGAACGACGGATGGCAAAACGTTTTAACCGGGCTTAATATCATGGGACGTGACAAGAAAATGTCAACCGTCGCCGAATATGAGCGAATGAGCCAAGGCGACGCCGAGTCGATATATTCAATCGACAAGCTCGCGAAGAAAATAGTCGACCGCCCCGTGACGGAAGCCTTTAAAAAAGACCCTATCTTTGAGAACGGCGACGACGCGACCTTCTCCGAGAGCGTGAGGGATAAAATAATCACGCCCCTTGACTACCAAAATAAATTCATTCAAGCGGCGAAATGGGCGCGTCTTTATGGCGCGGGATTTCTTCTCTTCGGAATACGAGACGGACGCCTCCCAAATGAGCCCGTCGATTTCAAGAATATTCGCTCGGTCGATTGGATTCAACCGCTCCACAGATGGGAGCTTGGTTATTCGGAAATTGGGAGGGACGTCTCTCAACCGTATTATAGAGAGCCCGTAATATATACACTTAACGAAGCGGGCGGGAGCCCGGACGAAGGGGTCGGCTTTACGGTCCATCGTTCAAGACTTGTTCGTATTGACGGAGAAAATCTTCCCGACGAGCTATTCAAGCTTAACGGCTATTATCATGATAGCGTCCTAAATTCTCTTCAAAATTCATTGAGGAACTTCTCGGCTTCGCACGACTCCGCCGCTTCGTTACTTGACGACTTCGCCCAAGCGGTCTTCAAAATCCAAAACCTAGGAAACTTAATCGCCGCCGGAAAGGACGACCAAGTCATTAAGAGGCTACAACTCATAGACGCGACAAGGTCCGTCGTTCGAGGAATCGTCCTTGACTCCGAAGAAGACTTCGACCGAAAAGTCACTTCCTTGACCGGGCTCGACACTATTCTCGATAAAATGGGCGACAAGCTCGTCGGCGAAAGTGAGTTCCCCCATACGGTCTTACTTGGGGAAGGCTCAACCGGGAACCTTTCGGGAGCCGGAGAGTCCGAGACGAAACAATGGAACGATTTTATAAAAGGGCTTCAAATGGCATGGGTTCGCCCGTCTTATTTATATGGCCTTAAACTTTTAATGAGCGCAAGAACCGCCCCGGTTAAGTGGACCGACAAAACCGACATGAGCTTCCCGCCTCTTGAAGAAATGAGCGAAGAGAAGCAAGCGACCATTAACAAAACGCAAGCGGAAGCCGACCAAATTTATATCCAAAACCAAGTCGTAAGCCCGGACGAGATCGCGGTCTCACGCTTCGGCGGGGACGAAATGTCTCTTAAAACGACAATCGACGTCGAAGAGAGACAAGAGAATCTCGAAAACGACGAGGACGAAGACGTCACTCTCCCGGAGGTTACGCCCGAGCCGACTCCCGAAACCGTTCAAGACGAAGCCGAACATTATCACGACTTTGACGGAACTCCTTCCGGCGGAGCCGTTGACGACGGAGAAGGCGGGCATTATCACGAAGTCATTATCGACGGCGAAACCGTAAGGACCGACACCGCCCTAAACTCCGCCTATCATGCGCATACGATCGAAGACGCGGAGAAGACCGGAGTCTCGCTCGAGATAAAAGCCGACGAAAGCGGCTTGACCGCACAAGACCGGACGCCGCCGAAAGGGGCTATCAATGCGGCGAAGAAGGTTCTCGAATGGCGAGAAAAATATCCCGATGAAATCCGAGGCATGACGTCGGTCGGATGGGGACGCGCGAAACAAATCGCAAGCGGTCGCCCGCTCTCGCTCCAAACGATTAAAAAAATGGCCCAATTCGCAAGGCATTTAAAGAACGCGACAATCTCCGAAGAGAACAAAGCGACGCCTTGGAAAGATAACGGAAACGTCGCCGTAATGGGATGGGGAGACCGTGTCGGAATTGAATGGGCCCAAAAAATAAGCGAAAAGGCGAAATAAATGTCAAACGCGCGCTTCATTCAAGAAGTCCAAAAGAGGAAAGAGCGTCGAAAGGCGGAAGGGAACGACGAGCCTATCGAAACGGGCTCGCCGATTTCCTACCCCCGTATGATCGAAAGGGCCTACGATAAAAAGCTCCGCCGAATCGTCCGGGAAATGGACAAGGTCGTCAAAGAAATAGTCGTCGCCCGTCTTCCTTCGGTCCTTCGAGACGCTCGCGCCTCAAATGAGCGTTTCGATAATTACGTCGACGACCTCGAAGCTATGTTTAATCAAATGCGAATCGTCTATGGCGAGAGAGTCGACGACCCTCGCATTACGAACGTTGTCGGAGAGACCGGGAACGCCGTTAACACCACAAACGCCGGAGCTTTTACGTCTAAAATCTCCGCCGTGACGGGCGTTAATGTTATCGCAAACGTTCCCGGAGTAAGAGACGCCGTCAATTTGTGGACCCGTCAAAACGTGACGTTAATTAAAACGCTCGGAGAAGAACACTTCAAAGACATTGAAAGAATCGTCATTGACGGCGTTGAACAAGGAAAAGGGCTCCGAACCATAACAAAAGAGATTCAAAAGAAAACCAAAGCGTCAAGGAATCGGGCGAAGTTGATCGCTCGCGACCAAGTCGGGAAACTTACGGCGAACATAACCGCCCGCCGCTCTTCGGAACTTGGGGTTAAGCGTTTCCGTTGGGTCACGTCACTTGACGACCGAGTCCGCGCGTCTCATAGGGCCTTGCATGGGAAAGTCTATTCGTATGAAAAAGGCGCAAGCGTTGACGGCGAAACGGGCGTTCTTCCAGGAGAGCCTATAAATTGTCGCTGCGCTTTGGTCCCTATTATTTCAAGCGTCGGAGAGAGCGACGCCGAGACTCGTCGCATAATTGAGCGCGACACTCAAGACAATACGAAAACCAAGAAGTCCGCTCCCTGACAATTTATTCTTGACAACTTGAAAAAAACCCTAAATTCGGGGCTTTGCAAGTTGACCCTTTGTGTTTAATCTTTATTTATGAAGCCGGTTAAACGTTTCGACTTTCAATTACTCCCCGTGAGAACTCTCATAAAAACCGACGCCGGTTTTTTAAGAGTTCCTATTCGTGCGACAAGAGTCGGCGTCTTTGAGTACGTTCAAAAAGATGGCTCAATTCGTAGGGAATTAAGACCCGAAGAAGAAGTCTTTAACGCGGACTCACTCGCCACGCTTGCAGGCGTTCCTTTGACGGTCGCCCATCCGAAAGATTTGGTCGACATTAAAAACGTTAAGAATCTCTCCGTTGGTTTCACGGGCGACGCTATCGAGAAAAACGAAGAACGCTTCGTCGACTTGGTCGGGACCGTTACGGATTCTCGCGCGGTCGCCATGCTCGAAAGGAAAAGAGACCAAGGGCTCGGACAGGAGGTTTCTTGCGGCTACGTCGCGGAAATGGACTTCACTCCCGGGATTTGGAATGGCCAAGCCTATGACGCCGTTCAAAGGAAAATAAGATATAATCACGTCGCTTTTGTGGATAGGGGAAGAGCCGGTCCGGAAGCGCGAGTTAAACTAGACGAAAGCGACAACGCTTATTATCATGAAAATAACCGACAAGGAGACGAGTCAATGGAAAAAATTAACATTAACGGGAAAGAGTTCGAAGTTTCTCCCGAGATCGCGGAAGCGGTCAAAGCCGACGCTAAATCGTACGGAGACATGAAAAAAGAATACGATTCAATGGGCGAGAAAATGAAGAAACTCAAAGAAGACATGGAAGGCATGAAAAAAGAAAAAGACGGAATGGAAGGCAAAAAAGACGCCCTCGAATCTGAAATTTCTAAGCTCAAAGAGTCTTCGAAAGAAAATAAAATGGACGCCGCACAAATCGACGCTCTTGTTCAAGAGAGAGCAAACGTTTGTGAAGTAGCTCATAAAGTTATCGGAGAAGAGTTCAAAAAAGACGGAAAAGAAAACCAAGCGATTAAAAAAGAAGTTATTCTCGCGGTTTCTCCGGAACTTAAAATCGACGAAAAAAGCGACGACTATGTTAACGCAAGGTTTGACGCTATCGCCGAACAAGAGGAACTCTTTGTCGATCATTTGAAAGCCGCTCTTGAGAAC
>Ga0307935_1001128_pt1 | contig 10149 bp, 10 predicted proteins | sample OrgLakmetageno92_FD_201827 | JGI IMG/M metagenome (GOLD analysis project Ga0307935, IMG submission 201827) | Saline water microbial communities from Organic Lake, Antarctica - #92 | ecosystem: Environmental > Aquatic > Non-marine Saline and Alkaline > Saline | place: Antarctica: Organic Lake...
TTGGATCGCAACCTAAACTAACTAAATATTTAAGTATTTCTAAATGACCATTTTCAATTGCAAAACGAATTGCTAAATCATTATCATCTTTTGGATCACAACCTATTTCAACAAGATATTTAGCCATTTCTAAATCGCCATTTCTAGATGCAATTTGAATTAGACAATTTTCCATAATCTTTGGATCAAAACCAAGGCTAACTAAATATTTAACTACTTTTAAATGACCATTTCTAGATGCCCATATAAGAATCAGCCTTTGGATCACAGCCAACGCTAATTAAATATTTAATTACTTCTAAATGACCATTTAGACATGCACGTCGAATGGCCATATTATCATCAATTTTGGGGTTACAGCCAACGCTAATTAAATATTTAACTACTTCTAAATGACCATTTTCAAGTGCCCATTGAAAGTACATATATTTATCTTTAAGAAAATCATAATTATATTCATCTAACAATTGATTGAGTCGTTTGCTCATTTTCTTTCATATTAAACAATATAAAATAATCAATTTTGCTCCAACTCTTCGTCCACACATTTTAACAATTTTTGGGATCTTTTAATCTCCACTACGTGTACTACTCTTGGTTTTCCTTCTAAAACAACACCATCGCGTGCCTTCATTACGTGATAAGTCCATTGATTAATTTTTTCTTGGAATGCGCGATGTTGGGGATGGCTCTTTTTAAACTTTTTCTCAAGGTCATTTGTAATGTCTATAAGATGTTGTTCGGCAAGTGTCTCGTCAAAACAATGATATAAACATTCTCCGTCGACAAAAAAGACAAAGGCGGAATCTGATGGAGAGTAATAAGTCATTGGAGTGATTTTTATTGGATCCATTTATTAATACCAAATTTTTTATAGCGATTTATATTTCCAACATTTCTTCATCATCTTCTTCACTTTGATCTTTAGAAAACCCTAATATCTTACTTAATCCATCTACGTCTTTTATCAATTCCTTGGGATATTCAACACTAAAATGAAATATTAAATTTCCGTCTTTAAGTCCTTTGTTTGGAACAACCCATTCTTTTTTATCAATCACTTTCCCGCATTTTATAGTTCTGGTTTTGTTGTCTAAACCTGTTAACTTGAATCTAAAACCTGAAAGTGCTTGCAAAAGTGTAATTTTCATTTCAACTATAAGATTTTGACCATTTCTTTTGTATATAGAATGAGGCAATTGTTTTACGACAATTCTAACATCTCCGTTTTGTTTATCTGGGTGTTGATGACCTGCTGCTTTAACACCAATTACATTGTTTGTATTGAAACCCGGAGGTAAATCAAACTCTATTGAATTTTCACTAAGAACAGTTTGCTTTCCATGACATCCCAAACATTTGTCTTTTTCGTCAACTATTTTACCAGAACCATTGCATCGATCACAGTTGCTTCTAATTTGTTGCACAAATCCTGGAGCCAATTGTCTAGTATAAACCTTTGTTCCTGATCCATGACAATCTTTGCAATTATTTGAATTTGCTCCATCTTTTGTTCCAGAACCCTTACATTGATCACATATTTTTTGGATATTAAATGTTAAATTAATATGCTTACCCTTGAATATTTCTTCCAATGTTAGACTAATAACTCGATCTATAATATTGCATTTTTGCTCTCGTCTAAACATGCTGGCAAACATATTAAAAGGGTCGCCAAATCCTTTTTCTAATCCATCTTTACCGAATCTATCATATTGCTTTCTTTTTTCCGGATTACTTAATACATCATAGGCTTCTGATATTTCTTTGAATTTCTGCTGATCGCCTCCTTTATCTGGATGGTGTTTTAATGCGAGTTTCCTATACGCTTTTTTAATATCTCCGTCAGAACTATTTTTGGCAACACCAAGAATATCGTAATAAGACGACATTTCCTTTTCTTATTATAATAAGAAAACTATTATGGTATTCTTTTGATTTGTAAAGTTATTAGATCTGCTTGTGCTTGTGCATCTCCAGTAGAAGTTAATTCCAAAGAACTTGTTATCACATCGCCTGCATTCAATCTTACAATATTTGTTCTGTCTAAATATCTAATAATTTGAGTATTAATCAAAGTTGTTTGGATAGATATTCTATTTATTGGCACAGAATTGCTGTTTACAAAAGTTTCATAATCTGCAGTAAATGTGATCGGAGAATCATTATTGACAAAAAATGTGAGATCCAATGTTGAATTTATTATATATGTACCGGTTGTCCCAATTACTGTTTGGCTACCAGTTGACTGATTACCATCATCAAAAAGCACATTAAACATAATCGGGTTCTCTGATCCTGTTGTAAGTCTTTCTAATTCTACAAGATCAAACGACTCTGCTGGAGCAGGCTGAAATATAATTGTTTCTCCTGCAGGTCCCTGAGGACCTGTTGCTCCTGTAACCCCTTGTTCTCCTTGTTGGCCATCAGCCCCTTGCTCCCCCTGAACTCCTTGTATTCCTTGTTGGCCATCAGCCCCTTGCTCCCCTTGTTCTCCTTGTAATCCCATAGGGCCAGTAGGGCCTTGTGGGCCAGTTGCTCCTGTTACCCCTTGAACTCCTTGTAATCCTGTTACTCCTTCTAATCCTGAAAGATCTGTTTCAGGATTACAATAAAAAGAATCTTGTGGAGAATAACATTTGAATTCCTTACATGGTTGTGTAACAGGAATATGTTTAGCAGATCCCTTGACACAAGGCATTTATATTACCATATTTTTTATTTTTTCTCATTCAAAAAAGTCAATAATTTTTTTCAAAAAAATATAAAAAAATAAAAAATTTTTCAAAAAATATAAGTGAGATAACAGCATCATGACTAAGGGTGAATTTGTAGATAATATCAAACGACAGTCCGACTCGGCATTGTACAAATTTTTGCAGCAATATCGTGCGACAGATATTGATGGCAATGTTATCAAAAAGGGAGCTAAAATTAAGCCTCGGCCAATCAGAGACGACGAAGCAGCTATAACAACACGTCTCCCAAAGGGTGGAAGTTATTATGTTCCTAAAAAAGAATTAAGCAAGATGTGCAAGATGATTTACAAAGATATTCAAAACAGATCAGTTTTTTATGCAACTGAAAAGCCAAATAAAGAAGACAGTCCTTTCAGAGTTGACATTGATTTAAAAACAGTCATTCGGGCAAAGTCTGATGGTTTAGATCTAAAGAACATCTATATTAAAATCTATGATTATTTTGCGGATTTTATTCAAAAGAACTTTCAAATCGATGACAAGCACCTAACTTGTTATGTTCTTACCAAACGAGATATTAGAACCAAGCGAAAGGACGATGAAGAACAAGAACTTCAAGGTATTCATCTTCATTTTCCTTATGCTCGTGGTACTTATCTTCAATTAAAGAAAATACGAGAAATCGTAACTTATATTTCCGATCAAGACAATGTTTTTACTGGGCAGTTAACCGCTCAAAAATGCATCGATCCTATCGAGACTACAAATTGGACTCTTTATGGCTCTGTGAAAGACAATATGGCTTATCGTGTGTCTCATGTTCTTTTTAGAAAAAAGGGAAAGTCTACAAAAATAAGAAATTTTTCTGTAATTGGTGATAGTTCTGAAACAGTTAAAACATTTTTGATGACAAATATCGAAGGAATCAAGTTGATGAAACCGACAGATAATTTTAAAGAAAAAATCGAAGAAGAAATCCAAGACAGAGAAAAAAGAAAGGATCAATGGAAAAAAGAAATTAAAAATGGAGAATACAACGAAATTGAACTTGAAAAAGCCAATCAACTTTGCCATATGCTGGATCCTTCAAGATTTGATGGTCGTTTAGGTTGGCGTAATCTTGGCCTTGCACTTTACTCGGTATCCGGCGGTCATCAAGAAGGTTTTCAATTGTGGGAACTTATGAGTGAAAAAATGGACCCTGAAGCGTTCAACAGTCCAGACACTGCTATTCAAATGCGTAACATTTGGCAATGGGCATCTGAATTAGATAATTGCCCATATTCGATGGGTTCGTTGAAATGGTGGGCTAAACAAGACTCTCCCAAAGAATATGAAGAATGGCGTCGTAATACAAATCGAAGTCTTACAGAGTTAGCAATCAAAGTTTTTAACGAAGGCGCTCTCGCCGATCTTGCTTCCGAACTTTATGGAAAAGAGTTTCAGTATACGACAAATGACAACTGGTATCGATTTCTTTCGAATAACGGTCACTGGAAAAGGGACCCTTATTCAAACGCAAAATGGATTCAAAATGTATTTCGCTATGAACTAAAAACTTACATCAGAGAATATATTCGAGGTGAAGAACATTTGTCCGATTGTTTTAAGAATATCGCAAAGTTGGGAACCAAATCGTTAATCAATAATTGTGTTGCCATGGCAAAGTCTAACTTTTCCACTGATGAAAACTTTGAAGATAAATTAGACCAAAATCCTTATCTTATCGGAGATATGAATGGAGTATACGATCTTTCTTCAGGAATTCACAGACATGGAACGCCAGAAGATTATATTTCTATGAAAATGGGTGCATATTATCGCGATTATACATGGGAGCATCCAGATGTAAGATCGGTGATGCGTTTTTGGGCAAAGATTCACGTTGATCCGGTTATTCGTAGATTTTTTCTGAAAGCGATTTCTGTTTGTATGGTTGCAGGCAATAAAGAAAAGATGATTCTTGTTATGACCAACGACAATGGTGACGCTGGTAAATCTGCCTGCCTCAAGATTATTGAGAAAGTATGGGGTGATTACAGTATTACTTTGCAAAGAGAGCGTTTTGTTGTTCAAAGTCAAAAATCGGCAGGTGCCGCTGCCCCTGACATTGCAAACGCTAGAAATAAAAGAATGGGTAGTGTGAAAGAGTTGTCCAAGGATGAGACTTTGGATATTGGTAGTTTGAAATTGTTCTCTGGATCAGACGATGTTCAAGTCAGAACTTTGTATAAGGAAGGTGGTAATATGCAAATCCTTTTAACAATGATTCTTATGATGAACAAGTTACCTCCGATTCCACCGGGTGATAAACCAACATGGAATCGCTTGCGTGTTATTCCTTTTGAATCAATTTTCAACGACGATGCTCCGTCTGATCCACGTGAACAATGGCTGAGAAAGCATTTTAAACCGGACAAGGATATCAAAACAAAGCTTGATAAGTTGAAAGATGCTTTTTACTGGGTTTTCCTTCAATACTTTAAGATTTATCAAACAGAGGAGGGACTTTATCCTCTTCCTGAAAAGGTCAAGGTGGCAACTCAGAATTATCGCGATTCTAACAATATCTTTGAGCAGTTTCTCAAATCAGCCGTTGTTGAAACTTTGAATAAAAAGGATACTGTTAAAATAACCGAAGATTTTTATAATGAGTACATGGATTGGTTTAGAATAAATAGCACTGGTAAAAAACTCATTCCCCCTAAATATATTGATTTTAAAAAGAATGTCATTGACCATTATAAAAATAAGAAAACTAAAATCGGAGAAACACAAAAAAGAGCAACATTTTTTAAATATGTTCAAGCAGCATCTTCTTCTATCCAAACTATTCATGGCATTAGACCGAAAGAAATGGGAGATGATGAAGATAAAGAAAAAGAAGAAAATGACGAATATGAAGATATTGAAGATGAGGACTTTTATGGAGAAGATATTGAATTATCGAAAGAAAAGAGAGATGAAGGCGACTATGCCAAATATTTTGAAGGACCAACATTCATCGGAATGGATGACAGCGAAATTAGTAATGTGCTGGTGAGTACAACTATGTAAGGTTTCATATTGGATTAAAATATGAAATTAATGAGAGATAATGAAAAATGTTTAAAATTAAAAATAATATATCTGAAGCGAAAATAATCATGTCCAATATAATTCTCTAATTAATTAGAGATGATTTAATAAGAATGTTGTTGCTCTTATTAACCTGCTTGCGCTTCTTCTTGGTAAGAGGAGTGCAATGAATGGCTGAACATGCAAAAATGATTTTATATTTAATTAAATATGAAACGAATAAGATGCAGATAGTTGTTATAGACGGCATCTCGGCATATTTTTATTCTATTGATGGTAATGGACAAATAATAAATCATGGAAAGATAAATTATCAGTTTCCGCCCGGATCAAGATATGCATGGGGCCAAAAGTCTAGAAATGAAATAAGAAAACAACAATATATGGACAATTGTGTTAAAAAAATTGAAGAAATATTTGGTAAACCAATAAAAGATAAAACTTTACATTTGGCGGGTCCCGGATCTGTCAAAACACATCTTAAACATAATTTATCAAAAGTATCAAAAGACTGGGAAAATAATACAAAACTTGTCGATGTTCAATACGGAGGAGAGAATGGAGTTTTTCAGGCTTGTCAAAAAATTTACAATCCAAGATAAATTTGATTTTTATTTTTCATATTCAAAGATATGAAAAGAAATATAAAAATTAGAATATGAATGAAACTATGATACGACAAATCCAAGGGTATATGCAAAACTCCCTTGATGACACAAACACTTTTGACTCCTTTATCGATCGGTGCAAATGGTATTATGAACGACCAGCTCATTCCCTACAAGAAATTAAAAGCAAAGAAAGCACCAAGGTCAAAGGAGACGTTTTCGAACACTTTGCTTATCTATACTTTGCAAAAGTTAAAAAATATGAGGTATGGTTTCTAAAAGACCTTCCCAAAGATCTTAGAGAGCACCTTGGATTGAAAAAGGTAGATCTTGGTATTGACCTAGTCGCTCATAACAAAGGACGCTATTACGCTATCCAAGTCAAATATCGAAAAACAAACAAATACAAATCTAAAACGGTTCTTGGCTGGAAACAACTTTCAACTTTTTATGGACTCGTTAGTAAAACTGGTCCTGGATCAGACGGCCAAGGATCAAAATGGGTAAAACACATTGTTTTTACCAACGCAGATTATATAAGGCACGTTGGCAAAAAGGGTCCCAAAGATTGGAGTATTTGCAAAGGTACACTGAGGGCTATTAAAAGAGACAAGTGGGAAGCGATGATAGGATTTGAAGGTCACAAGTTATCAGAAGGTGGTAAAACAAAAAAGTTGACTTTAGAGGAATTGAGAGAAGCACGATTGAAAGCATTATTAAACTGATATTTTTCTTATTAATAATAAGAAATGTCTACTCCTAAAAAATTTAAAACTGTGAGAAAAGCGACAGATTTTTATGTCGACAACTTTATCAGAGAATATGATATGGAAATGATCATAGAAGAATTTGCCGAAAAATATAATCTTCAAAATGAAGTAAGTGTTAAAAATCTCGGTTGGCTTCCGTTTGGACAATATTCTAGACCTATAAAATTAAAAAATCTCAAATTCTATGAGACAGATACTTTTATCAAACCTTACATACAGCCCACTGATAAAAGATATGATATATTTGTGTTAAATATTAGCTACGGATACACTGATGATATGATTCCGGAAGAAATAGACGAAGATCAAAATATACCTCATTATTTGGGGTACATTTTGGATAACGATACCAAAGAAATATGGTTACTCGATTCTTTGACGGGCGATGTTTTGAATGAAGAAAATACTGGGCTATTAAAATTTGCAAAAACACATTACCCAAAATATAAAATTAGGGGAATGCAAATTTGCAGTGGATGTGGATTTTACGAGCCATATGAGGATGAGACTCTCCGCCAACAAAATATATTTTGCCACACATGGACACTGTATTTTATATTTATGATACTGAAAGGAATATCTAATAACTATACTATCAAAGATACTGTGGATCAATTGAATATGACTTGTGGAACTGAGAAGGAAAATTTAAAGAAAATAAAACAGTTTGCTATTTTTGTTACGGGATTGATTGACCCAGAATTAAGATTACCAAAACCCTTTTCAACAATTTATATTCCTGCCAGGAATTTGTATGAACAAATATCTAGTTTAGATACCAGCCCCGTATTATAAGCGAATTTGTTTTAGTTTCTTTATTTTTTGGGAAAAGTGGAATAAAGAAAAAATTAGTATGTTTTGCCAGAGCGAGTCACTTTAGGCCCACAAACCGACTCTACCATACGAGCCCGTTTCTTTTGACGAATTTTGTTTGCTAGCAAAGCAGAGGAAGGCAGATTCATTTTGACCAATTGGTCGTCCAGTTCAAAGCACTTTGCTTCAAACACACGAAAGAAGCTGGGATGGCTTACAAGAAAATCGCAATTTTGAACAAGATCAAACATTTCAGCAACTTCTTCAGCACGAGTTTGTAGATCTGACGAAGAAGTCAACGATTTAAACATTCCATTCAAAATATAAACATGAATACAACCATTGTTAAGACGGCGGCAAGGTTGGCAGGCTCGCTTGTAAATTTCAGTCATTTATTTATCTTTGTTGATTTATCAATGATTTTTCAATTTTTATTTCTAACTAGCTCTATCAGTTTGAGAATTTTGGTATTGTATTTTAGTAGCCAGTAATTCTCTGGATACGCAAGTTTCAAAAGATCAAATGTGAGATAAATAGGTAGATTGTATTTGTGAAGGGGAGATAGCAAGATTTCATAGTAATCATCTTTCAGTATTCTTTCACGATCAATACACCCTTTTCTAAATCTTGTCTGCAACTTCCATAATTCCTGGCTGTGATCACACAGCAATTTGTACGTATTATAATCGTACGTCCTGCAATATGCCATATTTAATTCTTCTTTTGTTGGCTGCGGAATCATGTCATTATCCAAAAGATATTTGACAACTGGTGTAAGACGGTTTGTTGCAAATTTTAACATCCCCAAATAATCACATTCAATTCCAATATTAGATTTAAAGCATTCCACAAAAAAATTGTCCATCATTGGAATAAGCTGTTTTGCGAAAACCTGATTGAACAATTCTATTGTCTCGTGTTTGTTAAACATTTTTTCGGTTACAATTTTCGTCACAATCTTTGGACACGGATATTTCGTCAAATTATAAGCAAATCTGTGATTTGCAGATCCGCTTTGCTTATGTTTTTGAAACAGCCAAGTAAAGCATTCAACCGAATCGTATTTTACAATACTTGAAGCAAAATCTATCATGGTTGCAGTATTGACTTGTTTGTATCTGCACATAATCTTAAAAACCTTTAAATCATCATTTTGAATAAATCTCCTTGTCCAGTGTTTAAACACACCAATATTTACAGTTTTAGTTTTCAAGTGGTGTTTTAGTTTATCCAAGTTTGTTGAATTCTCATTTGAAACACAATCCTTGCATATGTCGACAAAATCTTCCGGATGAGCAAAAACAGCAGGTGTAAAATAATTCATTTTGTTTTCATATTATAGTTTTAAATATGAAACTCAATTTTATCCTTCTTATCCTTCTTATCCTTCTTATCCTTCTTATCCTTCTTATCTTTCTAAGAATTATAAAATCAATAGTTCGTGAGATGTCAATCTTTTGCTTTGCGTTTCTAATATCTCCATTACAAGATATTGATTATTGATCCTTTTATTCAAAAACATTTCAAGATGTCTTTTTAACCTTATTGTACTATTATATTCAACTAATCTGTCAACATCTATCTTAAAATTATTACAAGACAATGCTCCCCAACTCCATGGTTTGTCGGGATTAGCTTTAATAATGTCTATAGTAATATTTGGGTTTTGAGACAACCCACGCCAACTCCACGGTTTGTAAGGATTAGATACAACAATGTCCCATGTAATGTTTAGGTTTTTAGACAGGCAATACCAAACCCACGGTTTGTCAGGATTTGAACTAACAATATCCCATGTAATGTTTAGGTTTTTAGACAGCCAACACCAACTCCACTCTTTGTCGGGATTGGATTTAACAATATCCCATGTAATGTTTGGGTTATGAGACAGCCAACACCAACTCCACTCTTTGTCGGGATTGGATTTAACAATGTCCCATGTAATGTTTGGGTTTTGGGACAACCCACGCCAACTCCACGGCTTGTCAGGATTAGATACAACAATGTCCCATGTAATGTTTGGGTTCATAGACAACGCAAACCAATGCCACGGTTTATCAGGATTAGATACAACAATGTCCCATGTAATGTTTGGGTTTTTGGACAGCCCTACCCAATTCCACAGTTTATCAGGATTAGATACAACAATGTCCCATCTAATGTTTGGATTTTTGGACAACC
>Ga0307935_1001129_pt1 | contig 10138 bp, 9 predicted proteins | sample OrgLakmetageno92_FD_201827 | JGI IMG/M metagenome (GOLD analysis project Ga0307935, IMG submission 201827) | Saline water microbial communities from Organic Lake, Antarctica - #92 | ecosystem: Environmental > Aquatic > Non-marine Saline and Alkaline > Saline | place: Antarctica: Organic Lake...
AGTACGCTGCAAAATATGGTGACCCGTTGATGGTTCCTGAAATGAACTCTATGGGAGCTGCTCTGCTAGATAAGTTAGATGAGCTTGGCTACAGCAACATTTATCGGCGCAAAGAATATGACCGAGCCTTAAAGAAGCAACTAAAAAAACTTGGTTTTCGAACTACTGCATCAACTAAAATGTTACTCATATCTCACTTTGAGGAATTGTGTCGGTTACGAGAACCAAAAATACACACGCGCGAAACGAATGAGGAAATGAAAACCTTTGTCTACACAGACGTTGCAAAGAAAAAAGGAGCTGGAGCACAAGACGGATTTCACGATGACAAGATTATGGCTACATTATTGGCTGCCTTTGATGAAGACCCTGTACGGCCTGGTTCAGCGCATTATTCCGAGCGTGCTACACTTAGAGGTGACGACATCACTCCATCGGTTACCGTTGTCAATGGTCGTATCCGCCCAGATGAAATGTTTACTGAAGGGAGGAAGGTTAATTGGAAAGTCACATAGCTATGAAAGATGAATATATTACATTTGGAGAAGATACTCCCAATGACAAACTTTGCGAAAAAATCGACAGCTGGGTAAAAACCTCCCAGACATATCATGACTATTTAGTTGCACACCAAAACAAAATGGTGCGCTATTACGAAGGTAACCAAACTGATAGAGACCAAGTTGCTCCACACAACTCTGATTCGGTGTATAACCGTATGTTTGAGGCGATTGAGACTATTATTCCAATCATTACTGGTGGTGCTCACGCTTTTGTTGCTATGCCAGCCCTAGAGAATGAAATCTCGATGGCTCGTTCACAACGGGTGCAAAAAGTTTTAAATCAAAAGTACGAAGACCTAGAGATTCGAAGAAAGCTAGAAAACATATCGCGTGACATGATGCTCAAGCGGTATGGTGTCTTGGAATACGGCTGGGATATTGATACAGATGACGTTGGTGTTTGGGTTCGTGACCCGCGAACAATCCTAATACCAAAATACCGAGTAGACCCACACGACCTACCGTATGTGATTAAACTAGCTGAATTTGATGAAGATGATTTGTTGCGTTACTTCCCTGATTTATCGGAAGATGATAAACAAAATCTACAAAAAGGAGTGAATATCCAAGTTGGAGACGGAACTAGTGAGGCTGACAGTGAAATGTATCAAGTAATGGTGGTATACACCGATGAGTTTTGGGTATAGAAGCAAGGCGACGTTATCCTAAAAAAGATGAAAAACCCGTTCTACGATTGGGATGGAGTAGAAATTGAAGAGCTGGAAACTGACCAGAACGGTAAGGTGAAAACGTATAAGAATATTTTATACGCTAATCACTTAGTACGGCCACAAAAACCGTTCATCTTCTTTTCTCCGTTCACCACTGGTGACGCGCCTGTCGCCCAGACTTCCTTAGCTGAGATTGCTTTACCAATCCAAGATGACATCAACGTCGCCAAGCGTCAGATTTTAGATAACCTTCGCCGAATGGGTAACGGGCAAGTTTATGTAGACACAGATGCTCTCCCACAAGAAGTAATCGACGCAATCACCAACGAGCCTGGTCTTATTTTGATGGGTAAAAACCTAGCTTCTGAAAACCGTATTCGTCGAGAAGCAGCGGTACAGATTCCTGCGTCTCATTTCTCAAACTTGATGGACTCCGTACAAGCATTTGATAACGTCTTCGGTACACACGGTGCGCTACGAGGAAACGCTGATTCAGAAACTCTTGGTGGCCAGATTCTTAATCGAAACCAAAACTTATCTCGTGTTGAGCAGCTGACCCGTGAACTTAACCGCGGGGTCGCAAGGTTAGTAGACGGTTTGGTTCAAATGATGAAGATGTACTATACCGAACAGAAAGCGTTTCAATATCTTGGGAAAGATGGTTCGGTTGAGTTCCTAAAGTTTATTAACGATGACATTGAAGATGGGGTAGTTATCAATACTAAATCAGGCACACCGCCAGTTCTCGACCCAGTTGGTCGGTACAACCAAGCTATCCAGCTCTGGCAACTAGGTGCGCTTGACCCAGAAACCTTATTTGAACGTCTAGAGTTTGCTGACCCGAAGATTACGGCGCAAAAGCTAGCAGCATGGAGAGCTGGGCAAGTTGTCTTTGAATCACAAATTCGTCAGCAAGAAGCTCAGGCAGGTGCCGAAGCTCCTGCTAGTACAGATGTTCCTGAAGCAGACGGAAGTGCAGAGCGGGATGTAGAAACACCAAACGATGCAGTTCAGCGAGGAAATGACAGCCTCGGTGGAGGTGGTACAGCCCCCCTGACGAACACGCCAAACATGTAATGGTATAATGTAAGTACTATCGTGAATGGCGCGGTAAGTTCTTTCAACCTTGCATAAAAATATTGTTAACTCCAACTCGTATAAACGCTCACAAATACTCTCGTGAGCGTTTTGCATTTGTAGAGTGTGATATTATTTAATTGGGACAAAACCCTCCAAATGAATTTAGAAGGAAAATAGGACTAAACCTGAAAAGAATATGACACCAACCTACGCCCATCCGCTGAGCAACATTTTAATACAGCTGCAAATTGCACTGATGAACATGTTTACTTTTATGGCGGGTAAAGCCGACGATGACGATAAAGGATTCGAAGGCGACGACGCTTGGGATGACGATAGCGACCTTGGCGATGACGACGACAAAGGCGACGACGATGATGATTCAGACGATGATGACTCAGACGATGATGATTCAGACGACGACGATGATGACGACGACGACGACAAGAAAAAGTCTGATAAAAAGGACAAATCAGCTATTGTTCAGAAGAAGCGGTATCGAGACCAAGCAAAAAAACTGCAAAAAGAGCTTGATGGCCTCAAATCTAAAGATAACTCTGATGGGTTGTCTGCTGAGGAAAAGAAGGAACAAGCTGCCAAGCAGTATCTAGCAACCACCATTCGTGACGTTCTTAAAGAAGTGGAGAAAGAGGAGCAATCCAAATCTGCCAAAGAACAAGAAGCGTTTGACGAGGAGTTAGAAGAGGTGCTCGATGAAAACGATTCCATCAGCGAGAAGAAGCTAAGAAGCGTAGCCGAAGAATTTGAGGTCAACCCAAAAGTTGCTCTCAAGATTATCGAACGAGAACGGAAGCTCACTAAACGTGAGAAGCCAAAAATTCCTAAAGAAAAGCGGGCAAGCACCAGCATTTCTAAAGGAGATAAGGGTGGTGACGATAAGAAACCATCTTCTCTCGACGATGTCGCGCGACGAATCAAAGCTGCTATCTCGGAATAAAATTATCCGTTAGCAAACTAACTTCATGTCACAGTTAAGTAATTTCGTTACTTCGGTAACAGAGAACGAGTTTCTACCCGTAGTCGTTGATAACGCCTACGATGGAAACGCACTATTCATGCGTTTGAAAAACAAGCGCAAGAACTGGTCAAGTGGGGCAAAGCTGACAATTCCTACTCAGGTATCTGAGCGTACACAAGGTGGTTCATATGCAGGAGCAGACACATTTGGTACTGCACAGGAAGATGTCCGAAAGCAATTCGAAGCTGACCCAAGCCAGTATTACTGGAACGCAACCATTACAGGAATCCAAGCCTCAGCCAACAAAGGTAAACGAGCAATCGTAGACCTTATGACAGAGGAATTTCGGTCTATTGGAATGGCGATGAAAGACCGTATGGGTACAGACCTATACGGCGATGGTACTGGAAACAGTAACAAGAACTTTACTGGTCTTGTTTCACACGTAGATGATGGTACGAACGTAAGTACATACCAGAACCTATCGCGAACCACTTACCCAACATTGAAGTCTACTCTGACTGCACAGTCAGGAGCACTTGGTCTTGATGACCTTGCAACAGACTTCGATGCAGCCCAGGTCGGCAGCGACCAACCAACTCTAGGTGTTACTACCCCAGCGGTATTCAGCATTTACGAGGCACTTCTTACACAAAACTCTCGATACCAAGTTGTTCAGAACTCTGAACGATTTGCGCTTACCGCAGCAGGTATTGAAAAAGCTGGTGTAACAGGTAACGCAGGGTTTACAGGTCTTATGTTCCGAGGAATGCCTATCATTTCTGATGATAAGTGCCCTACAGGAAACCTCTTCATGTTGAACGAGAACTATCTCGATATGTATGAAATGAGTGCAGACCCTAACTTTGTGCAGGGAACGAAAGAAGGATTCGCTTGGACTGGTTGGAAGAAGCCAACCAATCAGGATGTTATTGTTGGCCAAATCCTATGGTACGGTCAGCTGGTCGGAACACAACCTCGCAAGCACGCTCGCCGAACTGGTATTACTAGCTAGTCTTAATTTTATTGAATTATGCCTAAGACAACTGGATTCGCAGAAGCAATTGAGCAAGATGTTCACGCAACATCTACCGTTGCTCGCGCAAAACTCGGCGACAAAGTACACACCGCAGATGGTCGTACTTATCGCTACGCAAAAGCTGCTGGCACTGCACTAGATGCAGGTAAGCTCGCCGTAGCTGCCACGCTTGTAGCAAACCACACTAATATCGCTGTAGCTGCTGCTGCCGATATTGGTGCAACGCAAATTACCGTTACCCTTGGTGCGACTGCTGCTACAGTCAATCAATACACCGAAGGTTTTGTCACCATTAGCAATGGTGCTGGTAAAGGGATTGCGTACAAGATTGCCAGTCACGGTGCTGCTGATGCTTCAGCTGACCTCGTACTCAATCTTGAAGACCCAATTCGGGTTGCCCTTACTACTTCATCTGAAGTAATCCTGACATACAACTTGTTTGACAATGTTGTTATTTCAGCAGCTGACCAAGCTGATGTAGCTGTTGGTGTTCCCAACGTCGCTGTAGGCGCAGATGAGTACTTCTGGGCGCAAACTGGTGGGTTGTGTTCTGTCCTCGCAGACGAAGCTGCTGCTGCTGGTAACGCACTCACTATTGGCTCTAGTACCGCTGGGTCGGTAGAAGTGCTTGATGGAGTTAGTGAACAGCAAATCGGTGTTGCGGTAGCTGCTTTGGTAGATACCGAGTACCGAGTAACCAAGCTCACTATAGATTCGTAGTAGACGTTAGTAACTTAATCTCAGCGCGAGAACGATATTCACGGATGCGCTCATATAACCTATGGCTGAATTAGATACACTGTACGTCACCAACCCAACCACAGACGATTTCACTGTTAATTTTAACGGAGAACCGTACATGATTGGGGCAGGTGAAAAGAAGGCGTTCCCAGAGTTTCTTGGCTTTCACGTAGCCAAGCACCTCTCGGACAAAATTATTCGTGAAAAGATACTGAAGATTCGGAAGAAGACCACTGAAAACCCGTACCGCCCAGAGGTGGCACAGTTGCAGGTGTACGACAACCCAACCCGACGTATCGCCCTTTACGATATTCTCCAAGACAAAACCTTAGTTGAAAGATGCGTAAACGCATTTCCGATGAAGGAATTTATTGGAGAGATTGCTGAGTACGATGAGTACGTCAGTAAGAAAGAAGCTAAGGAAGAAAAAGCCGAGGTGACACCCACCAAAGCTAAATAGCTTCCTCTTCTGGTTAACCCCAGAAGCGAGGGGATAGGACTCCTTCTTCCTGTCTCTTCGGTTCTGAGGTTAACATTCTGCTGATGCTATACTTATTAATGTTAATAGAATAAACCCACGTATGACAAACGACGTAAAAATTCAACGAGGCACCCCCCGCGAAAAACGAGAGGTGACCAATGATAAAGAATGGCTTGAAGACCGTATGGAACGACTTGATGAAAAAATCGAAGTTCTTTCTGAACGTGTCAAAGCTGCAAAGCAAGAAAAAAACGAGCGTGAAAAACAACTCGCAGCACTTTAATAGTAATCTTCTAATTTATGACAGACGTAGTATATAACAACTTCAAGAAGAACATAATGAACGGTAATATCGACTTAGATAATGACACTATTAAAGTAGCTCTTGTTACCAGCGCGTACACACCGAACGCAGATACACACGAAGACTTTGCAGACGTAACAAACCAAGTAACCGGAACTGGCTACACCGCAGGGGGAGAAACGATTGCCAACGCAGCCGTGACTGTTGATGTAACTGACGACGAAGGAGTATTTGACGGTGACGACGTAACTTGGGGTAGCTCGACCATTACCGCGCGCGGAGCCGTTATCTATAAGGATACTGGAACACCAGCAACGTCTTGGCTCATCGCGTACTTAGACTTCTCTACTGACCAATCTTCTAGTACTGGAAACTTTACTATTTCTTGGGGAAGCGAAGGAATCTTAAACTTAGGCTAATTATTGAAATATGATAGACCCGGTAAAAAACTTTGCAATAGCAACCACTTCTACAGGCTACAATGCCTCAGCCGTATCTATCGTTCTTACCGCTGGCGGTGGAGCTATGTTCCCCGACCCCTCAACCGATGGAGAATTTAATCTCACCTGGTACAACAGCACTGACTACTCGAACCCAGCCGATGACCCTAACAAAGAAATTGTACGAGTCACAGCTATTAGTACCAATACACTAACAGTCACCAGAGCTGCCGAAGGTACGACTGCAAGTACAAAAAACACCGCTAGCAAAACATACAAAATGTTGCTTGCAATCACTAAAAAGACAATTGATGATATAGAGTCTGGTAAGCAAGATGTCTTGGCAGGTGGTGCTGAAGACGACCTGCTAATAAAACAATCAGCCACAGACGGTGACGCTGCATGGGAAGATAGCGACACCCATAAAATCCGTAAGACGTACTACTCAGCCACTGAGCCAGCTGGTTTGGCTGATGGTGACATTTGGGTTGATACTAGTGTTGAAATAGTTGATACACCAATTGAAGGACAAACAGAAGAATATGACAACAGCAATAGTGGCACTTCTAAAACAATTGATTGGGGTGATGGACGGCATCAAAAAATTACACTGAATGATGATGTCACACTGACTTTTACTGACCCAGAATTTGTAGGTTGGTATAACTTGCGTATTATTCAAGACGGTACTGGTGGCCATGACATCACGCTACCTAGTGGCGTTATTACACCAACTGCATTGCCAGACTTTGCAACTATGAACGCTGATCAAGAAATACTACTTGGTGTACGGTTCGACGGCACTAACTACTTAATTTCTGCAACTGAAATCTATGGATCTTAACCCTATTATTCGCGTATATTGTGAGCCATACACCTACATGGAGCGAGGTATAGTTATTAACTGGCACCGAGAGGAAAGCTCGGACAAACTGTATTACCGAAAACTGGGCGAGACTACTTGGATTGAAGTAAACAGCACGACTCGATCATTCCCTAGCTCGGACGTGACTGTGCACCGAGTAGTGCTTGATTCACTCGATTCAGATACAGTGTACGAGTTTTACTTTGACGACGACGGCAGCACCATCTACAAGTTCAAAACATTTTCTGCTACACCTAAAGCGATCAATATAGTCAACGTGTCCGATCACCAAGACTTTGCTGAAATCAACAACACTATATCGACCAATATCAATACACAGATAATGGCAACCAATCCCGATCTCATTGTATTTAACGGCGATCACATGAATTGCGAGGGAGTAGTAAACGCTACCAACACTGCACGCTGGGAGGGATTTATGGATATGATTTGCGATGTGTTTGTCTATGACGACAATATGATGATTCCGCAAATATGGACACCAGGGAATCACGAAGTGAGTCCAAACTACTCAGGTAGCGATCATACTACGCCAGCAAACTACATGATTGCTCTTTTTCATCGCATGGTGGATCAAAGCACACTACGCAATAGTGGATCGTATGGGTACTTTACGGCTGGTAGTTACTTGATTATATTTTGCCCTGATGCCGGTGAAATGGTTGACTATGAAGACCAAGAGCAGTGGTGGGATGATATTTATACTTTGGAGGGTACAAAACACAAGTATGCTTTAGTCTACGTTCATCAAAACTCGCATGCGTTTTCAGTTTCCTACTACGCCGACAGTTTACGCCGTGGCCTGACAGAGACATTCCGAAGCTCATGGTGTGAGCGTATGCAAAAATTTAATATCAAATTTGTGCATCAAGGGCACCTCCACATCTGGTTTCAAACTCATCCGCTAATTGTGGATGAAGACAATCCTGCTGGAGTACGTGACGACGATAACCCACAAGCTATTGTCTATACGGGTGCAGGTGGCTGGTCTGACCGTGGTCGAGATCAGGAAATAATACCGTCAAATAACCCACTATATCCACTACTGCAAGACAGCTACGCAAAAGATGATGGAGTAGAAAAGGTGTACCACTTTTTCTACACGCGACTAGAGCGAGGAAAAATTGTGGTGAACAGTATTAACGACCAAGGAGATTTATTATCAGATGATTATGTGCGGTTGATAGATGAACAAAAAGACCAGCCGATCATGTTTACTAATGTATAATGTATAATATAAATATATGTCAACAGCAAGAATTTTTCCAAAAGCATCTCAAGTAAACGGAAGTCACACTGACCGAGTTCTTGCGATTAAGCCGAGTGCTCTAGCGAACATTGGCACTCTGACTTTAGCAGAAGCACAATCGTTGCGTATCTACTCAGACAGTGGACTTACTACTGAGGTAGCACGTTGGGTGGCACATGCTGACTTAATTTATATTCTAGCATCGACTGTAAGTAGCTCAATGGAATACTGGGCTGACTGGGATGGGTCTCGTAGTGATTATGCTGTTACTGATACCTATGGACGGAACGCTGTGTTCGTTGGTTACAATGGCTGGTACGAGCTAAATGAAGCTAACGGAGTCACTACTATCGTAGATGCATCCGGTAATAGCGACGCTACCCTAGTCACTACTGGTGGTGGAATTACCCAAGAAGTTAGTGGTCTACTTGGGGACTGTATTGATTTGTCTGGTGCAGACACTCTTGCAACTATAGAACTGCCGACAGGGCAAATTGTGCATACAGACGACTTTACTCTACAGCTACTTTTCGAGCCAGATGTTGTAGACAGTACTCGAAGAAACGTATTCTCAATGCGCGATGATGTAAAAGCCAACTTCGCTTTCAACCGAAATGGATTAGGGACAATGAGTATGTGGGATGGCTCTACTTGGGTAGATATAACAAGCACTAATACCTATGTAGTAGACACTTGGCAAATGTTCGCTTGGGGGTACGACCAATCTGCTGGAGAAACGGAAGCCTTTGTTGATGGTGTATCTAAGGGTACACACTCTGCTACCCTAATTACAGGAGATTTATCCAGTGGCTATAACCCTGTTTTTTTAAATGATAAACCGGACGGAAAAGCTGCCAACATAAGAATTAGCCGAGAGAAAAAGTCTGCTGATTTACTTGTAACAGAGTCAAGAAATACGCTTGATAACGCAGCTTTCTGGGACTCAGAAGCAGTATCAGATTCTACATCGCCAACAGTAACTACCCAAGCCGCCAGTTCAGTAACAGATACCACAGTCACTCTTAACGGTAACGTCACTGCTTTGGGTGACGAGACAACCGTAGATACTGCTTTTGATTACCGAGTAGTAGGAGCTGGAAGCTGGACACGTACCACACCCGACACAGGCGTAACTGCCACAGGCGCATACACAAAGGGAATCACAGGACTCACAGCAGCAGAAGACTACGAATACCGTTCAGTGGTCATTTATAACACCACAGAGGAGGTGTATGGCTCTGAAGTGACGTTTACTACCGCAGCAGCTCCAACCGCCCCAACAGTAACTACTCAAGCGGTTACAGATGTTGCCACTACGACAGCCACAGGTAACGGAAACGTCACGACAGATGGTGGAGAAACTGTCACTGAGCGCGGGGTATGCTGGTCAACCACCACAACTCCAACAACAGGAGACACCACATTCACATCAGCCGGTACTACAGGTGCGTTCACGGCTTCAATGACAGGACTGACTGGTAGTACTTTGTATTACGTCAGAGCCTACGCTATCAACTCAGAAGGTACCAGCTACGGTTCAGAAGAAACCTTTACTACCGCAGCAGGTCCAACAGCACCTACCGTAACTACTCAAGCGGTTACAGATGTTGCCACTACGACAGCCACAGGTAACGGAAACGTCACGACAGATGGTGGAGAAACTGTCACTGAGCGCGGGGTATGCTGGTCAACCACCACAGCGCCT
>Ga0307935_1001134_pt1 | contig 10120 bp, 6 predicted proteins | sample OrgLakmetageno92_FD_201827 | JGI IMG/M metagenome (GOLD analysis project Ga0307935, IMG submission 201827) | Saline water microbial communities from Organic Lake, Antarctica - #92 | ecosystem: Environmental > Aquatic > Non-marine Saline and Alkaline > Saline | place: Antarctica: Organic Lake...
AGAAACAACGGACCTCTCCAAGAACGGCCCTCGTCCAGGCGAGCTTGAACGCGCGAAGCGCCTCGCCATCGCCCAATCCAAATTAGCTTTTGAATCCACTGCCTCACATGCCGCATGGGCCGGTGAGGGTTTACTGTTCTTCGATCACATACCCTCCCCGCAGGAGGCACGTGAAAACCTCCTCGCCGTCACCGACCAAGAAATCCAATCCATCGCCCGACAGGTTTTTTCACAAAAACCCGCCACTGCCGAGATTGTTTCCAACTAGCCTTCTCGCTGAAAAATTCACTCTGACCTTTTATAGAATTGCCCCCTTTCCGCGTAACCATGGACTTCCACCCCTTCACCCCGGCGCATTACATCACCCTTGCCATCGGCTTCGTGCTCACGGCAGCGTTGCTAGTTTTCGCGAAGCGATCCGAGAAAAACCAACGCCTTACCACCGCGCTACTCGCATTTCTCAACCTCGCCTCTTATCCCTTGGCATTACTCGCATGGAGCAACCATCCGAAAGCGTTGGATAACGTGATCCCCCTGCATCTCTGTGATCTCGCGGCCATCGTCGCAGGCTTCGCCTTGTTCACTCGCAAACCCATTCTACTCACCCTCACCTATTTCTGGGGAATCGCCGCAACCACCCAGGCCCTCCTTACTCCCGCCCTCACGATCGGCCCGCCGGAACTGCCTTTCATTCACTTCTTTCTGCAGCACTTCGCAATCGTCGCCGCTGCGCTTTACATTCCAATTGTCCTGAAATGGAGACCTGAAAAACCTTGGTGGAAATCCCCGCTCATCGTATTCGGGATCTCGATCGTCTACCAGGGATTCGCACTGCTGGTGAACACCATCCTGAAAACCAACTTCGCCTTCGCCTCCCGCCCTCCTGACAACCCTTCCCTCATCGACCACCTGGGCCAATGGCCGTTTTACCTTTTATCCATGCAGGTCCTCGCCTTAGGACTTTTCCTCCTACTCGCGTTGCCGTTCAGAAAACGGTCGTGATCGTATAACTGACTACCGAACTATGACAATAGAGCGGTGCGGCCAGCCCGACGGCCATGTATTTCCGCTCATTCGACCGACGACTCCTTGCCTGATTCCAGCAGTTCATGGCGATTTAGCTCCACATCGTCCTCACCGTTGACCTGGTAGGTTACCATTTTATGGTCCTCGTAGACCTCCACGATGCGGTAGCCACGCTTAGCTCCCCAACTACCTCCAACGTGACTATCAAAAAAGTAACGGCGCTCATCAGAGACATAGACTCCAGTCTCAAGGTGATTGTGACCGTGAAAAACAGCACGCACATTGGGGGTCGATTCTAACAGATCCATCACCGCCTCTCCCTTGGGCTGTTCGGCTTTATCGTGTATCCCGTGTTTGGGCCAGCCATCCACTTTGTGTGCCCGTTGCGGGATATGGATCATGACAAAGATACCAGCAGCAGCACGATGCTCCTCAAGTTGGCGCTTGAGCCAATCGATATCAGCAGCGAGGTAGATGTTAGAGGTCGCAGGCGCAGAGGTGTCCGCCATGATAAAGACGAATTCCCCGATTTTGACCGTGTGGTTGGAGGGATAGCCCCAAATTTTTCCCCATGACTCGGTGGGGGAGCCAGGCTGGCCGTCAACGAAGTCGTGGTTACCCTTGATGGCATAGTATGGGACTTCAAGCTTGGACAGCTGCTTGTCACGTAGCTGCACCAGCATGGGCGAGGAGTCATTGGTGAGATCCCCGTTGATAAACAGCGCATCGAGACCCTTGCTTTTCTTTTCCGAATTGATCCACCTGACCATGTCACCAGCCATTTCATCAAAGGGTGTGTTTACCTGACCGTAATGCAGATCGGAAACGGCCGCGAAGCGGTGTTTAAGCTTGCTGCCTGGTTGCACCTCAGCAGCCGTAACCCAACGCCCGGGAACCGCCCCGGCTAGGACGGTCGCGGCACTTGTCTTGAGAAAGCGGCGACGGGAAGCATGCGGGGTAATCATCACAAAAATACGTATCAAAAACTCGTAAAGTTACAGATCAGCATCAGACAAATGAAACCTGACGCCTTTCGAAGCTCCTTGGCGAAGGATACAAAAACATCATGTGGAAAATAAAGATTTTCTCACCTATATTTCACCGAACTCGAAAAACCTCCGCAGAACTCGGCATTGCCTATTATTACGGCGACGGCTGCGGACAGTACTGAGAAGAAAGATGATACAACCGGATCGAAATGCAGCAATTCTCTTCGCCCTCCCCTTCACGCAATCAGATTTTTTTGATCGTAAGCTGGCCACCTTTGCGAACAATCACAGCCAATGACCTCTAGAAAACCAAATCTCCCCCTACTCTTCCTGCGCATTACGGCTTTTGGTGTCGCCTCCATGCTGACCGCTTCCGCTATAACCGATGAGGCTCCACCGAAAACCGAGGGCACCGCAAACCCTGAAGCTTTGCCATCCGCCGATCCGGAAAAAGCCCTGCTTTCCACAATCAAGTGGCCAGAGGAAATGGTGGCGAAGCTTTTCGCCCGCGAACCCTATGTCCAGGATCCAACGGCGATCACCTTCGATGAGCAAAACCGCCTCTACATCGCAGAGACCCACCGCTTCGAGCGCGGGGTAGAGGACAACCGCCGCAACCCGTGGACTGCCGATGACTATCAGCTAACATCCACCGCCGAGCGGCTGGAGATGCTCAAAAAATACTCCAACGAGAAGCGGCCGTTCTCCTATTTCTCGGAATACTCGGAGAAAATCCGCGTGATCGAGGATCGCGATGGCGATGGCAAGGCCGACTTCGGCCAAATTTTCGCCGATGGCTTCAACGATCCACTCGATGGCACCGCCGCCGGAATCATGGCGCTGGACGGGAAAATCTACTTCGCTTGCATCCCCAACGTCTGGCTGCTGGAGGACACCGACGGCGACCTCAAAGCCGACAAGCGCGAATCCCTGCAGGAAGGCTACGGCATTTCCGTGAGCCTCAGCGGCCACGACCTCAACGGCTTCGTCCTCGGGCCGGACAACCGAATCTGGTTCACCATCGGCGACCGCGGCTACAATTTGAAAACCAAGGAAGGCCGCCACCTTTACTCCCAATACGAAGGTGCGGTATTTCGTATGGAGCGAGATGGCAGCAACCTGGAAGTGGTCCACACGGGTTTACGGAACCCGAAAGAAATCGCGTTCGACCGCTACGGAAACCTGTTTTCCGTAGATAACGAGGCGGACATGCAGGATATGGCCCGCGTCGTCGATGTCGTGGAAGGCGCCCATTCCGGTTGGCAGCGCGGACATCAGGCGTTCCAGAAATTCACCAACCTCATCTATGGCACACGCCGCCACGATACGAATTGGATGAGGGAGCGCCATTGGGACATGGACAGCCCGCTTCGCCCGCGCGCCATTCTTGCTCCAGCCGGCTGGGTCAGCAAAGGTCCATCCGGCCTGGCCTACAATCCCGGCACCGGCCTCTCAGAAAAATGGGACAACCATTTTTTCGTATGCGATTTCGTTGGTGCGAACAGCGCGGTGATCGGTTTCCGCATGGAGCCGGACGGCGCGGGCTTCAAGGTCGCGAGCAAGGAGAATTTTGTCTCCGGCATGCTCTGCACCGACATCGAGTTCGGATACGACAGTAAGGCTTACGTCACGGATTACGTCGGAAGCTGGCCAACCCATGGCTTCGGGAACGTCTTCACTTTCGAAAATGAGCTGGAAACGGCAAAACCAAAAACGAAAGAGGTGCGGACATTATTCGCAGAAGGGTTTGGAAAAATGAATGCCGAAAAACTTGCAGGTCTGCTCCGCCATCCCGATATGCGCGTCAGACTCCGCGCGCAGACCGTCCTCGCGGAAATGCCGGAAAACCGCCCGCTTTTCATCGCAGCGGCCGGCATTGAGGAAGGTCTCACCACCCGCCTACACGGCGTATGGGGCCTTGGAAACCTCGCTCGCCTGAAAGCCGATTCAGCATCCGCCGAGGCGCTCGTGAAACTCTGTTCCGACTACGAACCAAAGGTGCGAGGCCAGGCGATCCAAGCTCTCGGCGACGCACGCCACAAACCCGCGCTCGAGACCGCGGTCAAACTGCTCGCCGATCCCGACCCTCGCACGCGAATGCTCGCCGCGATCGCCACCGGCAAGATCGGCGGCAAGGAACAGGTCCCCGCGCTGATGGCAATGGTTGAGGAAAGCAACGGCGAAGATGAGTATCTCCGCCACGGCGCCGTCGAAGGCATGGTGCGGATTGGCGATGCCGATGCTGTCTTCGCTTTTGCAGAAAACAAATCCCCGGCCGTGCGCCTCGCCGCCGTGCTCGCCTTCCGCCGTATGAAGGACGCTCGCATCGGCCATTTCCTCAAGGACAACGACCTCTCCATCGCCGTCGAGACCGTGCAGGCGATCAACGACAACTACATCGAAGGCGCCCGCCAAGACCTCGCCGCCGCAACACACCTGCTAGGAAAAAGCACATGGCCCGTGGATATGCGCATTCTCAACGCAATGATCCGTGTTGGAGGAGATGGAAATTTCCGCCGCTTGATCAAAGTAGCCCAAGACACCTCACTTTCCGAAAACGCCCGCACCGAAGCCCTCTGGCTCATCGGCCGTTTCGATAAGCACCCGCCAACCGATCCCACTACTGGGATGTACCGTCCGATCGAAGAAAAACGTGAAATCAGCGAAGCCTTGAAACAGGAAATCCGCTCCGCCCTGCTTCCGTTACTAGCCAGCACCTCCGGTGACACGCTGGTCGAAGCACTCGGGCTCGCCGGGAAATTCAACGTAGATATACCTATCGAAACCCTGATCGGTCAACTCAGCGACCCAGAAAACCCGCTTCAAGTTAGATTGGCCGCCATGAAAAAGCTCGCAGCTGATAAACCACAAAACTTCACCGCAATGCTCGTGAAACTGACAGCGGACCAAGACAAAAACATGCGCGGTCCTTCTATGGAAATGCTCAGCCGTTTGGATACAGAAAAGGCTTTCGAAGTTATTCAGAAAATCCTCTCATCCGGCGAAGTCTTTGATAAGCAACTTGCCTTGGCTCTGCTTGGAAAGCTCGACCACCCGGAAGCGTCGGGGGCCTTGCTGGAAATGCTCAGCGATATCCAAGAGCAGCCGATCGCGATTCAGCTCGATATCATCGAAGCCTCCAAAAAACGTTCCGAGCCCGCTCTCAAACAAGCCCTTACAGCCTACGAAGCAAGCATCAACAAGGAAGATCTGCTCGCCGCTTTCCAAGTCACGCTGGAAGGTGGAGACATCGACAATGGACGGAAAATTTTCTTCAGAAACGGTTCGGCCAATTGCAACCAATGCCACAAAGTCGGTGATCGCGGCGGCGAGGCCGGCCCGAATCTCGAGGGACTCGGTGGTCGCCAGAATGCGGAATACATCCTCGAATCCATCGTCGCTCCCAGCGCCGAGCTCGCTCCCGGATACTCGCCGATCGCCGTGACCATGAAAGACGGTAGCATCGTCGCAGGCATGCTGATGGAAAAGAATAGCACCGAAGTCGTCGTTCGTAATTTTGAAACGAACGAAGATGCCGTTCTCAAGAGAGACGACATCGGCACCCTGCCCCCAGCCATGTCAACCATGCCGCCCATGGGGTTGATCCTCGATAAATCGCAAATCCGAGATCTCGTGGCTTACCTTTCGTCTTTAAAAACTGACTGATGACTCGCCTCTCGGGGCTATCACGCATTTTCTGGTTTCTGGCATCAGGTTTCTGGTGTCTCTTTAACCCATGTCCAAGCCAGCCATTAAACGCCCGCGCGTTAACGTCCGCCGCCCGGATGTCATGGAACTCGTCTCCGCAGAGGTCGCTGTTCACTACCAGTCCTCGCTCGTCGAGAAGATCAAGGATCAGGGCGGGAAATTAACCCGGGGAAATACAACCCTCCTCCTCGCACAGGACTTCGGCTTCTGCTACGGGGTAGAGCGAGCAATAGACCTAGCCTATGCTTCACGAAAGGTATTTCCCGATAACCGTATCTACCTGATTGGTGAAATCATTCATAATCCAGACGTTAACGACCATTTGCGGGAAATGAATATCACTTCACTCCCATGGCGGGAAATGGACGCAACCTATGATGACTTGCAACCGGAGGACGTAGTCATTGTCCCGGCCTTCGGCGCGCCGACTCTTTTTATGGAGAAGCTTGAGGAGCGCGGCTGCTACACGGTTGATACGACCTGCGGAGATGTCATGAAAGTCTGGCGCCGTGTGCGTGGCTACGCGAAAGACGGCATCACCTCCATCATTCACGGCAAGGCTGACCATGAGGAAACTCGCGCAACTTCCTCACGCGCGCTCGGCGAGAACAAGGACGGTAATTTCTTAATTACACTAACCCTCACCGATACTGACTACGTCTGCGACTACATCTGTAATGGCGGTGATAAAGAGGCATTTCTCGAGCATTTCAAAGGCTCACACTCAGATGGTTTCGATCCGGATCTTCATTTGAAAAAGATCGGCGTTGCGAACCAGACAACCATGCTCAAGAGCGAGACCTTGGAAATCCAGAATCGCCTCGCCAAGGCGATTACAGAGCGTGACGGATCTGCAGAGCAATTCTCTGTCTTCGATACGATTTGCGGCGCTACACAAGAACGACAAGACGCATTGTTCGAAATGCTCAAAACCAAGATGGATCTTCTCCTAGTCGTCGGTGGTTACAACTCTTCGAACACCGCTCACCTTGTCGAGATCGGGGAAAAGGAACTACCGACTTTTTTCATCCGCGATGCTTCTCAAATAAAATCATTGGAAGAAATCGTCCATTACGATCTGCATCATCAGCGCGAGACAACATCGGACTACGCTCACGTTTTCTCCGGAAAAGACCATGTTATCATCGGCCTGACCGCTGGCGCTTCCTGCCCGAACAACCTCATCGAGGCAGCGGTCAAGAAGGTGTTCGAACTGCGCGGAGAGAAGCTGTAAGCAACTACGCCAGATCCATCACCAGTACCTTAGCCCACATTTCCTTATGCCCTCCGGAAAAAGCATCATGGATCGCATCAGCCTCTTGATATTTGGTGTGGTCTGCCAGTGAATCAAAGTGAAAAGAAACCGCATAATCCCACGACTTATCAGTCACTGGGCGCTCAGGTGTTGGCGCGGATTTACCCCAATGCCCCTTGGCAACATTTGGTGACTTAGCGAGTTCAGTGAGCGCCGCTTCAATACGGGCGATACCTGCTTCGTTTTTGAATTCGTCTTTCAGCCAGAAGTATACGTGATGTTCCATGCCTTGATCCTGAGTCTCTCAGGACGGGTATCTCAAGCACTATATTCCAAACTATTCGTTTAAAGAATCGCCCCAGAGCTTTCGCGCTTTCTACAGATACTTGACGAAAGCCGTGTAGACTTCCGGCGGGATATCCAGCAATCCGTAATCCTTGGAGGAAACGAATAACAAGCTCTGTTTTCCTTTCCCGAGTAACTGCCCTTCAGAACCAAAAATCTGGTGCTCCAACGTGCAGAATTTCCGATCCGTCTTGGCAACCTTGATCTTCACTGTGATCGAATCAAACTCCTTGGTTTCACGAACAAACTTATGCTCGAAGGACCGCGTCAAGATATAGAACTTGGTATTTTTTAAATCGAAATCCGGCATCGCCTTATTAAAGAACAACTCGCGCGTCTTCCCGACGTAAAGCGGATACATGCCGAAATACACATTACCCACCGAATTGGTGTCTTGGTAGGTAGCGATCATGGAGTAAACAAACCACTTACCTTCGAAATGACCGGCCAGATTATGATCACCTCCTTCAGACGGAGCTGTCACTTCAGTTTTTGCTACAGACTGATCGCTCTTGGAGAGCGCTTTGATCGCAGGGATTTCAGAGGCTTTGTGTATTACCTCATCGGCCTTTTCGGTAACAAGCCGAAGTAGATCCGTGGTGGTGACCAGCCAAACCACATATGCCAGCGGAAGCAATGATCCCACATACATGAGAACATTTTGATTCACCATGTAGCCGAAAGCAAAAATCACCAAGCACAGGCACGCCATAGAGAACATACGGATCTGCGGCAGGGGCTGCTGAGAATTGGGAACAAAGCAGCGCGCGATGGCAAGCGCTGCATATCCAACGAAGAACGAGGCGTAAAACACCATGAAATACTCGAGCTCGAATTTGGCGAAGAAACTCACCAGAGTGATGACTCCCACGATGAAGAAAGTCGGAATCGGCGAAGCGATAATTTGCTTTGGAATGATCGAAACGATCATGCTTTGGCTCTTCTCAACATTCTTTTCCAAGAACCATTTAATGGAGACATAACCACTGTCCAAAGTGGTCAGTATGCAAATCACAAGGAAGCCGATATAAGCCGCTGGTATCAGCGAGTTTCCATTGAAGCCTTGAGTGAAGTGTTGAACGACGATGTTGTGACCGTAGACCAGGTCATCGAGCTTCGAGGTGGTGAACTGAATTCCCTCGCTCGCGTTCCCCATAACCCACATGGCGAGATGACCGTGAAAAAGTAATAAGCAGAAGAAAATCAACCCACCGAATACATAACCAAGACGAATCGAAGTTTCTTCGCGGTGCATCTGAATCGCCCGCTGCCAATGCTGCAAATCGAGCCAAGGGCCTACCAAAAGGCCCACAATAAGTGGCACAGCCAAACCCCAGAAACGCCCTGAAGCGTAACCATGCTCACTGCCCAAACCACGTATCCCATCACCGACTCCGAAGGGGCTGAGGGAAAATAGTAAAGTCAGTATGCAAACCAGCCCCAAAGCGCCCAGCAGCGCATGGCCCGCCTTGATCTTGCGAATGCCGAACTCTTCTCCGAACAAGCAGCCCACTGCGAGCAAAACAAAAACAGACATGGTAACAGCCAAGGCTACAACCGCCTGACCATTGAAGCCTTCGATCGTTCCGAGTAGCGGAACAAACAGATATTTGACCAAAGCAAAGACCGTCAACGAAAGCGCTACAATCTGGTAAATATAAAAAATCAGGCGAAACGGCTTGGAAAATTTTTCAAAGAAAATTGCCAACGACTCATGTCCTCCCGGATGTCGATTAGCAACGATCTGTGTCAGCCAACCAAAAAGCATTAGCCCCAGCGCATTGGGAATGGCGAACATAAGCAGGCCATTCATCCCAAACATAAACGAAATCTGAACACTAAAAAACAAACCCAGCCCCCACATCCACGCCAAGGCGACAGAGTTCCCCCAAAGCAACGCATTTAACCATCGAAAATTCATACCCCAAACAATCCTCAAACCCATCTTTCCGCAAGCCTCTTCCAACACCTTTCACACAAACGAGTGTATTGAGTAAATCGTAGGCCCCACCCCGAATCCGAAGTTTACACCGACTTCTACGATTCACCGCTCAAAGCTTTTTTAGGAGATCATGCCCCGAGAATAATAACTCAGAAAAAGAAATGGGATATATTTCGCTTTAAATGAACCTAAACTTCTGATTATAAATTTGGCTGTTAAATCCATAAAACCATAAAACCACCGAAAAATGAAAACTCTCCTTAAAATCACTGCATCAATCGCTCTATTGATTTCGCAACCAGCCTTAGCTGAAGGTGAAGGTAACAAAAATTGGGCAGAAGAAGCCGCTGTGGGTTACGAAAAGAAAGCCAATATGGCTGCGCAGAAGGGTGATGCCGAGTCCGCCGCAATTTACCAGCGCATGGCCCAGATCAAACGTGCCGCTGGAGCAGCAGCCACGCAAGGAGAAGGCTTCGACTGGTCTGAGTACCACGAACTCAATGGCCAGCTTCATAAGAAACAGGCCAAGCCCGACAAAATGAAAAAGGATGGGAAGAAGAATTGGGAAAAGGATGGAAAGAAGGATGGAAAGAAGGATGGGAAAGGTGAAAAAAATGCAAAAAACCCAACCAAAAAAAAGGGCAACCATGAGCCAAAGGCTCAAAAAAATCCTACCAAACAGGCACCGGGAGAAGAATTTCTCAAAACCTCCAGAGAATTTCAGCGTAAAAGTATTGAGGCGATCAAAGCAGGTGATACCGATAAAGCAGGTATTTATCTCGAGTTGGCAGAGATAAAGGCTGAGGCAGCAACTGCGATTCAGAATGGCAAAGCTTTCAGCTGGGATCGTTATCA
>Ga0307935_1001138_pt1 | contig 10082 bp, 13 predicted proteins | sample OrgLakmetageno92_FD_201827 | JGI IMG/M metagenome (GOLD analysis project Ga0307935, IMG submission 201827) | Saline water microbial communities from Organic Lake, Antarctica - #92 | ecosystem: Environmental > Aquatic > Non-marine Saline and Alkaline > Saline | place: Antarctica: Organic Lake...
GTAGCGAAAGCCCATCACACGCCGCCGGCCTTTATACCAGGCCGGTGAAAATCGTTCAGGCCACAGGTATCGAACATCGCCGGACTCGAGCTTGGTGTCGGCCCGGTAAATAAATCCTTTCATCAGGTTGCCGGCGGGCTTTTCCTCTTTGCAATATTCGGCAAAAAAGCCGGGCTCAGATCCGTTCTTCTTCAGAGCTTCAAGCTCTTTCTCATCATAGATCTCTTCAAACACCTGGTGCAGGGCGGATCCCTTACGGCCCATATTCCCCAGCCACACCACGGGGCCGGTGCAGGCAGGCCAAAGCTCCTGAACCACAAAGTCTACTTTCTTTTTTCCGTTCTCGGGGTTGTAGGTGTCTTTGGTTTTCTCAAGGTCATCCACAATGGCACCCTGCGGCCGATGCTGCATGAAGAGGAGCCCCTTGCCAGAGGTGTCATCGCTGACAGCCTGCAGCATAAAGTAGTTGCTCTTACCGGTTGCCTTAGTTTTTACCTTCACGCGGTATATTCCTTTCTGGCTGTCTTTCTTTTTTACATCAATATCGAAATCAGCCGAGAGCCGGTGGTTGTTTGTAAATTCAAAATCGATGTATTCGATGTGCTCCCAGGCGCGGCTGATCGTTTCACTGGCGAAGACCCAATATTTTAGGTCGCCGGTAAGCGCTGCACGCAGCACGTTCATTCGTGAGCGGACAGATTTGGCATGTTCCCGCGGTCCATGAACAGGAAAGACGGCAGGCTCGGGATAGGCGAACATGGCGTCAAGATCGTAATGAAATGTGGCTGTCTCTGAATCTTTGTAGTGATTCATGTACAGGCCGATCAGGTGATCGGTGCCCTGCTCTAACAGATCATAGCGTTGCTTTTGAGCTTTCTTGGACGTATCGCGAAATGGAGGGATGTCCTGAGAGAGCTGCTCATGAAAGCGCTCGAGCTGCTTTTCTATTTTTGTCCGCACCCGCTGATTAGCCATCCCCTAACTCCCGGTATAGTTTGTTCGTGAACTGCATGCTGTGCTCGGTGAGTACCTTGAAAAGCTCTTCGTCTTTCTCGCGCACGTACTCCATGAAGCTGCCCATCACCTCAATGGCATTCGATACATAGCCCAGCTCCCGATTCAAGCCTTCCATCAGCTTGCGTAGTTTGGCGCACTGGTCTACTTCTTTGGCGGTCATGGTGCGGCCATCCTCTCGGGCCTGCATCATAATGAGGTTAATCTGATTAACGGCTTCGAGGCCAAGCTTGAGAGTGCTTCCGTTCCGGAGTTCCTGGAGCCGGTACCAGCCCTCGTCATCCGCCCACCGGTGAATAGTAGTTGCAGATGGTGCAAGAATTGCAGAAATTTCTTCCGGTTTCATGTTAAGCATGACCAAATAGGTCTTGGCCTGTTCCTTAATATGCGATTCGTAAGTTTTTGGCATAAAGCGGCGTTTCGTTATCTGCAATTCTTGACACAAGATCAGCAACTCACCCCTCAGCTTTATTCCAAATAGCACATTTGGAATTTATCCCGCCTGTAATCATCTCATCTTGTGGGCGATGAGTTACTGCACAATCCAACATATAACAGACCGCAAGGGCACGCGAAAGATCGCTGAGCTCTCTGGTGACAATACCGGCCAGGCTATTAATGAGCCTCGCGTACAGAGCCAGATCGATTCGTTTGCCGAGCGGATGAATGCGGCGCTCCGCCATGAATACCCAAAACTGGGGTTTGGTGATGAGCAGCTGCAGCTACGTGATTTGAATGTTGAAGGTGCCTACCTATTACTGGAGCGTGACTCCGATCGTGGCTGGACTGAGGAGATGATCAAGCAGTGGAAAATGCTTCTTGATGATCTTGATAAAATTGCTGACGGCCGGATGAAGCTGCAAACGCTGGACGATCAGTCCACCAAGAAAAAGACTGACGGCTACTTCTCAAGTAACCGCCGCCTGTTCAGGCGTAACAGTCTTCCTAATATGGAGGGGCTGTATGAGTAACATTGCACCTCTCCAGGATAAACTTATCACACTGCTCCAGGGAAAGATGGACTCACTTGCCGGTGATGTTGTTCCGCGCCAGGTGAAAGCCTATGAAGGAGAGCTTGCCGGCCTTAAGTCTGTCCGTGTACTGCCATCAGTGATGGTAGACGTGGCTCAGTCATTTGACCTTGAGGCGAAGGATGTGGGAGGAACGATCTTTGATTCAGACCTGCAGCCCGAACTGATTCTTTTTGCACAGAATAAAACATCCGGAGCGGACACCGTCACAGATCTGGCGAAGCTTGCAGACTGGACGATTAACGCGATTAAGTCTGAAGTTATATTTTTGGACGGACCGCTCGAGCTTTCCCGCCGGATACGAGGCCGCATGATTACAGATATGGAACCCGCCAGCTGCATTTTAACACTTGAACTAAGGAGTCCGGAGTGAACGACTTTATACGCATACAGGCAAATCAACTGCTACTCGAGGGTTTCTTTGGATTCTGGCCCATTGTAAAAGAAGAGGTGAATTACATCCTCAGTGAAATTAACCCGGAGGATGACCTCACGGTGTTTCTTGATAGCGGTGGGGGCGACCCGGACACAGCCATAGCTATCCGTCGCGCTATTGCCGCCCACCCCGGCCGGACCACATTATATATACAGGGAAATTGCATGAGCGCTGCCACGCTCCTGCCCGGCGGCTTCGATGAAGTAATTACGGATCCGTTTTCAGTATGGCTTTTTCACAATCCAAAAATTGACCCCGACTGGGTAGATGATGATGAAGCGGCCGCAATGGCGCAGTGGATCCGGATTAAGAAAGAGCAGATGATTGCCTTGTACCAGGAAGATTCCGGCCAGGACGCGGACACCCTGAAAGCCTGGATGAAAGAGACAAAAGTTATTAGCGGTACCGAAGCTGTAGAGTTTGGCTTTGCAGACCGGACCGGCGTGTATGGCCAACTGATGGTAGAAGCGCCCGCAGATGATATGCGGGTGGCAGCTTCTGCCTACGGCGTACCGAAAGAAGATCTTGACGGGCGAACGTCGCCCCGACAACAAGCAACAAACCAAAAAGACACACCTATTATGCAACCAAGCTGGATGAGTAAAATCAAAGCAGCACTTGGTATGGGCGACGACAAGGACGAGGCCGATGCGGTGCTCTCCATCAAGGAGCTCAAGGCCAAGGCAGATAAGACAGACACAATGCAATCAACCATTGATGATCTGAAGACCAAGAATACAGAGCTTCAGGAGAAGCTTGATGCCATTGAAGCGAAGCAGACTGCTGATGCTGAAGAAGCCGAAACTGCAGAACAAACTGAGCGCGAGAACGCTGTTCAGGCTGCGATTGATGGCTATAAGATTAAAGCGTCAGACAAGGATGCATGGATCGATGACTTTGCCGACCTGCCCGTAGGCAAGTTGAAGGCAACGCTTGATCGTATTCCTGAAGGAGCGACCAAACCGGGCGGCGATATCAAAAATCCGAAAAACGGAGCGGTGCGGGCTGCTGTAGGACTCAATGACCAAATTGCCAAAGACCTTGGCCTCAACTAAAAACAGACAGATACCATGAGACTTTCAGAACTTACAAGTTTAGCATATGCGCCCTCTACCGACCGGACGCGACAGTTCGTGAATGACGTAATTATGGAGAGTGAACTTCTCCGAACCCTTAACAACTTCTCGCTTGGTGCTGTGGAAGATCAGTATCGCCCAAGTGCGGGAAGCCAGAGCCTTGCGGCCAGAGCTCTTGCAGGATCATACACTGCAGAAGACCTCAGCCAGGCAAACCTTCAAACGGCCCAGCTGAAAATGCATGGCTTCATTCTCGATTATGACGAGGCGATGGAGAAAGATCATGAACTGGGTATCGGTATTGATATCGACAGATGGCTGCAGGATGAGCTCCAGCTGCGATCTATTGATACGGCCGATGCGCTGGAATCTCTGATTATTGCAGGTGACGGACAGACCAACAACTTTGAGGGTTTGGCAACCATTCTTGACGGTAGTGCAAACATTCCCGGCCTTGGAATTACAGGCGTAATTGATGCCGATGAAACAGGTTCAAGTTCATTTGATCTCAGTGATGAAGCAAATTTCGATGATTTTCTTGAGCTTTGGGAAAAATGGACAGCTGAGCTGAAAGGCGGAACCGACATTGTAATTATGAACCGAAGCTTTGCGGCTCGGATGACAACAATTGCACGAAAGTTCCACCGCTACAGCTGGAGCCTTGATCAGTTCGGCCGACGAATCAATGAGATTGATGGTATTCCTATCATCCGTGTTGAGGATTCTGTCATCACATCTACAGAGGATGATAACGTTGGTACGCCTAATCAAAACACAACGTCTATGTACCTGGCGAAAAACCGTGTTGGGTATTGGGATGTAAAGTCCAACTCAGGACTTGCCACATGGGATGTAGGCGAGCTGCCCACAGAGAAGATGAGCAGACGATGGAAATTTGAGATGCGCGGGCGCAATCAGATCCGCCATAAATTTGCCATTAGACGGGTACGAAACATCAAACTATAACATTTCGGTGGGGGTACGTCATCGGCCGGCCTTCGGGCTCGCCGGTGGCGTTTTTACCTCATCATAACCAAACCCAACGACCATGTCAGACCAAAAAAGTAAGAGTGTTAAAGTTGACGAAGCCGTTCCCGTTATTGAAGAGCTGGATTCTGTGGATGCAGTTACAGAATACACAGAAGATGACAGCCGTGAAGGAATCAAAAAGGCGGCTCAAAAGCGTGTGGATGAGCTTGACCAGGCATCCGCTGAGGCAGAAACCGTTACCGTACTTGAAGTGGACTATCAGTTTTTGAAAGACACCCATCAAGCCATTACCGAGAAAGTAAATGATGACCGTAAGCAGCGTGGCCTGAGTCAGCCGTCGAGTGTAGACAAGGCCATCATGAACGTAAAAGCTGAATTGGACAAACTCCTTAAGTAGTTATGATTGAGATAAGCCTGGGATCAATTCTTGTCATAGCCGGTCTACTGATGACCTTCTTTTTATACGTGGCAGCGGTTAGCTACCGGCTTGGCAGGCTTGAACAGCGAGTTGAAACCAACGAAAAACGACATGATGAAGTAAAAGAGGTGCACGCATCCAAGTCAGATTTGATCAACCTCAAAGATCAAATTAGCAGACTGGAAACGGCCATCAATAAAATCTTTGACCTTATGCGTGAAGACACTAAAAACAGAATTGACCTATAATGAACCTTCGAGACTTCTTTTTCCTGTCCTTTCTATCGGTTGCCGCCACCATTCTTGTGGCAGTAACCTTCACTCTGTTCCCGGCATTCAGCGGCTTTGCTGCAGGCGTGGCGAAGGCAGTGATCGGCATCATCATTTTCTATGCGATTGACAAGATCGTACTGAAAGAGGTAGACACAATCCATGAACTCATAATCAAAAAAAACACAGCATATGCGATTTTCATATTCAGCTACTCTATTATTCTTGCTGCTTGCATTGCCACTGCTTAGCACGGCCTGCACATCCAGCGATACTAACGATTCTTTCGTGACCCCGAAAGCGACAACAGCCAACGTAGTTGATGCAGAGGAGCTGGCAGTTCCTCTGCATCTTTCGCTGGCTCTGAGCTACCAGGGAACTGAAGAGTCGGGTCCCAATACCGGGCCCGTCATCGACACGTTTTTGGAACATGTCGATTTGGCTCCCGGGCTTAATTATTGTGCGGCATTTGTGAGCTACATCATTGACCAGTCAGCGGTTGATTATCCGCCTGTACAGTCAGCAGTGGCTCAGCATTTTATTACAGACAGATCTATTGAATCCAAACAGGTTTTGCGTGGTACGGCTACTATTGCCGCCGGCGAGATTGTAGTATGGAAACGAGGCACAACATGGCGCGGCCATACCGGTTTTGTTGCCAGTGAATGGAGCGGACCGGAGGGCGTTACGATCGAGGCTAATACGAGTCCCGGAGTGAGGGCCAGCCCGGACGCGGCCGATGGTGTTTACCTGAAAGAACGTGCGATTGAACCGGGGAACTATTTTAGGATCTCCCATTTCACACCTGTTTTATATACCTAACTACACACAGCGAGCGAACACCCAAAACCGGCCGGTTCCAACCTCTCGCCGGCCGGTTTTTTAAACCACAGATAATGAGAAAAAACATAAACACATACTGCTTCACGCCTGATGAGATCGATGATCTTGAGCACGGTGATGATGTAAGAGTCCGCCCGCGAGCATCGCAGCCGACGACCTACGGCCAGGGGCATAGCATAGGCCCAAAGCTGACGGTTGATGACCAGTCGGTAAGCTTTAGCTGGGGTCAGGCTCTTACATTATCCTCGGCCAAAGGCCTTGGTAACTCGGAGCAAGGGACAATCACAATTGCGTGTATCAAACTCTGCCCGGACCTCTTTCTTACTGAAAATAACTACCACACATATATAACAGGACAGAACAATGAGTAAATACTGGAGAAAAAAAGTAGAATGGGCACCAGCAGGAACCACAAACTGGAACGACCTTGGTGAACTACACACAGACTCTGACCATAGTCCTTCAGCTGAGGCGGAAGAGACCAGTTCGGGAACTGAGTTGTACGGAGGGACAGAAGACGTATATGAAATTCCTGTCTACGACAAGACAAAAGAGGCAGCATTAAGAACAATCATGATTGCTGATGATAAAGTAGACCTCAGGTTTACAGATGTTGAAGATAACACTGAAATTGAACAGGGGTTCTCTGTAATTGTGACCGAGGCCAAGAATTTCACACCTCGTAAGCGAGAAACGTTTAATGCCAGATTCAGACGATCATTCCTCTAATTTAACTACCTATGAGTATTTCTCAATCTCTTGCGTGCAGTTTCTATAATCCGGCAGACGGTACTGTAGTACAATTTAATCGCATTCACCAGGACAGCGATTTTAGGAAACTTGGATCCGATGAAGAGGATGCGGCCGGTAGTGGCGTGTTCCAGGGAGAGGAGGCGATACTCGAGCTGGTAGTTTATGCGGATGATCAAGCCAAGCTGGACCAGATCCGAGCCTGGCAAGAGGCAGAGACGCCTGTTCGCTTTATGGCGCTTGGCAGCAGCAGCTCTATCATTTGGGATGAATCCAGACCATTGACAATCGAGGAGCCTGTGAGCATGTCTCCACTGAGCAGATCTACTGCAAGTATTCGAATGATGGCAACGGATGTTCAGCTGCCAATTTGGACAGGCAAGAACCTGTTGCATGGAGCAGTGATTGTACGGGGTTTTGATGCAGGCTGGGCAGATAATGACAGCGATGGTGTAGCTGATGGATTTACTGCTGATTCTGAGCATTGGAGTTTTACTAACGGCCAGCAGGTGTTTGACGGATCGGGAGTGGCTGAAATATTTGAGATCACCCGCAACTTTCCGGTTTCAAATATTGATTTGACGCTTTCCTTTAATGTGGTGGCACTTGGCGCAACAGAAAACACCCAAACCCGCGTATTTATTGATGATTTTGGCGCCACCCAACTTTCATTTGAACAGCTCGGAGATATTGATGCAACCGGCATCCGTAAACTACAGTTTATAACACCGGCAGACGCTTACGAATTTAAATTTGAGCTGTTAAGTGCACCCGGATCCGACGTCGGCCTCATTATAGAGGACGTGATGCTGGCACCCGGCGATCAACCATATAAAGCGGGGTAACTGTGGGCCTATCGGGTGCAATAGCATGCTCTTTTTTTGATCCGGCAACTGGCACAGTTGTTCAGCTGAATAATATCAGCCAGGAAAGTACTTTTACGATTCAGGATAGATTCAAAAAAGATCTTGATGGCAATCGCCGCCGCGTCCTCCAGCAGTTTCAGCTCCAGATTCTTACGTATGAGTCTGAAGGAATGGAGCAACTACAAAAATGGGCGAAGGATAACACCAAGGTCAGCTTTGTACTTGCAGGCAAACAAGAGAATATTCTTATCTACCGGCCAAGCACAATAACAGTCGATCAGCCCTATAATTTCAACCCCAGGGGGCGGAACCTTTCTGTGATAACTATGGAGGGAGAGGAAGAGACCCTCCCATGCTGGCGGGGAATGAACCTCCTAAACGGCTTTGTGAAAACGATTGGGAACGACTTTGGCTGGGCTGATGAAAACAGTGATGGTGTTGCAGACGGTTATAATGTGACCGGCACCGGTTTATCTTTTGTGGATGGCCTTCAGTCCTTTGATACCGATACAGGAAATCAGGGAATTGTTTTCCCGGCAGATGGTAATGACTTTAATAATGGAGCAGATCTCAGCCGCGCGTTCGCTTTTCCAATAGCAAATATACCTATCACTTTAAGCGTTGAAGCTGTATCCGTACCGGTTGAATGTATGCAGGTGATAGTCACACATTTATATACTGGAGTAGCAACCCAAACCAACAGCACATTTACCACCACCGGCCGTCAAAGTATGTCGATAGTGACAGATCCCGGCACCTATGGACTCCATCTTCGGCCATTGGCGCGATTCCTCTCAGGATCTTCTGAGGTGTTAGAGATGAGAGATCCAGCACTTAGGACAGACGGATTATCAATTTATACCGAATAACCCAAACCAACACCCAAACCAATGAGTAATACCTATACCCCAATATCAACAATACCAAACGACTACAAGCTGCAAAGAGCTACCAGGGGCAATGAAAAAAAACTGCATGAGCATATTGTAAAATGGCCCGGCCACGCTATTGAGGAACGCCAGGCTATCTGCGAAACCGAAGGCTGGACACCTGAGAAAACCATTCCGGAACTGAATAAGGATGTGCGCATGGAGGTATCAGCTATTCGTGCCATGATGAAACGAATTGGAGATGATACGGATCAGCTTAAAGAGGAGTTAAAATCATTAGTAGAAAGATTCAGCGATGAGACTAAAGTGGAATCTATCACAGCTGATGAGTACTGGATGGGCCTTGCACGCATACTCTTTATTGGCCTTCCTGAAAATATAGACTCATGCAACCTTGACTTTAAAGAGATCCGCCGGGCGTACAATGATTTTTTCGACGGGTAGCCGATAGCAAGGCGGCTGCCCAAAAACACCTTGAAATACTGGAGTCTTTAAGCGGGGCAGGAAAGCGCAGAACCGATCTATCCGATGGTGAGCAGGCAACACGCGACGCGCTTAACTACCTCAGCGAAATGGAAAACCACTGGGACTATATGATATATCGAGTCTGTCACCGTCCCTCTGATATAGACTATCTAATGGACTGCACCTTTGAAAAAACAGCAAAATTTATAACTCACAGACTAATCTCTAATGGCTGATAACGATATTAAAATTCGCCTGCTTGTACAGACAGCCAGTGGGAAAAAGGAAATTCGTGAGTTCAACTCATCTCTCGATGGGATGGGGAAATCTGCACAGACAGCCAGCAAGAAAACACAGGGATCGTTCAAAAGTCTTTTCAGCTCTGCAAAAAAGTTCATAGGTGTAGCTGGTGTGGCGGGGTTGGTCTATGGCGCTGCACGGACAATACAGGCCGGCTTCAACAGAATGATGGATAAAGGCAAAGAGTTTGAAAGCTCATTGGCCGAACTAAGTGCCATAACTGGTATTTCGGGTAAAGATCTTGAAGTTCTTGGCAAAAACGCATTAGACACGAGCATAACTTATGGAGTTGCGGCATCCGAGATTATTCAGGCGAATAAACTTGTTGCCTCACAGTTAGCTGAAAAGATAGACTTTGGAACGACAGAGGGGATGCGAGAACTCCAGGAAGTAAGTGAGCAGGCCGTCGTTCTTGCTCAGGCATCGGGAGAAACACTTTCTACAGCTGTTCAGACGACAACTACTGTACTTAACCAATTTAACCTGGAGGCGTCAGAGACCAACCGTATTATAAATAGTATTGCCGCAGGTGCGAAGTTTGGAGCAGCTGAAGCTCAGCAGCAGAGTGATTCTTACAGAGAGGCGGGGTCTGTGTTTGCGGCAGCTAACAGAGAGTTTGAAGAACTCAATGCCTCTACCCAAATACTTGCGCTCAATGCCATACATGGCAGCCGTGCAGGTACTGGTCTTCGCAATATGATGGTCATTTTACAAAGTGAGGCTGATAAATTAGC
>Ga0307935_1001139_pt1 | contig 10081 bp, 12 predicted proteins | sample OrgLakmetageno92_FD_201827 | JGI IMG/M metagenome (GOLD analysis project Ga0307935, IMG submission 201827) | Saline water microbial communities from Organic Lake, Antarctica - #92 | ecosystem: Environmental > Aquatic > Non-marine Saline and Alkaline > Saline | place: Antarctica: Organic Lake...
ATATTGGCCATGAGGAAGATATAATCTTAGAACAGAAGGGGGATTATAGCCATCATCAACTTGTATGACACTTTCGAGAACATTTTCATCCCAAAATTCTTCTTTTTCAAGGGCCATTTCCCATGCTTCGCCAAAAACACGAATTAAGTCACGATCAGACATTTATTTATATTTGTATAATTTTTAATTTGATACAATGAATGTTTCCACTGTGATCGAGTTATTAATTCAAAGATTTCAAAGGAGGATAACTATATTTGACAGTATCACAGCCTGGCTTTTCAAATGTAATAAACATTGTAGAGTCTTCATTCTTTTGAAATGTCGTTCTTTGACATCTGGCTTTGTTGGGACCAGAAATTTCTGTTATCATTTTTTCGCCGGGTAATAGGACCATATTATATTGATCGGCAGCGTTCGTCACAAGTTCTGGATTCATTAGTTATATAATGAATAATTTTTAAAGGATTTAAAGAGGAAAATTTGGAACACCGTAAAAAGTGTAATAAGCATCCAAACCTTGTTTGGCAACAAAATTTTCGCCTCCTTTATGAGGATTGCCATGGAGATGAATTTTGCAACTCAAAAATTTACCTGATCTGTCGTGGACACATTCTCCTCCTTTTTCAACACAATCTCCGCATGTCAATTTCATGATTTGTGGTGGCTGTCTTCTTCTGTAGTAGACAACAGTAAAAACTAAAGTTATTAAGACAACTACGCCTAAAATACCGTAAACTAAACCGTTCATTTTATTCTAATTAACAAAATAAAAATTAGAAATCTTAAAAGATTGCGGATAAATTTCCTGTGTAATAGAGTATGCCAAAAGATAGAATGGCTAAAAATAAATATGCAACTAGTTTATATTCGTCACTATTTTTACCAATATATTTTAGGAAATCTTCAACAGAAATTTCAACAAAATACCAAACAGAAACCCAAAAAATAATAATAATAAGTGGCAGATAATTGTTCATCTTATAATGAACAATAAAAAGAATATTTGAGAAACTAACAAAAATCGTCGGGATCAAACCAAGGCTCTTCTTCTCCACCTTCATATGAATCCTCTTCATCATAATCCATATAGTAATCTGACAATTCTTCATCATCCTCCTCCTTGTCATCACAATCAAGATCCAAAGAATAAAATCGTTGCTTATATTTTTTGTTGCAACAAATTTCCACATCTCTCCTATCAATCATTTTAAGGATATATGAAGGGAGATCAATTACACTTTTAATAACATCCGGGTCATCGCTGAGAATTATGGAATCCAAACAAATATTTTGAAGAGATTGCATGCATAAAATTTATTCAATTCTCACGCAACAGATTATTTTCAATTTTATGTTTCAAGAATTCGAAATAAAACAATAAATTTAAATAAATAAACTAAATATAATAAAATGACAACGGCAATTACAATAAATAGTCTGATTCGTTTCGACGAAGGTTTGCAAAAAGCCTGGGATCCGTCACCATTTGACTTTCGTATCCGCCAAGAACACACCGAAGATTGGATTTTCGAACGTAGACCTTTTTCAAGAACTGCTCTAACAAAAGTAACAGACAGTTTTAGAGTAAAATTGTGCAAAGTATTTGTACCAAAAAGATGGCTTCCAGAATTACCGCCAGTTCTTCATCTTGAACTCAAGGATTCAACAAGTATAAATAGAACTATTGGTCCACGTGTTAAAGATAGCAATGTTATAGGAGTTACTGGATTATCGGCTGGTTCGGCTAAATATCCAAATGAACTTCCAAATTACAATCATACCTTTCCTCTTTATCCAGCTGATAAATGCGAAACTGATGATTTTTGGATTTTTGAATCATGCGCAAGCCTTTCTATGAACGAGGACTGGAGACGCAAAAATCTCAGGATTAGATTAAGAGATGCTTGTGGCTTTCTTTTGTCACCATCAGGATTTACTCAAGAACAACTTTGCAGTTTTGATAGAGATAATGTAGATGATGCTTTTAGACCGCTCTTTGAAAAAAATTTGCAGATGATTATCATCCTAAAGGTACATTATGTTGAAAATGATGCTGTGGGATTGGAAGAATGCTTTTAATTCCTATAAAAATAAATTTGCTGTTTGAATATAAATGACCGATATTACTTGTGATATGTGTCTAAAGAGTGCCCCAATCGGGTCTAAAGAAGCAATAAAACATTTCTATGATAAAAGAAAATATAAAAATTACAATGTTAATGACGTTCGTGCTTACAATAAGTATTGTAGAGAATGTAATACAGATTATAGACAACGTCGCTACGGTTTGAACGAAAAAGATATTGATGAAATGCAAAAATATCAAACTGGTGATTTGGATTTTGTTGTTGGAGATGATGAGGAAGATGAACAAGAGTTTACGGACAGTGAAGAGGAAGAAGCACAATTTACAGAGAGTTATGATAAGACAGACAGTGATGATGGAGATAAATTTGCAAGTCCAACTAAAAGTGACGATAGTGACGATAATATTTTAAATATTCCAGCATATGATATGTTTATGTTAGAATATTCTCCAGGGAAAAGAGATCGTGTTATTAAGCAAATGTTGGAATTTAACATTGGTAGACCAATGAAAAAATAGTTTCTTTTTAAACCAATAAAAAGAAAAGTTACTCTACTCTGGAAAGTACCCCATTCAAACCATCATATTTAGGAGGAGGTATAATAGCCTTGTATAAATTACTTTTATTTAACCACTTTTCTTGCATAACATCTTGACTAAATAGTTTTTGTAACGAATACATTTATATTACCAGTTTTATTTAAGTTTCTAACTGAACTTGATAAGCAGAATTCCATCCTCCTATCATAAGTGTAAGATAAGGAAGTCCAGCATCTACTTTTATAACTCCTACCCACGGTTCCAATAAAACATCTTGCTGTTTTCTGCGCGAGAATAAATAAGTTAATTGTCCCATATTGTCCATAGACATTTGTGTTTTCTTGGTTTTGTATTGTTCGGTGGTTAAAAACTCTTTCAACATTTCAATACCTTTATCCTTAAACCAAATTATACATTCTTCTTTCTTGTTGAACGCTAAAATATGGTTCTTACATTTATTAGCCGAATTTTTGAATTGAACACCGTCTGGCAATAATTCTTGCATACATTGATTATAAATTGCAGCCAACATGTTTTCATACTTTACTCCCTTCCAATAAATAGGATTTTTACCAAATGGAGATAGAGGATTATGTGGTTCTATAACATGGCCGACCTGAGATAGTTTCTTAAATCTCTTATCCCAAGGAATTGTAGACTTTTGCTGAACTTGTTGAATAGGTTGAACTGGTTGAATAGGTTGCTGAACGGGCTGCATCTGTTGAAATGATTGCTGAACAGGCTGAATAGGTTGATGAACTGGTTGCTGAGTAGCCTTAAAAGAATGGGGATCTGGGATAAATGGATTGGATATTGACATTTGAATGGGTTGCATTTGTGTAGCAATAGGTCCGGTAGTACCTTTATCCTTTTTATCCTCTTCATCTTTGCTTTCATTATTATCATTGTTATCATGTAGGAAAAATGATTCAAAATCTTGGATTGTATCTTCTTGCTCCATTTCTTCCTCACTCCATATGACCCATTTATCTTCATAAACAAAACTGTCTGTGCTTTTAATTTCCAAATCTTTAGAATCTTCGATTTCTAGCACTTCTACCGAAAAAGTTTCGTCATCTGATGATTCGGTACCATCTATTTTACCTAATTCTTCTTTCAAAATATCTTTTTGAGTTGGTTTAAATGAATATTCTAGCATTTGTAAGCGATATGTTATTTCCTTTTTAAACACTGTTTCATATTCTATCTGATATTTTAGCATTTGAATAAGTTCAGGAACACCATCCCCCTTTTTAATTCCAGGATGAAGTGATTTAGGAAATATTATAAAAGGCCATAAATTTCCTATTTTGTCGTTAATCTTGAAAACCAAGCTTGCAATTTTTTCTTTTTCAAGAGGTTTCCAATCTTTGACATTTACTGTGCACAGTATTTTTGCTATCTGCTCTGTATGATGTCTTCTCATTGAGTAAAAAATATTGGGATTCTCATCATGAGACATAAGAAATTCTGGCATCTTATCAAATATATAAATATAACTTTGAATCATATTACCAACACATTTTAATCTATCAAAACTTTCCTCGTCACTGATTCCATAAACAGCACTATTTATATCTTGTCTAGCATCGTAGTCAAATACTGCTTGATCTCCTATAATTTTGGCACCAAGCATTTCAAATTTATTCTTCTTGTCCAAAACTTCTTGGCCCTTTATCCTAAATTTTTTGATCGCGTCTCTTGCCTCCAAAAGAGTTTCGGTAAACAATTTTGCAAATTCTGGATGCAAGGGATTGACATATACCAAATCTTGCGGAGAACTATGAAGATATGCTTTGTATCTTAAATAATCTCTTAATAATATTTTTAAACCTGTCACAATTTTAGATTTTTCAACATTTAAACGCTTGTTTAATAATTTAGAAGGTCTGTTTTCAGTATCATCAATAACAAAATTTAAGAGACTAGGATATTTTTTGTACTCTGTGTCTACCTGCCATGGATAACACGGAGATAAAATACCCCATCTTCCTCTATGCGTTCTAATCATTTAATTAAGATTATAGTAATTAAATATGAATATTGTAGATTTGCAAACATATTTCAAAGAGCAAATTATCGGAAAATTTGACAATACTATTGATCCAAAGTCACTCACTTTTGAACATAGTAAAGATGATGGAATATTTTTGGATCTAAAAAACGGTCAATATTTAGTAAGCGTCGGAAAAAGCGTAAGTAAAGATCAAGCAAATAGAGTTCTTACCGTCATTTACATGGACACTACTTTTGGCATAAAAAATGAGAATGAACGACTCAGTAAAGGATACTCTGAATTTTCAACGGCTGTGGCCAAACAAAAATATAAATTTTTTCCACCCACTCATGCATGGTATTTAAACGATGATAATAAATTGGAAAAAGATAAAATTGTTGAAGAAATGAAAACCCATGTTCAAATGGAACGACTTGGAAAAGTAGATAAAGATAGAGTATACGGAATAAAACCTAAAGAGATACGTTTAACTCCCAAGGAATAGATTTCTTTTTAATACACTAAATAAAAAGAAAGTTAGTTAGGCCTCATTGCACCTCTAGTTTGACTCCTTAATCTTCAGGGGCTTCACCTTCCTCTAAATTGTCAACTGCTCTGTTAATCAAATAGTCTGTTTGTTTTATCACAGCACATTCTCTTGCAGTGACACCAATTTCATCAAAAGTTAATGATCTGTCTACACTTCTTATGTTGCATCTCAAATTTTTAATATCACTTCTGACCCGATCAGTGACACTATAATTATTCCACATATTTGGATAGTTTGGTAAATCACCAAACCAGCTGTCATAATACTGAACGATTTCATTAAAGTTTTGAATACGCTGGAGTGGATCTCTGTGCATTAAACCACATACCATTTTATACGCCAATGTATCCGTATCCTCAAGGCCGTTAAAAATAGGCGTATAATCTGTGTTGTAAAAACTATAAGAATGAGCGGTAAATCTTCGATCATCGTCGTCTTGAATGGTGTACCAATCTAAAATAACACATGCAATAGACCAAATATCATGAGCAATAAGATATTCCATTGTATAAAGACCGTTATCATGCTGTGGTTTTTTGTATAATAACATCTCTGGGGGGCTCGTAGATATAGTGCCAGGAGTACCACAAGGACTATTATCAAAATTAAACCCAAATACGGGAACACCTCCGATATCAATAGCCTTTGTGATAAAACAAGATAACCCAAAATCTATGTATTTTGCATTTCCATCTCGTGTATACATCAAATTCTCTGGTTTTATATCTTGATGAATTAAGCCAAGATTATGGATTTGCGAAAGTCCAAAAACAAGATCTTTTATCAATGCTTGTCCTCTTTCAATTCTTTCTGAGAGAGGCATTCTTTTTTCAAAACTGCCAAAAATTAAATCCTTCATGTCTGCACCGTCGATAAAATCCATAACAATAAACGCTCCTTGACTGTTATTGATAGATTCGATAAAACAAGTTGTAAATCTCTGGCAGATACCTAAAATTAATTTTAAAGTTTTCTCTTCAAAATCTCTGTTTTCTTTCGCACCATGAACCGATTTAAACTTTTTAATAGCATATTTCATGCCATCGGTTCCTTCAGCAAGATATGTTATACCGTAAGTACCTTCTCCAAGTGTTTTTGTAACATTGTATTGTATATTTTTTCCTTGGATAATCATTTATTATATTGTCATACAAAAAAAGTTTAATAAGCATAGTCATCTAAAATTATTTCGACTTTCCGAACAGGTTTGGATTTAGGAATATAATTACAATCCTCTCCATAATCGTAATTGGCTATGTTCTTAGAGTAACATCTCCATTGCCTTAATTCTTCTCTCATTCTTAATGTTACACTAGTGTCATTCCAATTAGGTTCACTGATTGGAATTACTTCATTTGCTATACTATTAAAGTTATCTAATCTACTTTGAACATCTCTGTCAAAAAGGGATACTATAATATTGTATTTTCTTTCATCGTCAAGTTCTTGAAACATTGTTTTGTTCAAACTTATGTTGTAGGCTGTAAAAGTTTCATTTTGACCATCTTTCAACGTGTACCAAGCCATTATAACACAGCAAAGTGACCACACATCATGAGCAAGCAGATAAGATAAAGGGAATATACCTCCATCCAATAGGGGTTTGAAATTGTAAGATCTTATCGATTGTGCATCCCAAAGAAACATCTCGGGAGGAGCGGTTATAATACTTCCCACACTTCCACAAGGTTTATTTATAGATAAACCAAATATCGGGTAGCCAATATCTTCCGCTCTATTTGCTATACATGCCAAGCCAAAATCGATAAATTTTATATTTCCGTCTAGAGTATACATCAAATTTTCAGGTTTAATATCTTGATGGATTAACCCATAATCATGCAACATTTTTAATCCTGAAACAAGATTATCAATAATATTCACCTCTTTTCTTTCTTCTAATTTTAACAGTTTTTTAGTATAATCTCGTTGCAAACCTTCTTTTCTTGGCCCAAATATAATTTTTGCTAAATCAACGCCTTCAATATAATCGATAACCATATAAGTATCTGTACCAACCTTTAAAGATTCAACAAAGCAGGTAGCGTATTGGTTACAGATAGATGTGATTATAGAAAGAGCACCTTGTTCTATTTGTAATTCTTCATCTCCTTCTTTTTTAAACTTTTTGATTGCATATTTATTTCCGTCAGACCCTTTAGCCAGATATGTAACACCGAAAGCACCAGACCCCAACTCTTGTTCTAGAGTATAGTCGATAGTACCTTCCAAAGTTGTCATTTCTTTATATTACAGTTTTAAAAAAATAAAGAAATATTTGTTTATTGTTGAGAAAAGAGAAATCTTAATATATATTAAGATTCTCTCGTAGATTTTGTGATTTTGTCTATAAATAGATCCAATATAAAAATATTAAGATTAAAAATGTGAAAATCGCAAAAATTTTGGAAATGAAAAAATAAAAAAATGTAAAATTGGAAATTAGAAAATTAAAAATTTACTCGTAATCTCTCAAAGATTTTCCAACAGGAAATCGAGGAATACCTTTTGGCGTTTTTTCTTGATACACAACAGTCAGCATCTTGCCAATATGATTTTCCCTATCCTTGTAAAGTTGAATACACTCTTCCTTGGTACCCTCCATTCTAACATCAAATTCCCCGCCCTTGCAAGTGCACCGCCAAATTACCTTATTTTTTTCCGTGCCTTTGCCACATTTTGCCCCCACGATCTTATACTCTTCATCGTGAAACGACTTGTATTTGAACACATCGTTTACGTGAAGGGACTTTGTGTTGTATATTCCATCTGGAAAACGATAAATTAAACCCTCGAATCCCATCTTTTCAAACTTTTTAAGATACTTGTTTATCTCTTTCTCACTTCCATCGCATTCATATGTCTCTGCCATAACAAGTGGCATATCTTCAGTCACACATTTCTTGAAAAACTTTTTAAGAACTTTGAGACGATCGGATTGTTTCATTCCTTCAATATCCACATCAAAGATATGATACTCCATCTTTTCCTCCTCAGAATGTGGATTGCTTCTTGTAGATCGACAGCATGCAGTAATAAGGTTAAATTGTTCTCCATGCTTGTAACACTCTCCATCAAGAGTCAATTCATATCCTTTGTATTCATTCCATTTTTCCAGTGCAGTTTTTAGAGCAGATTTGATATGGCCAAGGTAAACAAATTGTTTGCCAGACGAAGATGTCATTGCAACGCCATCATCAGCAAGTCCTGCTTTGCACCGTACGCCATCAAACTTTCCTTGAACAAAACCTGCAACAATCTCTCCCTTAATTTCTGCATAACGTTTTCCTTTCATAATCTTGACATTATGCTTGATTTTATCAGCAACAAGTTGCTTTTCCTTGTTTAAAGACTTTCCAGATGTTTTGTTGCTTCCGCGTTCAGTTCTGTTTTGAAGGGCTTCATTTGCCATCTTTTTTCCTTTTTCACATTCTGGCTCATAGCCTTTTTCAACTTGTTGCTTCCATTTAGCAAGTGCTTCCTTTTCGGCTTGTTCCTCAGCCGTTGTGGCATTGGCTCGTCCTACATTTTTAGCAGTACATTCGCGAGCGATGGGGTCACGCATTTTTCCGTCAATAAAGCCAAACGTATGATACATCTTTCCTCCATCAGTCCAAATCTTCCATACTTGCTTACGACCAGATTTTACGGTCTTATACAGTTTTGGGTACTTCATTTTTCATAATTGAGCAATCATAAAACAATTTTCATTTTTTGATTATTATTCTTTTATTAATTAATAAATGAAAAGATCAGATAGAGTCCGTTTACACGATCAAATCGTAAAAGCAATAAGATCTGCTGATTTAAACAAGATTAAAGAGATTGATGCATCTGGTTATCAGTTTAACGAAGACGTGGATGCTCTTAATCCTGCCGTGGATGATAACACTCTTATTTATATTGCTGTTACAGAAAGACAAAAGACTGATAATCGTGAAAAAAGATTAGATATTCTTAGATATTTATTAGAGGAAGCAGGATTGGATCCGGCTGTCGAAAACAATCTTGCCTTAAAAACTGCCTACAAAATGAAAGATATAGATGCTGCTTATGAATTAATCCAACATCCTTTTGTTAGAGAAGACCTCTTTTTAGACTGCAAGGGTTCGTTAAATTTACAAGAAGCAAAATTTTTACTTTTTGTTCCTTATCCAATCGAAGATGCAGATGAATTGTACAATCAATTTGTTGGAGACGATGATGATGATAGTTTTATTGAATATGAGGATGACGAAGAAGACAGCTTTGATGATGATGGTTACAGTGAGGAAGAAGATGAATTTGTAGATTCCGACGACACTGAATCTAAAGAAGGATTGCAGCAGGTAAGGGAACTATTGATTGATGTTAAAAAGGAAAGAAAAAAGAAAATGGAGAAAGAATTGCCATACAAAAATCTTTACGGCCCATTCGATATTTATGATATAGGTAAAAAGTTAGAGAGAGGTGAAATAACTAAAGATCGTGCTCAAAAAATAATCAAGGATGAGTGGAATAAAGGTTTGGCATATAAAGGAGAGTTATTTAAAGACATGGAATGGCCATACGAAGATGCGTCGGATCGTGCTTTAGAAGAAAGAGGAATGACTCAGCCTGGTGATTTTATTTGGTATTATGATGTTAAAAACGATGAATTGGAAACATTGCCTGGAAACGATTACATGCTTAGTGACGTTCCAAGAGATAATACTTTTAGAGGAGAGTATTATCTTGTGATTTATTACAATTAATTTTTCATATTAAACAATATGAAATTATTTATGTTTTATCTTCAATAGTTTCTGTTTTATTTGTTTGTGGAGGATGAGGTGTTAAATTTTCATATTGTTCAATTTTTTGTGTTAAATTTTCTACAATTGATTTGAGATTTTCATTTGTTTCCATCAATTCTTTGTTATGAATG
>Ga0307935_1001145_pt1 | contig 10051 bp, 10 predicted proteins | sample OrgLakmetageno92_FD_201827 | JGI IMG/M metagenome (GOLD analysis project Ga0307935, IMG submission 201827) | Saline water microbial communities from Organic Lake, Antarctica - #92 | ecosystem: Environmental > Aquatic > Non-marine Saline and Alkaline > Saline | place: Antarctica: Organic Lake...
TGGTCTGGTCGCGGGCACGATGTATGGCGACGACGGCACGAATACGCTCTCGTTCCCGAGGCCCCGGTACTACGCGTTCAGCCAGTGGCATCAGCTCGCGTACCTGGTCGACACGGCAAAGGTGTTCATCTCCAGTGCGACGGCCCCTACAACCATCCAAGGGACGCTCTATCTGGACGATGGTTCCGGCACCGAAACAGGCAACAGGGGCCTTCGACACGCGATCGGCGCGGGCGATGCGTTCCGAGATGTCATGTACCACGGTGATGTCGTTACCACGCTCGACGCAACGGACATCAACACCACCCGTCTCGACGTCACCCGGGCGGTGTTCGACCAAGAGGACACGGCGCCTGGTCTGGTCGCGGGCACGATGTATGGCGACGACGGCACGAATACGCTCTCGTTCCCGAGGCCCCGGTACTACGCGTTCAGCCAGTGGCATCAGCTCGCGTACCTGGTCGACACGGCAAAGGTGTTCGTCTCCAGTGCGACGGCCCCTACAACCACCCAAGGGACGCTCTATCTGGACGATGGTTCCGGCACCGACACAGGCAACAGAGGCCTTCGACACGCGATCGGCGCGGGCGATGCGTTCCGAGATGTCATGTACCACGGTGATTTCGTTACAACGCTCAACGCAACGGACATCAACACCACCCGTCTCGACGTCGATCACATCAAGCTCACGGAGAATGCTACAGCGCCAACCGGATCCATCGGCCGGTTGTACTATGACGATGGCAGCAACACAGATAGCGGCCTTGCAGGCCCGCGCGTGTACCAGAGCAACTCGAGCGTGTATGCGGATCTTGGCCTGTATGCACAGGGGACGTTCACCCCTGCAATAGGCATCTCGAGTGGCCTCCTGTTATTCGGCCATACCGTTCAACAGGGATCGTGGATTCGCTTCGGCAACGCAGTCTTTCTCCAGATCTTCGTGGCGTGGAACACCCGCAACAGCATCACGGGCAGTCTGTACTTGTTTGGAAACCCCATCGAGGGAAACGGTGCGTTCACCCGACAGGGTTTCCCCATCTACCTGATCACGCTTGCGGCTGCAAAGGCTGCCAACACGACTTACCAACTGCAATCTGCGAACGGCACCACGCGACTCACGATCACCAAGAATACGTGGAGCTCGACGTCGGGTGGATATGCCAACTTCTTCGGTTCCGAGACACAGAACAGTGGCGTGCTGCAGGCAGCAGGGTGGTGGGTGAGCGAGGCTGCACGCTGGCCGACCTAATAACGGTTTAGACTGGAATGCACGCGAAGGCACAGCTGATGGCCAGCGCCCTGGAAGTCGCCAGCCTTCAGATAGGTGCCGTCGGGGTAAGCCCAGCGGACACGGATCTGCTTAAAGTCGGGTGTCGCGCGAAGGTCTACGCCGTCTTGGATCCATGAGGTGTTGCGGTAGAAGTTGGTAACTTCGGTGAAGTTGTATGCGGCAAATGGGATCAGGAACGACGCCTTGTTGACCTGCGCTGCGTCCTGGCCGACGATGGGGGCAAACTCCACACCGAACAGGCGGATGCTATTGAACCCCAGGATGACCTTCAGGTAGCGCGGCCATGTCAAGTCGACGACGTTCTTTGCCGTCACTGTGCCGCTGTTAGTCGAGTCCGACAACCCCTCGTCGCCCTCCAGGCCCAGGATGGAACGCAATCGATCAATCATGCGGAACTCCAGCTCGTTGGCGCCGCCCTGGAATCCGGTCAGGAAGCGCAGGCGGCCGTTGTCTGGGTTGAACTCGACGGTGATGGAATTCAGCCCTTCAACCACTGCGCGGATCCTGGTCTGAAGCATTGTTGCAACGGCATCCCCGTTGACGTAAGATCCCGGTGTAAGAGTGACATCTGTCCAGTTGGACGTGCCGCCTTGGCCACTCCACTTGACTTCGAAGTTGAGAGCCTCGCCAGTGAACTGAAAAAGACTCTTCGGCACTGCTGCCCATAGGAGCTCGATCCGAAACGCCTTGCGGAACACCTTGTCAAACTCAATGGTGTAGTCCTCAATCGAGGTGTCGGTGGTGAGCGCAAAGGCTCCGGTGTCGATAACGTAGTCGAAGGAGTTCGACATCGGCGCGCAGGAATATTATGGCGGGCTGTGCGCAGTTGGCGCCACAATAAGAATGACGACACCGATCGTTCCTTACTGGAACTCGTCGAAGCCGGACTTGGCCATGGTCAAGGCTACCGGTGGAATCCTGTCTTCTGCGAACATCCTGCTCACCGACGACGAGGATCCGCGCAAGCCACTGACCAACAGCACGGAAAAGACGGGGGCGACGTACTCGCGCATCGGGAACCGCGTGCTGGTGAACCTTAACGTCGAGCTGTTTTCGTGGGGCGAAGCGACTACCAACTCGTCCCTGGTGCTTACCTTTACCGATACGCCGCTGGCCGACTTGGTGAAGAATGCAACGATCACGGACTTCCATTGCGACACCATCAATATCCGTGCATCCGGAGCTCAACTGCTCGCGTACTTCCATATGTTCGGACGCAAAACCCCTGGCGACAATGCGGACTTTGAGTTCTACTCGCAAGCGTACACTGAAGTCGGCAGCGACCCGGCGGTGAATGTGACGGGCCAGCAGCGCATCAAGGTGGAGAACGTCGTCGAGCCCGACCAGGCGCAGATCAACGCCACGTTCAGCTTCACGACACCGTACTTCGAGAGTGTTTACTAGTAAACTAGTTTCCTGCCAACCGGGCGAGTGCTTCGATGTCGTCAGGTGCCTTGTGCATCAGCGGCTGCGTTGTGAGGTCTGCCAGGTCGGGCTGCTTCGGCAACAGCGGCTCTTCCACCGTATTCTCGTTCTTGTGACGGTTGCCGTAGTTCTTTCCCGTCTTCGCCATAGGGATCTTGCGATTCGCAGTCCTCATGCCCTCCGACAGCTCATAGATCTCCCTCGGGTCGAAGATACCGTTCATGTCGCCCCCGAGCATGTTGCGATGCCTAGTTAGGAACCGGCCCATGCCGGCCCTATGCGGGTTCCGAGTGCGAAGGTGGCGCACATGTTTCATTGTCAGCTTGCGTAGGTGCTTGGATAAGGAGCGCTGGCCTACGACCATCTTACTCCGTTGCGGAACTCTGCGAATATGCGCCGATGACGAGAATCCGGCGCACATATGTGATCACCTGCAGGAGAGTAGCGTAACCCGGCGGGAGGCCATCCTCGAAGCGGAAGCGGAACACGAGGTTGTTCTGCACACGGAAGCCGCCGGACCATACACCATCGACCTGTCCAGCGGACGTGTCCATGCCCATGGGTACAGGAACCTTGGCGATCTGACGAAGGCCGTCCTGGGCCATGAACCGCGTTGAGCCCGTGATCGACCGGCCCTTGAAGGCCGTCTGCAGCACATAAAGCGGAACTGGCCGGCCAAACAGCTCCGACTCGCTCTCTGATGTACCGATGTCGAGCGTCGAGGTCGGAACTACGAGGATGTCCTGTGGAATCCACTTCAGGTTCCGCGATGTCGCCGGCGTGGTCGACTTCCAGGCATCGTAGTCGCGCATTAGGATGCTGAAGTACGTGACATCGCCGGAGATGGAGGGCGTCGAGAGCGTGTAGTCTAGCTTCTCGGCGCTCGTAGAAATGACAGCACGGCTGTAGTTCGGCTGCTCGAGTGCCAAGCGAATACCGCGGTTCAGCAGCGCCTCCTGGTAGCGCCGAACTGCCACGCGGTCCTCGCGGTGCCCCACCAGGACGAGATCGAGAGCCGAGATCGGAATCTCAGCCGTGATGCTCACTGGCGAGCCGTTCTCGGCTGACACGATGTTGTAGCTCGACTTGAGGTTCACAGTGAGGTACAGTGACTTGGGCTGGTAGGCATCGAGCGAACCGATCTTGGACATGATCTTGTCGGCAATTGGTGCAAGATCCAGGAACAGGCAGCGGCTCGTGTCCTTCCGCGCCTTCCCGGCCCAGCCAGCGGGGTCATAGCCCCAGTCGTTGTGTGCGATCAGCTGATCAATGAAGTCCTGGTTGCTGTTGGGGTTGTCGTAGTAATACGTGATCAGCTCCTCCTCCTGGCACTGATACAGCACGGCCTCCTGGTAGCCAAGAATCACGCTCGTGACCCACGTCGTCGTTGGCTCCAGCGTCAGATTCGGGTCGGCACTCTCGCTCCACGCCCCGAGCTGGAAGCGGAGCAGCATTCGCTCGACGCTCATCGACAGGACATTGAGTTGCACCGTGTTTTCGCCGTTGAAGGCTGGCCCTGCGAACTTCACCGTGCGAATCATCCGATCGCCGGAGAAGTCGGTGGTGCGCTTCTGGTACTCGTGGTGGAGGTCACCGGTGAGCCCTTCGGGCGCGCGTGAAAGCGTCCCGACTCCGAGCGTGTTCGCCATTATTCGAGTATGGTGCAAGACGGCGAGTCGCCGACGAAAAAAGCAAAACTTGACCCCGAAGTCGAGGATGTGCTTGACGAGAAACCGGAAGCAGAAACCGAGGAGATCGCTGCGCCGTACGTAGCACATGCCGAGATAGGCAAGTTCATGGACGACTTTGTGCCGGAGGACGTGTGGGATCCGAAGGAAGGCCGGACAATCGCCTTGGTTGCCGAGAAGGGGCAAGGCAAGTCGAACCTCATCTGGGCACTCGCCAAGGAGTCTGGCATGGACTTCAGCGAGATCTGGGTCGTCACGCAGGGTACCGATGGCGAGCTCCTCAGCTTGTGCCAGAAGCCGTGTATGGTGCTCAACAACATCAGCGAAGCATTCTTCCGGAAGATGATCGAGCGCCAACAGGAGCAGAAGAAGAAGAAGCGCAAGAGCATCTTGTTCGTGTTTGACGACTTCATCGGCACGGACTTTGACTTCCAACACAGCATGGCACTGAAGCAGATCGCATCGCGCAACCGCCATCTGCGGATCAACGTCATCTTCTCGACACAGAAGTACAAGGAGATGCCGGTCATCTATCGGATGAACGCCCAGTGGTGGTTCTTCGGGAAGAACGTGCTCAGCAGCATCGAGCAGATCATCACCGAGCTGGCAACCGTACAGTTGGAGAAGAAGCGGTTCAAGGCGCTCCTCTACAAGGTAGCTGCGGAGGAGAAGTACCATTTCCTGGGCCTCCGGAACATCCGACCATCTGGGTTTGTCCACTTCAGGCCGCCGCATCTGAAGCCAGAGACCGACGACGAGGATTCGGGTGACGAGTCGGAAAGCGACAACGAGGGCCTCAAGACAGAAGGCGACAGGGCAGTCAAGTCCGCTAAGAGCGATTGATTCTCGGCGGGGTCTTAAAGAAGATGACGTCGCGCATCCGCATCGCGCGCGTGATCGCCGTGTACTGCAGCTGCATGTCGAAGTACGGGTGATCCCAGTCGAAAACGGCGAGCTTGCCCGTCACCGTCTCGCCGAGCATCTTGTGGATCGTCACGCAGAAGCCCCAGCCGATGAAGTCCTTCGGGTTGTGCTTGTCCTCGAACTTGAACACTGTGTCGTCGCCGCGGACCCACGCGCCATCAGCGGTACAGCGCATCTTGTCCGACTTGAGCAGCTTGTACTTCTTCGATGCCTTGGTGACGATGTACTTGCCGTCGGGGTTGCCAAACGGCATGTCGCCCGCGATCAGTTCGTTGACCTGACGCGCAGTCTCGACCAGGTACGAGATGCAGGTGATGTGCCGGTTCAGGATTGCCGGAGCCTGGGTCCACTCCAGCAGGTCCGGATGGAACACGCGCCGCAGGACTTGCTGCCGAGCGAACACCAGCTCCTGGTCGTTGCGGTAGTCATGCGTCAGGTACTTGACCTCGCCCATGAACGGGTGGTCGGACACGATGATCGTGCGCTCCCCGACCGGTGGGATCTGGTTGGGGTCCATCGCGAAGACGAAACGGGTGCCTTGTTCGTGGTACGCCTGGAGCATGAACACGATCAGCGAGCGGCTGGCTGCCTGGAACTCGTCCACGAATACGGTCATGTTCCTCAGCCCCGATAAATCCGGCTGCAGCTTCGAGTCCTGTCCCCAGATCTTCATCGCGCTGTGGATCGTCTTGCCGTTGATGCGCCGGGCGCCCTTGTTCGAGAAGCAAATCGCAAGATCGATCTTGTGGTTGTGCAGCGCCGTGTAGGTCTTGCCGACGCCTGGTGGCCCGATGTAGGTCGTGTTCTCGTACGGTGGGATGTCGTATACCGGGGACAGGTCCAGCTGGCGGGGTGGGCCGGGATAAGACGGAGTCATGGAGGGGACGATCTCCTCCTCATGCCACGGGAAGTCCGGGTTCGCGTCGAAGATGCCTCGGACGCGGGCCGCGCCATCCATGTTGAACGGCGTCCGAAGATCGCGCACGCGGTAGGTGAGCGAGTCGGTCTTGATCTTCACCGGCCATGCCCCGGTAGCAGCGCGAACCTCGAACGCCTTATACAGAACCACATACGACGCGTAGTGAACAACATGTGTGTGCCACTGCAGGCGGTTAACGAGATCGAACGCGTCCCGTTCCAGCATGACGTAATTCAGGTCCTCCTCGGCGTTGTAGCGTTCCACGTAGTAGAGGCGCTCGGCGTCGTCGTCGATCTTCAGCGTCACGCGGTCTTTGGTGTTGATGCGCCCCATGAGCCCGTTCACGATCGCCACCTTCTTGCGCTGCTCCTCCGACAGGTCATCGAGGAACTTCAGCAGCTCGTTTTTGCGCGCGAGAGTGAATGAACATGGCCCCTCGAACTTGAGCTCCGCCACGATCTTGACCGTATGCCCTGCAACGCGTAGCATCTCCACCATACGCCCTTGGATCACGTCGGTCTGGAACCCGAACTTGGCCTGGTCGAACTCGCACTTGTAGTAGTACGACCCGCGCACGTCGGTATGGATCGCCGGCTTCCAGCGCGCAAAGATCGACGGCCGATCGACGCGGATGCTGTTCTTCAGCGTAGCGCGGAGTACATGGTAGTAGCACTTGGATAGGTCGAACGTGATGTGCTCGGCAGGATCCAGAGTCTCCATCACGTCGGGGTGTACCTTGTACAGCGGCAGCGCGCTGCGCTTCACGATCTTCATGGTCGGCGGATCCCATCCCTGCGCCTCGGGGAACTTCTCGATCATCTCCGTCATCCAGTCCTCCCGGGCACGTGGCGCAGGAACGAACATGCCCGACGTACCGACGAGGAACGCGTTGTTGATGCTGTACAGCGCTGCGCCGGTATTCTGGATCAGCTGGTACACGCTGGAGGCGACCTGGTACTTCTGAATTGGTCGCTTCTTGAACATCGGGCGCTTGCCGCGGACAGGGTACACGTGCCCGTTGAACACAAGGCCTCGGAACTCCTTCGTGATGTTGGGGATCACGTTCTCTGCCATGATGTTGCCGAACATGTCGAACAGGTGGAGGTTGAAGTCGAAGATGGCCGACAGTGACATCATACCGTCGACGTTACGCAGCTGAGGTGCCTCCTCTAGGTCCATGTCGAGGAAGCGGTCGACACAGGCTTCGTTCGGACCGGTGTTCAGGTCGATGTTCTTGAACGGAAGCAACAGCGGCATGTTGTCGTTGATCGGCACCTGCGCAAAGTCGGCAGGAACCGCATTCGGGCTCAGAGTCAGCCCAGGCGTCGGTAAACCGGGCATCTCGAACGACAGTCCGGCATAAGAAAAGCCGACCATGTGGTTGACCAGGAAGCTCTCGATGGTCGTCTCCATGAGCGCTCCGCGCAGCAGGCGGAGCAACGCCTCCATGTCCTCCTGCGGGTAGCCATCACGAGCCGCGATCAGCAGGTTAAGGATCTGAAGCCGCTGCAGCTCAGTGACCACGTCCACATCGACATTGCGCTCCGATGCACCCTCGCCGTTGTAGCCAGCAATCCAGGTAATCGTCAGCACGGTGGCCGTGGTTGCCATCTGCATGACCCCGCCGACGTTGACGAAGGCACCCGGACGGCCAGGTACGAGGGGGTTGACGAGCTGATCATAAGGTTCGCTGCCGACCTCTATCATTTCCCCGGTCAGCGGGTTCACGACGAGCTGATTGAAGTTCACAGGCGCCACGACGGGCGACACAGGATCCACCTGGAACGGGTCCACGTAATTGGGCTGCTCGAACGGGTCTTCATCCAGGGGAGGGGCCGGGGATGGAGGGGCGGCGATGGGAGCACGCATGCGTCGGCGCACGGTCCTGCGGCGGGCAATCATCGGGACCCCCGGGTACAGGCGCCCCGCGGAGGAGCGCGTACGCCGTTGCGGGTCAAAGCGATGGACAGCGCGTTCAGGGGTCCAGCGACGAGGCATTCTGACAGGTCATGTTCGCCACCGACGCATAACGTGTTCGGACTTTTGACTACGGGGACGCGTCGGAAGGGGGCGGGTAGGGTGTCCGACTATAAGAGGGGCTCGGCGCGCGAACAAGACAGATCACAACGTGGACAACATGAGCGCTATCAACCTGTCAGAGCAGATCGACAAGAAGTGGGATGTCCCGGAGATCCGTATCCGCAACATCCGCGAGTTCTCTATCACCGGCGTGGTGACCAAGGTCTCGGACGTGATCAGCTATGGCAACGGCGGGAAGATGAAGAAGTTCACTATCTCGGACGGCAACTCGGTGGAGGACGAGATTCAGGTGATCCTATGGACCAAGGACGTGGAAGCGTATGGTGGAGTGATCCGCCCGGGCAACAAGTACCGGATCATCGCCCCGCATGCGGAGCAGACGCGGAAGGTGGACTACGGAGTGGAAAGCGAGCACGTGTGTACGCTGAAGTTCCACAAGGGCACGATCCTGCATCTACTGGAGGGCCAGGGGCAGGTACAGGCGCCGCCAGCGGGCTTTCGGCCAGCATCCGAGCTATCGCGTGGGTTCGGCAGCGTATCGCAGCGGTAGAGTGCACGCCGACCAGACCGCCAGTTTTCACCGAGAAACGTAAACGTTCGTTCTCCTTTTGACATGGATTCAGCCCACGAGGAGGCACCCGTTGAGACGGAGAGGTCCCCCGTGGACAGGATGTCGATAGAGGAGGAGTTCCAGCGAGACTTTGAGGCCAGCCAGATGAAGGGCAAGAAGCGGCTGGCCAAGCGCAAGGAGCTCGCACCTCCGAGCTTCCCATGCGGCAACTTCACAGCGCTAGACTATCGCAAGCGGGCTTAGAGGCTTTTACACCAGACTCTCAGGGATCTTCCAGCTCGTAAAGTTCTCGTTGGCCTTGACCAGCCGAGCCCGCAGCTCCTCGGTGTGCAGGATCATCTTGCTCGCCGCGTCGCTGCCATCGATAAGTACCGAGGAGTCGACCTTGCGGAAGGGCAAACGTTCGATGACGTCCAAGCACATGCGGATATCGGCGAGCTTCTGCGTGATCCGGCGATGATGGATGTAGTTCGTCTCGTCCTCCGAGAGCGTCATGATGTGGAACGGCTCGCCCGCTTCCAAGTCCTTCTCCTGCGGCCCGCGGCATGTCTGATCGTCAGTCATTGTGGCGCCAAACTGGCGTTCCCGCCCTTTTTATGTCGATCAGTGTCTTGGACAGCTCTATACGCTCTGTATACGGACAATTCCCCGTAGCGGTCCCGACCAAGTAGGCACCCACGAATCAATCGACAGTCAGGTTCTCAATGTCCTCGGCCATCGAACCGTCGCGCTCCAAATGCCAGCGAATCACGTTGGCATCCCGGCAGTGACGCCGGCGGTCCGACTCACTGGTGAAAGCGTCCCATTTCAGGTAGAGCCCGCGTACTTGGTGGATGGTGATCAAGTGCTCACAATACATATGGAGCATTGCCTTGGGGGTGATCAGGGTCTGGTTCATAGCTGAAGAAGAGTAAAGTGACACCCCTTCGAGGCTCACAGGACAAGGCCACGCGGGAAGAACATTCTGTTCGGCCCGTACGCATGACTTGCCAGTCCCCGCCAGTCCCGCCAGCCAGCGAACCGTCGCGTTCCATGCCCTAATTAGGTAATGACGTCATCGACCCCCCTATACCCTCTGCCGTATGGCGGATCGTATGGCGGTGACCCCCCCCACCCCTGGACCTGGCGGTGACCCCCCCACCCCTGGACCTTGCCCCCTACCGAACTCCCCTCTTTCTACCTCTGCCCTGCTG
>Ga0307935_1001147_pt1 | contig 10034 bp, 7 predicted proteins | sample OrgLakmetageno92_FD_201827 | JGI IMG/M metagenome (GOLD analysis project Ga0307935, IMG submission 201827) | Saline water microbial communities from Organic Lake, Antarctica - #92 | ecosystem: Environmental > Aquatic > Non-marine Saline and Alkaline > Saline | place: Antarctica: Organic Lake...
TGATTGAACATCAACCACCATTTCGCCTGTTTGCTCCACACTGAAGTCATTTAAAACAGGACTATCTACTTGCTCAACACAAGAAAACATCGTAAAACTTAGCGCAATCAACGCCATTAAAAATAGATTTTTCATAATTACTTGGGTTTTGGTTTAAAAATAAAGTTAGTTTAATTTGTCAATAAAGAGTTCTTTCATGTCTTTTTTAGACCTTGGAAGCTTATCGCCCTCTTTTATCAAGTTTGCGCCCAAAGCAATCTCTTTCAGAGCATCCATCTTGTCGATAGAATTGATTATGTCGATTAGCTCTTGTTTAGAAGAACCTGTTTTGATTTCTTCGTCCTCCTGATTTTGGTCAAGAACTTCCCCATCGTCTGACTTCTTATTGATATCCTCACCTTTGTCTTCATGCAATGGCTTTGATTCGTCATCTTTGGGCTTGCCATTAGATTTATCAGAAACAGGCTTGCTTTGCCCTGCTCCACTGTTTACAACTACAAGACCTATGCCAAGACCAACTAACTGATTGGCGTTCTCTTTAGATGTGGAGAATTGGCAATCCTTGTCATATTCTATTTTACCAACAATGGGTAAATGAATTGATCTTCCTGCTACGTGTGGCATTTTTGTGTTTTTTAATACAACATCTGGCATAACTATTGGTTTCGTTTGTTAAAATTTAGGTCTTAAAGATAATTCTTTTATCCAAGTATTCAAAACAAAAAAAGAGAGGCTGCCGATGCCTCTCTTCTCATTTCAAACTAAACAGATGTAAACTACCCACCCAAGCAATCCAATGTTCTTTGCCGCATTTTCATCGGCATCGAATACGGAATCGCAATGAAAAGTTGTTACGAAGTCAATGTTTTTCCACAGTTTACGAATTTCACCATTTTTTTCGGTGCGTAAAGATGTGGTGTTCCAAACAGGAATGTCATAAACCTTCTGGACATGGCTACTACTGCCAAGTCTAATCGGCTTACTGGAGCAAGCTGTTTAAAGCTCAAAACCTGATCTGAAATTTCGGTCAAGAAAGCATCTTCTGTGTTTGGAAGAATACGCCCTCTATCTCTAACCTTACCTGCTGCTCCACCATCATATCCTGCTGTAAGCTCTGATGCGCTCACATCAAATAAATGGTAGAACTTAACTCCTGTGGCTGAACCTGCTGAAGTTATCTCAGTTCGGTAAATTCTATGTCCAGTTGCAGCGTTTGTTCCAGAAGTAGCCGTAAAGGTCAAATCAACCGAATTGGCAGCAGCCAATGTAGCTGCACTTGCGTCAAGCAAAGCTAAAGCACTTTCACCGTATCGGTTTACCGAGCTCACTGCATAGTAAACTGTTCCTGCATCACTGGCAGTAAACTTAGAAGAATTGTCCGACAAAACATTTGGTGCTACCCCTGCTGTTGGGGCTGCTGGTGCTTTTGCACTTGTAGCCGAGGCAGAAGTCAATCTTCCCGTATCAGAAAAATCACGCTTCATAAATTTATCAGGCATCAAGGAAACTTGACCGATACTTGTATCAATGGCTTTTGCCACCGTGCCAATCACTCCAGTGTATGAAGTTGTTTGGCTTGCGTTCAACATAATTCTTTGTTGTTCAAAGAAGTCTTGAGACAATGTTGAAATCACAGTTGTTGGTGCGAATAAGTGCGACACGTTACCAAAGGCAGCATCTACTCTTACAGTAGCTTCCTCAACATCTTTTTGTTTCAATGATGCACCCCTAAGGTCAATTACAACCTGAGATGTAAAATACTCTTCCAAAGAACCGTACAAGAATTCTCCACCAGTTCCCACTGAAGCATGTTGCTTGTAAAGTGAGTTCCACTCTTGAGGAACAATATCGCTATTTGCGTTGGTCAATGCTTGGTTCGCTCTACGCAAAATCCACATTACTTTGTTTTCTTGTTCTTGGCGCATTGCGTCCACATAAGAACGAACCATTTGAGACTGCATGGTAACTTCACCAGTCACCTGGATATATTTTACAAGCTCTGATCTACGAATGTATTGAGAATCTTCTACATCTGAAAGCTCACCTTCATTATAGAATCCACCTTTTGACTGTCCGTAAGAACTTAATTGTAAGAACTCCTCAACAGTGTTGTAAGCAGTCTTTTTTGGCAAAGCATTGAAAAGCTTAATGTCCTGAGTTCTAAACTCAAGTCTTTTCAAAGTTGCTTCAAGCGACTCAATTTTCAGAGGCTCATAAGAAAGTGTTTGGTTTGTGGTGTCTCTACCAGTAACCTGACCTGCTTGCATAGCCTTCACTAGCTCCTGCAATCCGTCTCCTGCGTTTGTGGTCCCAAAAGAACCCGATACATCGTTCATAATATATTGAATTTGTCTGTTTCAAAATTTTTAAAACCAGTTTTTTATCAATTGCTTATGAACTATTTTTTATCGGTTTATTTTCGGTTTGTGTAATTTTAGTATCTCAACTCAATGTCAAACTCCTTTAAGAGATTTGTTGTTGCACTGTGCTCAGGTGAACCTTTTTGGGCAACGTCACCAAATGTTTCAAGATTCTGCGCAACGTCCAAAAGACCCATTTTTTGACCTTCGGATTTTGCGATATCAGAGTTTGCCATTACAACTTGTTTAAGCTGCGCCCTGTGTCCTTGATTATTCATGTCATAAACAGACTTGCCATCTTCTGACTTTTCAATCTCAGTATCAAATCTTTCTGCGAACTGAGTTGCATTTAAATGTTTTTGGCCCTTAGAAGCATTCGCTATCTGAGTAATTGCATCAGAAGCTTTCTTTAGCTCTTCGCCTCTTTCATCTAAACTTTTACGCAAAGACTCATTTTCTTCTTTCAAGGTGCCAACAACTTCATCGTAAGATTTTTTCATTTCTCCGATTGCTGAGCCAATAACACCAAACTTTTTATCAAAGGCAGTGAAAACTTCTGCAAGATAAGATTTGGAAATAGGCTCTTTTTCATTCGTTACTTCTCCACCTTTTTCTTCTTCGTGTACTTTTAAATAAGCTGCTTTTGCAACTTCAGAAGAACAACCAGCTTTTTCAAGCTCACCAACTACTTCATCTTTTTCTTTTTTGGAGTACATTCCCTTAGCCATTTTATAAGCTTCGTCTTCTGAAATGTTTTTATCTCCTTTCTCAATAGCATTGATAGACTTGTTAAGTGCTTCTAATGCTTGGTCAAATTTGTTTTCGTCAGTCATAACTTCTAATTTTTGAAATATTTTATAGGCTTTCTTTGCCTTTTCAATACTTATAGGGTAAAAGTATGAAACAATTTTAGAAACTGCCTCACTTTTGCTAATACTATTTTGTTTAATCTTTTTATTTTTGGTGTCTTTTTCTTCCCTATCTTGTTGAATTTTAGATAGTTTTATTTGCCCACCTTCAACGGACTCCTTTTGTAGATTTTGATTGCCTTGTGCTGAAATAGCTTTCTCATAGCCCTCAATAAGCTTTCTATGCTCATCTACTGGTATTTCTTCTATTTCTGTGCCAGCCTTTCCGGATTCATTGTTTTCTTCTACATACGCCTTAAATGCATCATCTTCATCAATCTTGTTCCAAAAGGATTCAACTGACTTTACCAAGTCTTCCTCAACATCTAATTCTGCATCGGTTGATTTTGCAAGGTCGCACCAAGCTCCTCTATTTATTGGAATAGGGCAAACGGCAACTGCTGTAAGTTTTGATTTAGAAACTCTATTCTTATTAAAAGGATCTCTTTCAAGAACCTTTCCTTCTACTGAAAGTCCAAGCCTATTACCCCTCTTAGAATTTTTCAGAGCTTGCATAAGAGAATAGGTGGCTCTTGCCATTTTCACTTGAGGGTACAAGTAACCCTCTATATATAACTGATCTGTGTCCTTGTCAATTTTAGCAAGAGTGGGTTCTCCAATAATAGAACCTGCATCATCTTTTTGCTTATGATTCCAATTGATAAACTTAAATTCGCTTAAATCGAAACCCGCTGGGTCAAGGTATTCTCCTTGAGTGTCTTTATCTGGTGTGGACGCAATGCCCTTAATGAGCATTACTTCATTTCCTGCCTTATCAACTCCTTTCTCAAGGTCAATAGGCATGTGAAACTTAAAATTGTCTTTGTTCTCAAACACTAAATGAGTAATTAGCTAAATGAAGCTAACTCTATTGTTGAAATAACCTGTTTTTTCTTTTTTTTAAACTAAGTTTAAATTGGACTTAGTTATATCATTTTGTAAACTACCCACCCACGCAAAGCGATGGGATGGGCTTTAAACCTAAGATATCTTCCTTCATCGTATCGAGAAGCAAGTTAGCCTGTTCGTTAGTAGGCAAAAGTTTTATTTTCAATGTCAACTTCATAAGGCAAATATACAAATAATTTTCTTACATCAGAAAATAATTACTATGTTTGTTAAACAATTTAAAGCGTGGCAGTCGCATTCCTCCCATCCACACTCCGTGATGAATGGGTTTCCTGCTCCAATTTTATGAAGATAAGGGAAAAATATTGACTTGAGCAAAAAACTTAAACTTAGTTTAAATTGAGGGTTCTATTTAATCTTTGTCTGCAAGTACACTTATAGGTCATAAAAGCTGTTTAATTTCATCTAATGTGGAGGTGTTATCCCCACCCATAGGAGTGATTGCCTCATCCCACCAGTCAGGCAATAGGTACTGATCGTCTCCTTCTTCCACCTCTTCATCGTCATCCCCTTTCACTTCACTATCTGATGACTTAAAAATATCAACGCTCAATGACTTAATCATATACATATCTGCATCGCTAGTGCCCAGTGTCGTAAGCCAAGAGTTTATAATGTTTGGGTGTATATAGCTTGTTTTAGCCATATTGGGTGTATTATTTAACTGATCTGAAACCATCTTAAACACTTTTTTCAATTTATCTTGAATAGCTTTCTTAGCCCCCTTCTCTGGCAGGGGCGGCGGAAGGCTGTCGTCCTCAAATAATATTTTCCTTGCCATATCAGTGGCAACGTATGTCCGCATATCTTTTAACTTCATATCCTCACTTTGGCTTACATCTTTCTTAAAGACATCCCTGACATTGCTTATGTCGATATCAAAAAGGACGTCGCTGCCACTCTTACCCTTCATTTGCCTTGTAAGGTATTCAGCTAACTCTGGACTTTCTATTGTAGCGGTATTTGTTTTATATGATTTTCCAACAAACTCAAAACTAACACTATCTCCATCCACTTTCACGTTCTCAACGGCAAGTGTTGAAACGCCTCTGTTCTCCGTTTCCTTAAATCCACTTTTGCTTCCGGGACGCAAACCACTGTTTGCAATTATATTTATAATTGCTGCTGACTGAGCCACACCGCTGTCATCAGAAGACATTAACCCTTTAGACTTATCTCTAATACCTTCAACATCTTCTTTGGAAACACTTTGAATTCTTTTCCATTTGTCTTGAGCATTCTTTTTTAAGAACTCTTTAGAATATGCTGTTACTGTTTTCCCAGTTTTTGGGTCAACCCACTTTAATATCCAGTTTCCCTTTTTTGACCCATCATTTACCTCAACATCGTCTTTAGGTATATTAACTGGAAGCCTTGAAAGCTCGTGCTTCTTATTTAACTCAACAAAAGACGGGTCTATCTTGACATCTTTTTTTGGAGATTCCTCTATTTCTTTGCTACCTTTTCCTTCCTGAGCAATCTCTTCTTTCTCTCTACGAGCAAGTTCTTTCTTGGCTTCAACACGAAGTTTTTCATTTGAACCCTCTGCGGCTTGACGTAAGCTCTCAGTGTCGGTCTCTTTGGCGTGGTTTTCCAGCTCCTTGTCGCTGTACTGCGAAGCATCTTTTTGGGTTTCTTCTTTCTTATCCCCCTTTTCGCCCTTTTGATCGTCAGGGTTCGCCTTTTTTCCTGTTTTAGGGTCAATCCACTTTCCGGGTGCCACTTTTTTCAGTCCAGTGGATTGAGAAATTTCACCTACTTGATAGTTTTTCCTCGCTTTTGCTATTTCAAGATATGGCTGAACTTTTTCCAAAGCATCAAAATACATTTCTTCACTTACAATGCCATCGTCAAAACCTTTCTTGATTATTTCAAATGATTTTGAAAGAACCCCTATTGGGTTGAATTGTGGTTGAGGTTCTCGATGAAATCCCCCATGTATAGGTCTGCCGCCTCTTTTGCTGTCAAACCCCTTATGTAGGCCGCCTCCTCCTCTGGGGGGAGTGCCTTTATTTGTTGAGGTGTCAGTTTTTTGTGACCCAATAATACCTCTGTATTGACTTTCTGTGATTTTCCCATCTGAGTATAGTTTTTCAGTTATTTGTGTTAATTCATTAGTCAGACTTTCTTTATTAAATGTACTGACCTTATCTAAGAATTCAAAATTTTCTTCTCGTGCATTACCTCTACCTAGAGTATTGTTAATGAGCCTCATCTCTACAGAATCATTATTTTTATAGTGACCCTTCAAATCTTTAGCTGTCTGAATAGCCCCAATATAACTTTCAACATGGGCTGAAATAGGCACACTCCTACCCCTCTTTATCATACGTGGAATCATGCCGTTCACAAAAGAATCCACAGGATCACGAACGACATAAGTCACAACAACTTTTCTACCTGAATTCAAAGCCTGATCTATTTTCTTTACAGAACTACCAAACTTATTCATATTAGTGTCGTAAACAACATCCGACTTATCAGATACCGACCTAATTCTACTTACATTCTGAATACCGGAAGACTTACCTGCACCTGTGCCACCACCTGTAAAGAATACCTGTCCATATACAATGGGTTTGCTTAACATAACCTCATACATCTTTTTTGTAAACGCTGAAGATGGTTCATGCACTGCTGCCGAAAGTTCGCCCCTGTTTTCCCTATAGTCTTCGGAAAGCTCCCTTACGTTATCGGTGTTTACTTCATTCTTATATTCTTCGGTGTATCTATTGTATGCCTCTTTGAAGTTATTCTTTAGGTAGCTTCCAAATTTTTCTTCAATAGCCTTATATTTAGGGTCACTTAAATATGAACTTGGTTCATACGAAAATGTTTGGCTTTCAAGTTTAGTGCTTAGGTCACTACTTTCTTCTTGTTTTGTATTATCTTTATTGCCCTTATTATTTTCTTTTTCGTTTAATTCTCCACCGTTTTCAGGGTTTGTTGATGCATTAGCGACCTTGCTCCAATTACCATCTTGTTGCTTTTGATATTTAAATCCACCCCATTGCCTAACTTCTCCGAACTGTGCCCACTTACCACCTTTCTTTATTTCGGAATAACTCAACATAGCCTGCTCCAAAACATCCGCTTTCTTGCAGAGATAAGTGGACTTAAAAATAATATCTTCGTTCAACTTTCCTTCGTCAAACAATTTGGATATTCTGCAATGGGCTTTTACAAGTTCACTTTCAAGCCTAATCTTTTCTTTGTCCTCTTCTACAAGATTCGGGAATAAATTATTGAGCGTATCCTTTAAATCAAAAACTAAATCTAAATCGTTCCATTCTTGATAATTGCACCACTTGTAATTATAATGTTCGTTATTATCAAGCATCATTAAATCTTGATTTGACACATTGCAAAGAAAATAGTGAACTTCAACTTCAGGCTTGTCCTTTACAAAAACAAGTGTGCATTCATCAGCATCAAGGTTCGTCTCTTCCCTTAGTTCTCTTTTTGCAGCTTCATTAAAATCTTCTCCACTGTCCACATGACCGCCAGGCAAAGACCATTGACTCGGATTTGAGTCAAGTATACTTCTACGAAGTAAAAGTATTTTGCCGTTATTTATCACTATGGAGTCGGCATACTTCTCTTTACCATTGCTTTTCCCGCTCAATGTATCTTTTAACCTGTCAATGTAGGGCTTAAAAAAATCAGAAATATTCACTTAAACTAAGTTTAAATTATGCAAAAAGGATTGACTTCAAATCAGTTCTCAGGTCTGATGCTGCTTCATAAGGCTCATTGCTGGAGTTCTTGAAATCTGCGAAATTTCCAGTAGCAACTCTGCCACCACCAACAACATTTATTTCAGCCTTTCCTGTATTGTCATCAATATTGAACCAAAGAGTGTTTTTAGGAAACTCAAAGTGTCCAATTTCAACTGAATTTGTATTATCGGTTATCTTATATGACATGACCTAGTGTTTCGGTAAATTTACGAAAATTCCTTTTCATAATCACTTTTTTCAGGAAATTCCTTTTGCAAGTAATCTTTAATGTTATCACCCATTCCTTTAGGAGTGGTATTTATCCAAGTACAGTTCTTTGGTATTTTTTGGGTCTTGTTCTTTACTCTTCCAACATAATTTTCAGGCACTTGCTTTCCCAACACTTCGCCTTTTTGTTCAACAGTGTTAAAATAAAGGGTGTTCCCACACATGCCAATGTCTTCTCCAAAAGGGTACCTTAAAACCGTATCGGGGAATAATTTTTTATTGAGTAGCTGTGGTGCGTGTATCTCATAGCAATTTGACTTCAACCCAAGTTTATCAAGGTGATCAAATGTTCTCCTTAGTCTCTTATTCCACCTATTTGGTCTTTCTTCTTTTGGCTGAGGAACTGAATTGTCAAAATAAGGAACCTTGAGTTGGGTTTCGTCTGTAATCTCCAAGGGCTTTGTGAGGAAATAGTCATCGCTCATATTTAGGAAATAATCGGATATCAAAGGGATTTTTGCTGCGACTATGAGCTTGTTGATGAGGTTTGCATCCTTGTTGGTTCGATACGGGTCATTGAGTGCATGGAAATATACATTGCAAGCCCAATCAGGGCTTGACCCAACTATAAAAATATTGCCTAAGTTCTTGAAATTCTTTTGAAGCGACCTTATTGAATAGCGAAGTTCCTCGTAATTACCCCAATCTGAATTGGAGCCAAGTTTATATGCTACATCAATGGTTATCATTTTTTACCAATATTTGTGAACTACCCATTGTTTTTGGCTGCTATTGCATTGGGCTTGCCCTTTTTGTCGTACTCCTCCTTAGTGTAGAAATATTTGTAATTTCCCGGAACGCCCGTCCTTTTGTAGTATTTGATTCCCTGAGACTTCAAAATATTGTCAAGAGCCCCAATTGCCTTTTCAGACTTTTCTTCATCAAACAATTTATTGTTGAAAGCATCGTTTACGCTCTTTAGCATAGTCTCAGCTTCTGTGGACTTTGCAAGTTGATCTTGACCTTTATACATTTTAGCCAAGTGAGGGTTCTTTGATGTGTCTTTGTAGTCGTTTATGGAAATCATTTGTGATTATTTGTGAAATTAGTTTAATTTTTTTTAGTCTTTAAATAGCCTTAATTGATTTGGGTTTTTGGTTGCTATTGCATTGGGGTACTTTTCTTTGATGGTTTTCATAGCATCATTGTATTGAGTTAAGTCTTCTTTTACCCCATAAGCATTTTCAACAAAACTTTCTATTTTAGAAACCTTTTCAACTAACCTTTTTATAGAATCGGCATCAGCTTCAGAAGGGTCTTTGCTTAATTCCTTTATTGCCTCTTTAAGGGCTTTTTCTTCCTTTGGGTTCTCTTTATAATATTCAAGAACATCTTTCTCTATATAGTGAAGCCCCGTAGGGTTTTCTTTCACCTTTTCTCTTATTTCAGACAATTCTTTCAAAGCACTCTCAACAGCATCAGCTACTGATGCTCCATTTTCATCTATCTTTTCCTTTATACTTTTTGGCACTTTTGAAAAATCAATATCAGGGATGCTTGTCTTTACATCTGAGTCTTTGATTGGTTTGGAGTCTTGTTTGGAGTTGCTTGAATTGAGCTTACCTTCTTTGTCGCTTTTGCCACCTTTGACTTCGTTAAACATCTGCTCCGCTGCCTTCTCAGGACTTGAACTCTTGCCTCCGTACTTATCGAAAAACTCCTGAGACACTTCGCTTGGAACATTTTTAATTTCCCTAATCTGCTTTACAAAGTCTTTAGCATCTTTAGAGCCTGAAGCCAAATCCCTAAAAGTATCAAGGGTTGGGGTGGTGCTTTTAGGTTCTTTTTTAGGCTTAGGAGAACCACCGTCCTTCTTCCCCGAATCACCTTTACTGTGCAGCTTATCAATG
>Ga0307935_1001148_pt1 | contig 10032 bp, 8 predicted proteins | sample OrgLakmetageno92_FD_201827 | JGI IMG/M metagenome (GOLD analysis project Ga0307935, IMG submission 201827) | Saline water microbial communities from Organic Lake, Antarctica - #92 | ecosystem: Environmental > Aquatic > Non-marine Saline and Alkaline > Saline | place: Antarctica: Organic Lake...
GGCACCCCATTCCCTTTTCATCAGCCGTAGGGCTGTCGCTAATCGACTTGCGGGCGCACTGGCCGTCACCATGCAAATTCCGCACGGCACAGCACTGGTGTGCATCCTCGGCAACGGTGATGAGTCTTCAAATACCTCAGCCCTTGCAAATTGGGTTGAGGCGGAGCTTAGCCAAATGGATTTCGAGGATCAGCAGGATCCCCTCACCTATCTCATTGCCCGACTGGAGCGCCAACTTCTTTCTATTCAGGAGGGGTCAGTATGAGCGGTACTCTATTTGTAAATACCAAATGGGATAGCGATCCAGAGGTCTTTATCGGAACCATCCTCAGGTTGGAAGAGATCCCCAATGGTGATGATCTGCCGGTTATCGAACTGCAGGTCGAGAATTCTTTCGAGCGGTATGAGGTCATGATGTCTCAACCACATCCAGAACTGCAGTTGAAGGATATTCCTGATTCGGCCGTCCAGCTCGTGTTGTGGACGGCCAGAGAACAACACGCGGTTTCTCGTTCTGACACCGTCATTTTGCTGGACACCCCAGACACACTGTTGCATCTGCCTGAGTCCAAGTTGCGCTGTCCTGACATTGCTGCCGACTTTGAATTGTTCATCTCACAATGTCCGGTGAAGCCATTGGCCGATTTCGTACGGCGGGTGCTTGGTCGGCCATCAGTGGGCATTCCGTTTATGAATGCGACGATGCCTGAGACGGGTTACCAGGCACCAAGCAGTCTGGCCCGGCATAGCCTGGAAGTGGCAACCAGATCGTTCGATGCATGCCGTGGGTACACCGACGAGGAGCGTTGGCTGGCTGCCATCGCGGGGCTTTTGCAAGGGTTGGGCCGGATTGAGGTTCCGGATTCTGGGCCAACGGACTACCTCAAATTAGTCCTCAAAACATTAGGCTTGCTATCCGGGGATCTCAATTGGTTGGGCCAGTCTCATCCCGATGCGGCCCGAATGATCCAGTTTGTCATCGCGTCGATGTACCGGATCGGGAGCGATACACCGCGTCACCCAGCGGCGATGGTCGTTCAAACAAGTCACCTCGTCGCCGCCCATCTTCAGTCGGAATTGATGGAGGGAGCAAAAACATACCTGGTCGAGTCTGAAACAAATCTCACCACGCCCTAAACCGACGGCAAAACGTTGCCTTCGACGAAGGTGTATGTTTTGTGGCCATGGATGGCCCTCTCCTTTTCTATTTCTTCATCGACGTACACCCGACCGCCAAAACCAATCAAAGATACGAAAGCCACAAACCGAACCGCAGTCATGGCATGCTGAAGGGGCTTGTTGCCAAACCCTTCTGGTGGCGGATCAAACTCTATGTGCGCGACACCCATTGCATTTCTTGGACCCACCGGATCATCCCAACGCACTCGGATAGAAGTTCTGGGCAAAGACAGCTCCTTGCTCCAATAATCCTTCAATTGACTTTCATTAAGACCATTTTCAGGCGCACGCACATCCACCCATGCAAGTGGGAGGAAATCGATAATTTCCAGGAAGTTGAGATATAAAATCTTTCTCTCGGTAGTCGGAAATTTTAAATGTGTATGACTTCTCTGCATCGCCTTAACAACGTTTTCCACGAGTATTCGAAACCGTTCAGCGTCCGAGTCAGCAACGTCTACTAGACGCCGGTATAACAACTCAACAGTTGAATGGGATTTTTGACGCTTGGGAGGGGCCGGACATCTGCGCTGAACAGGGTTATCGACTCCTCCGACCCCGTTTCGGCGAGCGATGTTTTCATCGTCAGGTCTCTTGCCCAAAGAGAATGCATTACGCTGGTCCGGATGATCTTCTCTGAAATTTCGCGAATATTGCTCCATCAACCAATCGCCACGCTGATAGCAAAGGAGCAGGCTGGCCTCAGACAATCCGCATAATTCTGCTGTCCCAGCAATTGCCTTTTCCAGTTGTGCACCGTTCTGTGTGAGCTGAGAAATACGATCGAGCGCACGATAAATCAGCAGGGCCGACGCTGGCATCTGGGAACTCACAGGCTTCACCTCTCCAGGTGAGTTGACCATCTCGAAGGCGATGAATTTCTTATCTACGGCTGTCCTTCCACCTTTCGCCCAACGGCCGAGAACTTCGGCCAACTGAGCTGGAGTCGTGTCTTTTACAAGGCCTCGCCGACCACGCCTTTGCGCCAAATTTTCCTCTGTAAAGCCTAATAGCTCCGCCTGACATTTGTTTTTCAGAGGTTTCATCGGTACCAACCAGCGCATCATGCCCACTGCGTAGTCCAGTACATGGGTATAGGTTCGGACCGTCTGCGCCGGCGATGCGTGCCCCATCATGACACCCAGGTACTGGATCTTATCGAATGCAGGGACGTACCGCTCTTCACCACACAAAACCGCATACCAGTTTTCTCCCCAATGAGGCATGATAATTTCGCCTTCATCATTGCAAGCCCACTCACGAGGGAAAAGCTCACCTGGATGCGATTCCAGCAATCGCAGGGCATTAAAAGTGGCACAGGAATGACGCAGGTGATGAAAGCGCAGCGCTGGAGTTCCCGAAACGGCCCGCATGACATCCTGAATTGGGTCGATCAAAATTCCAGCAGGAATCAATGAATTCGGCTGGTGCAACTCGCAGAAAACCAGTTGATTGCGTTTTAGCGAGGTTTGCTCCAAAACTCGCCGACGATACCAACGCCGAATCAGGTCCAGCTCAGACCCGGTTAGCAGGGCCCACAATGGAAGTACTCGATTGGCATTGGACGTCTTGGTGGATCCAAATCGGTTCCCCCTGACAATGAGCGTCGGAAACGCCAAGGCCGGCTCAACCAATCCCTGCAAATCCCGGAGAAGCAGCCGTCGGATTTCCCCTCGTCGTAAACCGCACCGATAGCCCAGAATCAGCGCGCCTTGTCGTGCTTCAGATAGCCGTCGATCCGGCTCATTGTCGAGAGTAGACTGCGCTCTCCCGTATTCTGCATGCGTTAATATCTCCGCATCCACCTGACCGTTGCTGCTCACCCCTTCAATGTAGGTATCAGGCAGGCCGTGTTCCGTCACCAGGTATCGATGGAAACGTCTAAGGACGCGTGAACGGTATGCCCGCTGTTGGGTGGAGGCGCTGGCTTTCAGCAGCTCAGCATAGAACCCTTCCCAATCGTCCTCATCCTGATCATTCAGATCATCAACATCAATCAACTCGGCGATCAGCGGTTCCGCAAACTCGGCTAAGTATCGCCGTATGGAGCTGGCTGCCAGGGAAAGTCTTTTGAACGCGCACCATGAAGCCACGACTCTCACGATTGGTGAAAAAGTGGATGAAGAAGCAATTTTTCTAAGGGCCTTGTAGCCCTTATTTCTTTTGGATGCCTCCCTAACCCTCTCATCGAGTGCCAAAGCTTGACGTAATGCGTCCATCGCATCTTTGGCGGTTCCGTTTTTCGACCCATAAAGAGGACAGGATGGTGCACTTGCAATCAATTTCGAATTGGGTTTTGGCGGACTATTTCGAACCGTTGATGGAATCAGGCCGGTAACCAACCTAGCCCAAGAAGAAGAACTGATAGAGACTGCAACACCTGCTGCATTTTGTACAAAACCAGCCACCCCCATCACGTCCAGCGATGCCCGAGTCGAGGCTGCATCCATAAGATTCCGGGTGAAACCATTGTCAATAGGAATAGTGCTTTGTGCGGATAAAATTCTTGAAACAAATGTTGCCAAGAGGAAAGCTGGATTGCCCGGAAACGCTTTGAAACCATGCTCGCGATGAAACCGGTGCAGTAGACTCAGCGTTACAGGATCGGGAAACCAGCGGTAGCATTCCGAGTCTGCGGGACATTCCACCCAGTACAGTGCCCTTCCTCCAAGAGGTTTTTTCGCAGTTTGAATACCGCCGGAAATAAAGCTGAACACTTTATTGAGAAGTTTCGGGGCGTGTAGCCCACCAAACCAAATCATGGAATATACCAATCGGCCGGCGTCGTGTTCCAAACGCTCTTTTCCGACTAAATCTCCACTTCGCAGGTTGTTCCAGAAATCGCCCTCAATCTTTTCGTAAATCGACTTTTGCGCAAAACTGCGCGGAGTCATCGGTGGCGTGTCCATCCGGACAACCGTCATGAGATCTCGGTTAGGAATTTGGAGGTTATACTCCCTGGCTATTTTATTGAGACGGTTTACCAGGTGATTATGACGAACACGCAGCGCCTGCCCTGTAATATCTGCGCATGCAGTCTCGAATATGAAAGCAACTACGCCCTCGGCGACTGGATTGGGCCAGTCTCCGGCCAACAGCCTTGAAAAATATTGATCGAGAACCCGATCAACGGCATCACGTTCGGCCTGTGCATCTCGTTTCCGATTCCATTCGCGCCGCTCATCACCGTGCAAAACATTTTCTTTGATCTTAGTACCTGGCATTAGCCCAACCCCCTTACCGGAGTCCAACCGAGCTCAGCCTGTATCTCCTCCAGCACTGGTACGAGCGTCGTCCTGTATTCAACCGGAGATAGCGTCGAAAATCTTCCCATGGGCTCCCGTCCTGCTACCCAGTGCCCCATGACGGTGTCAACCACTGATGCGGGGAGTCTCCGATGTAAAAGCTCGCTGCGCAGGAGATGACGCCCAATGTTCAGCGGCAAACGCGAGAATGGTGACACACGCTTATTAATCTCGTCGGGAGTCACCGTAATCGGATGTGCCACTCTCGTGTCCGACGTTGAGAGGAAAAAGAACACATGGCCAGGGTCCGGTTCGCCCAGATACGTTTCGACATTCCGCACCACATGGCGTCGATGTCGCAGATAATAGGCCCAGTGGTTCAAGAAATTTTCGGTGAGCGGAACAATACGAGAGTGGCTCCAGTCGTCACCGTCCTTGTCCGAAATCACCACATACCCGCGATTTAGATCTACATCTGTAATCCGGGAAAGCGGAGCCTGGACGGTTCGATACCCTGTACAAAAGAACACAAGCAGAACCGTATATAGGGTGTATGCGTTATGAATATCCGCAAGCGTCGATTTCCCGATTGGCTGTCGCAGTGCTGCGTCGAAGTGCGTTTTCAAATCGGTCGCGAGCTGCCTAAGAGGATGAGGTGTTGGGCAATAGGGTGAGCCAATACGTCGATCAGACGACACCTCGGTGACAGGAACCAACTCATCTCGGAAAGCAGGCATTAGCCGCGTAATGCTCGTGAGGTAAACCTCCTGCAGATCAGACTCATAAACACAGTAGTAATGGATTCCGGAATGTCGACTGATGTCATCTCGGTCACCGGCAATGAGAATCGCCTCAACCATGTCACCCGCGCCGTCAGACAAACGACGAAACAATGCACGCTGAATTCGTTTGAGGGTCAGCCTGACGTCGCCGTGCTTCGCCATTCGAGCAAGCAAGTCAGTTGCTCGTTTGGCAACGCCTTCCCTTTCGTGTTTTTTAAAGAGCGCGCCACGCCAGGCGAGTGAAGAAAAACCAACGTGACGTTCCAGCGCATTCCAGAGAGGGCCTACAATAGGTAGCCGAATTGACGGCACTGTCTGAATCAATTGATGCCGAAGTTCCGCGTCAATCTGCCCTTTCCGCTCCGGTTGCGGTGCAGCACTTTGCCAAACCGCGGTCTCATAACATATGTACAGTCGTCCGCTTTCGCCTCTTTCCGGCAAATCTCTCAATTTGGATTTAAGCTGCGTTTCCAGCACCCGGTCTAACGTTCGCCCTGTCAGTAAAACCAAAAGCAGAGCCAAACCAGCCGATGCATCGACATCAGCAGCCTCCGTGACAGCTTTCCAGAATACATAGAGTTCGTATTCGGTCGGCCTTTCCCAGCGATTTGTCAGGTTTTGATTAGAACGCCGGATCTGATCCGATTTTCCGCGGTCTCTGGCAACTGCGTTCGTACCTCCCCAGGATGTCCGATGCTTTGAGGCTCCTGGACTCGTAACAATCATGGGTCTGTGCATTAGATCATCAGCGGGAAGCGCATTTCGCTCTGCTGTTTGAAAAAATTTTTCCTCGTCACCCAAGGTCCGGATAGGGGAAACGGAGCATTCAATCATCGCGCCTGAATCGATCTCATCACTATCTTCCGGGTCGATCTGAATTCGCTCTACCTCATAGTCGCTGACGGGCGAATTTTCGTGGTCATCTGTCTCAGTCAGGTCTTCACTTTCACCCTGCGCTCCCCTCTCAATGAGGGATTCTTTTTGTAATGACAGCCCCAGTAGCCGTCTGATCGGGGCGATATGTTTGGCAACGAGCTCGCCGGAATCTTTCAGGGAATCTTCACGCTTTTTCAAAGCCATGTAGCATTTATTCAGGCGAGATGTATCGACCCCTTCCAGCTTGTCTTGCCATAAGTGTGGGCGCCGAAACTCCAGAAAAACGTGCTGTATATTCGACGCCGGTACCCTTCCATCATCCGTGCCAGGTACTCCTCGCCAGATGGCAATAAAAACATGAGCCAAAATAGCCTGTTGTTCGTTAGACAAAGTTTGTTTATCACCAATTTCTAACAGGGCTCTATACGTCGGATAGGGGGTTATTCTTGGCTTTTCCTCGGACGTTGATTTCCACGAACTGGCTTCTTTTGACTCATCTCGGATGGCCTCACATAGTTCAATGATGCTCGGCAGCATGTTGCGCAAGTTCACCATGTCGGGGTCGGTTTCGTCTGCCAGGATTTCGGGCATCAGCTGCACGACCGGAAAAAACGCTCGCATCACCACCCGGATTTGGCTCTGTGTTTCAGGCGGTGATATGAGTTGGTGTAGTGCCTGACCAGTGCTGATAGTTTCTGTGTGTGCTTCGCTCAGCTCTTGAAGACCTAACATAGTCATCTCCTCAAAGCTCCCGACGGTTTGCGCCGGCTAGTTTGGCGAGCTCGATTTTGGTGGGCATCAATGCGCTGCGTTTCATTTCGAAGTCAGGCAGCAGGGTGAAAAGCGATGAAAGGGCTGCCGCGTAATCGCGCTTTTTTAATGCAAGCACCGACAGGTTTAACAATTCGCGCTCAACCACTTCGCGCAAAAAAATGTCAGCCGGAATCGGCGGATATTCAACCAGGACTGGCACCTTTGTTTTCTCTGGCAGAAACGTCAGTAAAAATTGACTGCGAAAATTTCCCGTGACAAAAAATACCGTTTTAATTTTTTTATCTTTTCCCTGTTTTTCTTCTTTCCCCTCTTTTTCCTCGTTGTTTACCTTAATCTTTCCTTCCTCAACCACCACGGGATGCCGGCAGATGTAGTCCAAAATGGCTTGGTCTGGAGCAGCTTCGAACTCGCCAGCCCTGAACGGAATGGCCATAAAGCGCTCAATGAATTGGCTGCGCCCGAATCTCGGAGAGAGCAAAATTTTTTCCCGGGGAACTTTCCTAAATTTATAATTAATTTCAGTCATATGGGCCTCGCATTAGTTTATGGAGACCATTTTGTCGGTTGAAAAACCCCTGCCGACTTGGCTAATTGATCATTTATTACAGTTAGAGCAATAATTACAAAGTCGTAACACTTTTCATGCGCCTGCACCGTCTTGCATCTCCGGAAAAATATGGAATGCTGAGAGCATGAGGATTGATTGGGAGAGGTTTGATGAACGCAGATACACAAAACGTTGACGAACTGCGCGCCTTGATGCGGCAGGAAGCCACAGAACTATTCGAAGGCGATGCCCGGGCCGCTGAACGATGGCTGATATCCTCGCAGCGAGCGCTGGGCAACCGGCCCCCATTTGGTCTAATGGGGACCGCTGCCGGTATACAAAAAATCAGAACACTAATCGGCCAGCTAGAGCATGGCGTCGTGCCGTAAGTCAAAATTCGGCCTGAGATCGTCGACGCTGTATCGGTGTTCAATTTTAGGCAACGGCCGCCTTCCAACAGCGTATCGTGCGTCGGGGAAAAGGCCCTTTGTTGGACATTAGGACGGAACCATTCGGGAGGATGTAGTGCCAGAATTTACAGGTGACAGCGACCATTCGCCGCATTACCCGCGTGAGATGTTTGGGCATGGCCCACTCACTCCCCAGGAAAAGAAAATTCTTGTAGAAGGCGGCGTCGCAATCCCGGTTCCCGGACTTATTCCATATTTGACGACCGTATTTGGCTCGCCTGTTTCAGGAGTGGACTGGATTAACGCAAAGAAAATTTCGATCCGGCAGCTACCCCCCTCTGGCAGGATAGTTGGCACTACTTAATTTTTAACCAGTTGGGCGGTTCAGGTGTTGATAGTGCCTCGTTATTCCGAAGAACGTAAAGCAGTAGTGCTGGCAAAGTTGTCGCCGCCCCACAGTATGACCGTAGCAGCTCTGGCGCGGGAGGAAGGCATCTCGGATCAAACCCTTTACAATTGGCGGACACAAGCCAGAGAAGAAGGACGACCAGTGCCCGGTTCCAAAGCCAAGTCAGACCAATGGTCAGCAGAAGCAAAGCTGGCGACCGTGATCGAAACCGCCACACTGTCTGAAGAAGAATTCAGCCAGTATTGCCGGGAAAAAGGACTTTATCCAGAGCAGGTCCGGCGTTGGAAAGAGGAGTCCCTGCAAGGCTTTCAGCGCAGTGCCGAGCGGGAAAAGCAACTTCGTAAAAAGAGCCTGGCAGATCAGAAACAGATCAAAAAACTTGAGCGGGAACTGCGCCACAAGGAAAAGGCTCTGGCCGAGACCGCCGCACTGCTGGTGCTGCGAAAAAAGCTGGATGCGCTCTGGGAGAACGACAACGGGGACGACTGACCCCGGTCCTTGAGCGCAGGGTAACGATTGATTTGATCCAGGAAGCCAAGGGCGCTGGAGCCCGGCTGTTCCGGGCCTGTGGTGAAGCGGGCATTGGCCTGCGCACCTATCGTCGCTGGTTCCGTGAAGGCTCGGTACAAGTGGATAAACGCCCGGAAGCGGTTCGCCTGGGGCCTGCAAACAAGCTCAGTGAAGAGGAGCGACAGAGAATCTTGTCAACCTGCAACTCGACCCGTTACGAGAGCCTGCCGCCTTCTCAAATCGTACCAACGCTGATGGACGAGGGTCTGTACCTGGCCTCCGAGTCGTCGTTTTATCGGATACTGAAAGCTCACAACCAGCTGAACCACCGGGGCCAGAGCCTTGCGTCCCAGCGCTCACGGGAAGCGACCACACACCATGCCTCAGGCCCTTGTGAGGTGTGGTGCTGGGACATTACCTACTGCGCTTCGACCGTGCGCGGGCAGTTTTATTATCTGTATATGTTTGAGGACGTGTACAGCCGGAAGATCGTGGGGTACGAAGTCTACGAGACTGAGAGCGGGGACTACGCCGCCGGGCTATTGCAGCGTTGTCTGTTGCGGGAAAAATGCCTCCACCGGCCTCTGGTGCTGCACTCAGATAACGGGGCACCGATGAAGGCCCAGACCATGAAGGCGAAGCTGGAAGAACTGGGCGTACTGCCTTCTTACAGTCGGCCTCGGGTCAGCAACGACAATGCGTTCTCTGAATCCTTGTTCCGGACTCTGAAATACCGTCCAGAATGGCCTTCATCCGGCTTTAAGAGTCTGGAGGACGCCAGGCGCTGGGTGGACAGCTTCGTGAGCTGGTACAACACTGAGCACAAGCACAGTAAGCTGCGGTTCGTCACGCCGCAGGAGCGACACAGTGGCGAGGATGTGGCTATTCTGGCCCAACGTCAGCGTGTATTGGAGGAGGCCAAGCAACGGACACCGAGCCGCTGGGGAAGCCGCCCAATCAGGAACTGTGAGCCCGTTGGGCCAACGACTCTGAATCCGGAAAAGAGTTCGGTGGAAAAAGACGCCGCTTAAATCAAGAATCAGTGCCAACTAACTTGAAAAACACCGTGTCCGCCGAAAACCGGTTCCTTGCTTACCTGCTAATCTGAGGTTCAGGTTCATTCATCGCATCGTCGGTGGTCGTTTTACTCAGGGTGCATCGGCTAGGGCTTGTGCATAAAGCAATGGAGCAGGGTGTCATGTTGGTTGCCAAAGATCGGGGTTTGTCGCCCGCCGGTACTCCTCAGCTAACAAGGCCATCAAATTTGCTCCCTACGGTCGCCGGACGTCCCTGTCGGGCC
>Ga0307935_1001150_pt1 | contig 9997 bp, 12 predicted proteins | sample OrgLakmetageno92_FD_201827 | JGI IMG/M metagenome (GOLD analysis project Ga0307935, IMG submission 201827) | Saline water microbial communities from Organic Lake, Antarctica - #92 | ecosystem: Environmental > Aquatic > Non-marine Saline and Alkaline > Saline | place: Antarctica: Organic Lake...
CTGCGTACCACTGACTTGGTGGTTACCGGAACTGACAGCAGAGATTCTAAACCATTGCGGTTGATGTGTCTCCACTGCCAACCACTACCAATCATTTCGCTCACGAGCCAACCGTTATCTTTCTTTATTATGGCGACTCTAGAACCGCTGACTTTACCAATTTCTTTTTTTGTGGCTAGGTCAATCAACTTTCCTGACTTGGTACGAATTATTCCGCACGGCCAGACTGAGATGACTTCATCATTGGCGAGATCAAATAATTTTTCGTAGATCAGGCCACCAGTTGTAGTTGCAACTACTCTCATTACTCGGCCAAGGTTAGTGTTAGTCTTTCCCGTTTTGAACGGGGAAGGTGGCACACTTCTTTCACCCTTGGTAAAAGTAGCTTGATACCAATCCAAAAGTGGACCAGGTATAGACCTGAAGTCACGTACCGCTTTGTTTAGTCTTACCTCTGGTAAGAAAACAGAAGCGTTGTCTTTCATCCGGCGTTCAAGCTCTCCAGGCTTGTATCCGTCCAACTTCCCCTTGTATGGGTGAACACCCGTAAAGAGCAAGAAGGATACTACACCCCAGGCAAACCAGTCAGTTTCTGCACCAAAGTCCTGACTGTGCCAATCACGGACGGAAGGCATGATGACAGAAGCTTTGAATTTGTCGATTTGCCAGGAGTCTACATCAATCGCGTAAGGGACGGGGTTGTTGACGTCTCTTACGTCAGCCAGCCAATTTAGTTCATTAGCATCAACCATCAAGGCACCTTGGCTGTGAGCAAAATCTACTACCTCGTGCATTTTCCCTGCGAGAATAGTTACCGCTTTGTCATTAAAGCCATTTTGCGACCGCCAGTCATTGGTAAAGATCCTTGGATAAGGTTCTCCAGTCACAAACGGCATATGGTAGCCAATCGGATTATTCTTTTGATCAAAGACCACTCCCTCTGGCGCCACAATTGATGGATGTTTAAGACCCCGGGCTAGCAATCTGATTTTATCAGTCATGTTATCTTGAGCCATTTTCTTTGAATCAAGATAGAGCTTGATGACGGTTTTACCCTTTTGGTAAATAACACCTTCACCACCTTGGGTGACATAATCGTTTGGGCTGAGGGTCAAACTACCTTTACCGTCTAGACTAATCTTCTTAGCTCTTTTGATTAGAGTCATAATTTCCTCCTATGATTCATCAAAGTTTATTACGGCGTAAGAGATATCATCAATCGCTCCTCGGCCACTAGTATTCACTTCCTTAAGAAAGCGATTCATACGTCGAACAGCAAACTGACCGCTAGTGCTTTTGAAAGCCATTAGTCTTTCCACGGCTTCTTTGTAGCCCAGGCTATCTATTTGTTCGACCCCATCAGTGAAGAGGGCGAGTGAAATCAATTTACTAGATTCAATCTGAACAGACCAACCGCTCATTCCCTCTAGGGTGCTCTTTGGTGAACAGTATTCTCCACTTTCCTCACTCAAGCGAGTTTGGCGAAAAGGATACGGTTCGTCACCATGGGTTTCGATAAACAAACTATCAGTTTGGTTTAAGCGATACGCAGGGTAGTAGGGCATGTTTTTATCCCACTCGAATTGTTCGATTGTTAACCCAGCTTCAGTCTGAATAGCCACTATGCCGTCACCGGTCAGGTTTACCAAAGTAAATTCACTACTAGAGATTGCCCAAAGGCAGGTAGCCAATAGATCTTGGTATTCAAGATCAAGAGCACGTCTGAATTGCTCCAATAGTGTATCTCGTCTTTGGTTAACTAACTCAATCGCGTTTGGGTTTTCAAACGGATTAATAGTGGCGGATATTTCTACCAATGCCTGTTTGGTCGCCAAGACCATCAGCCTTGAGCCAATATCAGTCAGTCCACCAGATGAGCAACCATCACTTACGATTATGTAAGCTAAACCATTCTCGAAAGTGCCACTAAGGGCATAATCTTGATTGGGTTTTCCGTTTCGACTGTGTTGTTCACCGATGTGGAACGTGTGATCAGTTGTGAATGACATAGCGTGCTCCTTGTGTCGAGAAAGAAAAAGGGAGGTGCCACTAGTGGCACCTCCCGGTATTGCATCAGATAGTAGCTGATATCTTCTGACTTGGTCCTCCAGTCCCGAGGGCCTGGGAAGTAGAAGAGATAGACTGAGAGACAAAATCAGCTAACTTAGCCAGCTTGCCTTTTGTTGCTTCGCCAGCCCAGATGAACTGGTCTATTCCCGTTTCATCTTTGTAGTTATCCAACTCATCTTTCGCATAGCCGTAACCATTATCAATTCCAATCAGAATTGAAACGTGAGACTCCATCACCTCACCAGTGATTGAACGTTTAAGCTCGTCCTTGACCATCTTGGTAGTCGCAACTGAACTGTTCTCACCACCGTCAGTAATGACGAAAGTAATGCCGTTTACATTGAAGTCTAGGTCTACCAAGCTATCAGCGTAGGTATTCATTGCTCCCACTCCAGAATATACTGAATCGTTCAAAGGAGTGGCACCACCACCGCGAAGGGTGGGATAATCATTCACATCAATTTCCCCCAAGCTTTTGAAGCCATGGATTTCGTCGACGCCATTGCCATTTTGGCGACTATACTGCGAACCAAACCGGATCACTCGTACCAGCAAGTTATTACTATAGGGTGAACTGAAGCAAGCTTCAATCGCGGCTATCAGCATGTCTCGAATCTGATCCTCAAAGTTTGAGATTGAGCCAGATTCATCGAGCGCAATAGTGACCAGGGTGTACTCAGACGAGCCGAGATCTTCAATGGTTGAACCACTGAACTGAAAACCACTACCGATTTTAAAGCTTTCCATATCTTGTGACATATGTATTCTCCTTAGAGAGTAGGGCTGGCGGTAGCTTTTGCTACCGCCAGAGGTTTAGGCTAGAAAATCAACCGAGTTGGTGAGAGTCATGCCGCGACTTTCCATGTCTTTCAAGAAAGCGTCAGCCATGGCCGGAAAGTCAACGATCACTGCTCCATCAGGAGCCAGAATCGGCGACACCGGCGACATGCAGTCGGTCAAGAGTTTGAATTTCTTAATGTGCTCTTCACCGATATTGTCAGCCACTTGCTCAACGGTTGCCTTCACACAGTGACTGGACGCCTCACCGGCAACCACTATCACATCAGCCTCTTGCAGCATCTGCAAGAAACGTCCGTTGAGTTGGGTTGAAGGATCTTCCGCAATAGGGACTTCAGCCAGTAGGGCACCGTAGTGCTCGGTGAGCACGTTGGTACCTTTGGTGACATAGTCGATATTGCGGACCCGGTTTATACTCCAGCGGTCAAGCGCAGAGGCAAGATCAGACTGAACGTTGTGTCCCCAGCTACCAATTAGGCAGTGAGGAGGCCAAACCATCAGGTCGTATTTACCTTCGCTTTCGAGTTGATTTGCGTAGTTGATCGCATAGTCTCGATACTGTGGCAGCCTGGGATTCCAGGTGCCATCTTTGATCGATGCCTCGGTGATAATCGTCATCGGGTCTGGAGAATTACCTTGCGCATCTCTCCAAAACGCCGGGTGAGCGATATCTACCAAGTGGTGACTATCCATCGTGACGTGAATCTTCTGTAGCTTGTTACCAATCCGGTCTACTAAACCAGCTAGCCGCTTCATGTCTTCATTAGCGCCAGGTACCGGCAGAGCCGACTTGGGTGTGTCCATGAAGTCATTTTGCGGATCGATAGCGAGTAAGTGAATTTTCATAGTGAATCTCCTTGTGTCGTCAGACATCAATTGTGGTTGCTAATATGCAATTGTTAAAGAACTTCCTCATCCTTCCGATGAGGTGGGGCGCTTCAGGTATTAACCCCAAACGCGCCATCTCAGCACAAGCCACTTAATTGTATTATTTACACTAAGTAAAGATTGAATGTTTCCGCACTTTCGTGCGGCCTTTCGTCTCTACTATATAAATCTAGCAAACTGCTAACTTAGTGTCAAGTATACACAATCTAATAACTTATGCAAGTCCTGTCTTAAGATCAGCAGCCCTTTACTTACGGTCACGACAAGTTCATAATTTAGTTACATGAATTTTATTAAAGAGCAGATTGAATATTTGAAGGATAACCCCAAGGGGTATTGGTTTAAGCGTAAGCTTTACGGCTGGGGCTGGACACCAGCTACTAAGGAGGGCTGGTTTCTGATGGCTTTCTATGTATTCTCAATTTTATACATCGCATTTACTGAAGCGGTAGTAGAAACTTTGCTACTTGAGGTGTCGGTAGTGACCGCATTATTTATTTTCGTAGTCTTCCTTAAGGGTGAGTCACCAAAGTGGCAGTGGGGTAAGAAAGAAACGGATGAAAACTGAAAACAGCTTCTTTGTTTATGTCCTAAAGTGCAGTGATAATACTCTTTATACTGGTTACACCAACGATTTAGATAAGAGGGTAATGATACATAACGGTGAAGGTGAAACTAAATCTATCAAAAGTGCAGGAGCTAAGTATACGAGAGGGCGAAGACCAGTTATACTATATTATTATGAAGAGCTAACAGACAAAGGTGCGGCCATGAGCCGAGAGTACGAAATAAAACAACTTACTAGAAAGCAGAAAGAGGAACTTATAAATCTAAAGAAAATAAATATGGCCAAAGGACAAGACATGAAGAAAGAGAAGAAGAAGCCAAAGAAAGAGAAAGAAAAGAAATAACAAAAGACCCAGCGTATCGCTGGGTCTTTTGTTACATAGTCACAGGATAAGTTTTCTTTAAATCTTTTAAGCCAGCTTTAATTAACTTTTTAATTAGATTTAGATTTACTCCGTCTAGACTTTTGAGGTACAAGCAAGACTTTCCGAGCTTGTGTGGGCCAAGGTCCTTGATGATGTCTTTGTAGTCTACATAACCGGGCATGATGTATAGAGTGGGACCGCTTTTACGCATAGCAAAACCAGTTGCTAAACAATCACCTTCTCTTCCCGATTCGTACTTGTAGTGATATGAGCCGAAACCAAACATGTTACCCCACATGACCGGCTTTGTTTTGGTAACTTCTTTAAACAGTGTTAATAATTCTTTCGCCTCTTTTCTTTGCTTGAGATCATCCAAAGTTTTGATGTAAGCAGCAGCTGTAAGTTTTTTGGCTTCAGTTTTTACTTGAGTCATATAGCTAATCATGCCAAACATATTTTTTAGCGCAAGGTATAATAAAAGACATGGATCCAAAACTTCAAGAGCAACTAAATGAACAAGAGGTAAAAATTAATGAAATTCTCAAGTCAGTAAAGAGTGCTGAAAAATACATGAAGCTGACTTTTTGGGTGACCATTGTTGTGGTGGTATTACCTTTAGTAATATTTATCTTCGCTATACCGGCTATCATCAGTACTTTTACTTCGAGTATGGCCGGACTTGATGGTCTGATCTAAAGTCATGAAGAAGAACTATACATTTAAAGAAAAATTATCGTACTGGCCCGGCGAAGGCGGTGGTTGGCACTTTTTGCCAATACCAAAAATTGAAAGTCAAAAGATTCGTGAGGACTTCGCTTCTAAGGGAAATGGTAAATACTTTGCCTCAGTAAAAGTAGAAGTAAAAATCAATCAATCAGCCTGGCAAACCTCACTTTTTTACACCAAGTCCTCCCAAGCATTTATTGCTGCCACTAAACGCCAAGATAAGAAGGGTTGAAGATATTCAGTTAGGGGAAGTGGTCAACTTTTTAATTAGAGTAATTTGATTGACAGAATGGCAATAAGATGCTATAAAATTCACGCTTTATTTAAATAGCAAATGATTCTTATAGCCAGGATTGGTTAGTCATCTTGCTGGTAAAGCAAGGAGACTAATCATGTCCGATAACACGGAGATGCAACAAGAACGTAAGTACCTAGTCTGCGGCTTCGACTACGACGATAGCTACAGGGAGTACATCCCTGTAAATACTTGTCGGTTTAGCGGGAAGGCAATTCGCTTCACCAGTAGTGCTGACGAGTTTGAGGTAGAAAACAAGCTCAGAAGCTAGCGGCACCAAGATACGATGAAGACATGGGTCTTTTCGTATTTGACCCAGCCCAGGGATGTTGGAATAATCTCTCGATTTACCCCGCATATGGTGGTTTTGATCCTGACTCAGAATATTGAGTCTACAGTCCTACTGCTTTGCGGTGGGGCTTTTTACTTAGGATTAATTTTTCTTCTTCATTAGTTTAGCGATGCCGATTGAGGCTAGGAAGATTGCTACTGATAATAATATAAATCTGATGTCGATGACGTCGGTGGAGAAGCCGTTTTGTCTGAAGTCTTCGATGCTGATTGAGGCTCCGATGGCTACGAAAGTGGCGATGCCAAGCAGGGTGCCAATGATGGTGGCGAAAATGAATGAGGTGAAGGGTAACTTTAAGATACCGGCAGCGTAGCTGACTAGGTCGAAGGGGAGGAAGGTTAGTCTGGTCGTGAGGACCGACAAGAAGGGGTTGGCTCGTAGGGCACTAACCCAAGATCCGATGACACTGTCTTCTAGCTTGAGGTTGCTTCCAAAGAACCGACCGACACCGTAGGCTAGGGCTGAAGAAATGTTGGCGGCGATGATGGTGTAGATAATTCCGTAGGTGAGGCCGAAGAAGACGCCAGATAAGATGGTAAGTAGAGTGCCGGGGAAGAAGGTGAGCGGTCGCACGGTGTAGGCGAAGATGTATAAGAGTGGCCCCCAGACTGTATTGGCTATGAAGTCAAACACAAGCAGAGCCGTTCCGCTGGCAGACAAGTCTTGGGCGGATTGGAACTGGTAGAAAGAATAGATGCCGAAGATCCAGAGTAAGCCAACGGCTACTTTTAGAATATTTCGCTTTACTAAGTTTTTAATATCTGGCTTTAGGTCGGCTATTTGTTGGCCGAAGAACTTGTCGGCTGCCTTCTTGATAATCAGTGAGTAGGTCGGATAGGCGAAGATGGTTTTTTGTAGTTTCCAGAGGGAAATCTTTTGGTCTATCGCTAGAGTGAAGGTGGAAATTAGTTCTCCGGCGGCTGGACCGATTACATTTGCTCCAAGGACTGCTCCGTTTAATCTTTTTGCTACTACCACCAAAACTCCATCAGTCGCTTCGTCAGTTTTTGCTCGGTCGTTGTGAGAAAAGGGGACTTCAATTCGCATAACTTTTTCTTCGGTGTGTTTTACAATCGCTTCTTCCCACGATAGTCCGACTTGGGCAATCTCGGGGATGGTGTAGGTTACTTTTGGTACGGCTTTACTTTGATTTAGTCTGATCAGTCCTTTGCTGACTACGTGCGTAACTACTTGCCGACCGATGTCGTCAGCAGTGTGGGTGAATTTGAGACGCTGGGCGACGTCACCGACGGCAAAGACGTGCTTGTTGGTAGTGCGGTGTTGTGAATCTACTTTGACTCCGTGAACATCTGATTCAATTTCGGCTGCCTCAAGTCCTGCGGGAAGATTTGGTACTCGGCCAATCGCTACTAAGACTTTGTCGAAAGTTACTCTGACCTCATTAACAATTTCCTCACCATTTTTAATATCAAAAATAGCTTCCTTGCCTTCTACTCGATTAATAAAGGCTTGGTGGTGAATCTTAATATCTAGCTCAGCAAAAGCTGTCTTTAGAATCGGTCTGATAGCGGCGTCTTCCAGCTTGCCTAGTTCCTTATCGATAGTGGCGATGGTTACTTCGCTCCCGAGCATAGCTAGAGCTTGACCCATCTCTAAGCCGATTGGACCGGAACCGATTACTAAGAGTTTCTCGGGCGCTTCATTTAAGTCGAAGATATTTTGGTTAGTCAGTACGTCACTTTCTTCCAGTCCTGGTACGGTCAGGTTTCGTGGACTTGATCCGGTGGCGATAACTACCTTCTTAAATTGGTATTCTGTTTCACCAACCTTGATTGAACACTTAGAGACAAATTCGGCTTCCCCCATCACTACGTCTATCCCGATCTTTTCAAATGTTTCTGGGGTTTCCTCCGCTAAGATGCCGTCGATGATGTTTCGCACATAAGAGAAAGCTTCTTTGCGGAACTCCTCACTCTTCCTGTCGCTACCGGCTACCTGTATGGCTCGGTGATAATTCTTGGCGTGATGCAAAAGAGCTTTGCTGGGGATACAGCCAGTGTTGGTGCATTCGCCGCCCATGTGTTCACGTTCCACCAAGAGAACTTTCTTGCCGACTTTACTAAAGCCAACCGCTGAAGTCAGTCCACCTGAACCAGCTCCGATTACTACTACGTCATAGGCTTTTTTAGTCATATATTTTTAGAAGTGATTACAGGCGTACCAGTGGGCGATTGATTTTGAGACCACCATTACCACCAAGATAATAACTATCTCGGGGTAGACCTTACCGAGGGTGAATAAGTCCATAGCGATAACTGCTACCAGCAGTATCATCCCAACCAGGTAAGACACTCGATCGGCAAAACCTCTGATGGATACTTCTCGCTCATCTTGGGCTTTCTCGGTAAAAATTAAGAGACCGTAGACTATCGTACTTAGCATCAGCCCACCTAGTACCAGCCAAGTCACACTCTCTGGCATGAGTACCATAAAGGGATCCAAAAATAATAAAGCCAGAACTGACACAGCGATGGTTAAGAATAAATGTTTTGACATACTTAATTATTTTAGACTAAAGATTTTTTCGACAGGACTTTTAAAGGTTTGAGCTAGCTTGATAGCGAGGGCAACCGACGGTACATAATTACCTTTCTCAATGGCAATAATGGTTTGGCGAGTTACACCAACAGAAATGGCCAACTCCGCTTGAGTTAGGCCACTTTGTTTGCGGTGTACTTGAACGTTGTTAACTATATTCTCTTTCATTTTATTCTAGCTTTATTAGCTTAGCATTTTCTCCGTGTTGGGTGGCAAAACTGAACCACATTTCGAAGTAGAAAGGGTAGTTGTTTGCAGCTTGGTCAGTGATGGTTAGTTCTCCTTTATCAGTTACGACAAAACTAAAAGTTTCCCCGTTTATTTCTTCGGTGTGACTACCTTGCTCACGGAGAGCCAGCCAAGGAATGGCGACTGGAGTTTCGTCTTCTAGGTTGAAAGCGACAATTATTTCTTTCAAGGGTAGGGTCCGGTCTAGGTTGCTCGGCTCAAAGGCGAAGCGGTCGCTTGTTTCATAGCCAAAGTATGGGTTTCGGTTGTAGTCTCGATCGAAGCCGGTGTTTTCGCTGAGAATAAGGGCGTCTGGGTAGAGAGTTTTGATTTCACCCATGGTGAGAAGTTGCATCGGGAATAGTTCGAGCTTAGATTCATGCAGTTCTCCAGCTAAAGTCTTACCAGTGCTTTGTTGCCAGAGACTTTCAGTCTCGCGGTCGAACATGATCATGTTGCTCTCAAGGAGAGAGCCACTGACACCGAAAGTTAAAGGAGTACCGTCTGAAGTTTCTCGCTTGAAGGTAATCGCACTACCGCAAAGGGGACAGAAGGTGATGGTAACCGGTACTCCACCCGCGGTGTCGTTTACTATTTCGTGCCAGGTGAGGATGTTGTACGGATAGACTTTTATGTCGTCTCCGTCTTCAAGCACGATGGCTTGAATGGGGTCTGGATAGTCGACTAGGTTGAAGGTGACAAACTCAGGATTATCAATCGCCGGGATACCATCCTTACCAGGGCCACCAGAGAGAGCCATTTCTAGCCCGGGGTCAGCATTTTCCCAGTTGGTGTTAGGAAAAATCCTAACCAAATGGTTAGGAATCTCCAGGTTACTGCTTTGACTTTGATTTACCTCTGATTGACTGCCACTGTCTTCTATTTCAACTTGGTCAAGGAGTCGACTTTCGAATTGAGTGATATCGAAGTAGCCGGTATCAAGGACCCAAGTCTCTAGCTTCTTATCTAAGCCGGTGACGATAAAGATACCAACGACAATAAATAATCCGCCAATCACTTTCTTAAACTTGCTGCCACTAGTTGCAGCCCCTTGTAGCTTGTCAGTAAACTTCTGACCAAGTAGAGCGATGAATACAAGAACCATTACTAGTCCCGCTAGGTATACAAGCAGGTACCCGGTACCAACCC
>Ga0307935_1001153_pt1 | contig 9978 bp, 7 predicted proteins | sample OrgLakmetageno92_FD_201827 | JGI IMG/M metagenome (GOLD analysis project Ga0307935, IMG submission 201827) | Saline water microbial communities from Organic Lake, Antarctica - #92 | ecosystem: Environmental > Aquatic > Non-marine Saline and Alkaline > Saline | place: Antarctica: Organic Lake...
CCAAAGCCGGGCGCGATCTCCCGAAAATCCATACCAGACTTGGTTGGTCATTATTCTTAGAGGGCGATGCAAAAAATCGCCTCCGCGCAGAGCAGCTGTGGCAAGATGTCGTAAGCAACACCCAACCAACCGATTCATGGTATGCCGAATCCAGATGGCACCTGGTGCAAATGGCCGCCGGCCCAAGGAAAAATTGGAAGGAGGCCATCTCCATTTGTGACCTCATTACCAAAGAACAAGACCGCGGAACTTTCCCGCACGAGCAAGCACTCTTCGCTAAGGCATGGTTGCTCACTGTCCAAGATCAGGGACAAGATGCCGTCGACGCATTTGACGATCTTGCCGATGCCTACCCCGAAAAAATACAACAGCCAGCGATCAAATTACTTATAGAGCGTGCCCTCGCAAGCGCTAGCAGCAAACCAGTTGGCCCGCCGAAAACCGATTCCCAACTTGCCGAGATCTTCATAGCAGATGGGAAATTTGCTGAAGCTGAGAAATTACTTAAACTCAATTTAAGAGCTCATCCCACCGGCCCAGACGCAGCGCAAAATTACCTTTTACTCGCACAATCGCAGGCGAAACAAGTAAACATTGATGAGGCTCTCCGCAACCTCTCCGGCCTAGTTTTCCGTTTCCCAAAAACAGAACAAGCCGCACAGGCCATCGAGCAACAAGCCCTCCTCCACGAAAAACGACGAAATCCCTCCGCCGCAAAAGACCTGCGCGAAGATCTCCTCAAGCACTACCCTGAAAGCCCTACGACCGCTAGTATCTGGCCAGCAGCCGCTGACCGACTATTCTTAACAGGGAATTTTAAAGAGGCGCTCGAAATCTACCAACAGATCGAAAGCCTGTTATCCGCGAAATCGCTTAAGAATCTCAAATCTGCGAAAATTCTAGCAACAGCCAGTGGTGACCCTAAAAAAATTCTTAAGATCGCGGAGATTTCCTTAAACGATGGTGATCTGAATCTCGCAAAATTACTCTACGGCCAACTTACTAGATCCGCTCGGGCTAAAAGACGGTTAGCCGAAATTAATACCAAGCTTGGTTGGTGCTTATTCCTGCAAGGTGGCAACAGAAACTTCAAAAAGGCCGGAGAGCTCTGGAGAGATGTGATACGCGAAAACCGGCCCGATGATCCATGGTATGCAGAATCTAAATGGAACCTCGTGCAAATGGCCGCAGATATTGAAAATGATTTAAAAAAAGCCATCTCACTTTGCGACTCTATCGTCGAAGAACAAGCCGTCGGAACCTTCCCGCACGAGCAAGCGCTCTTCACTAAAGCATGGCTACTGACCATGCAAGATCAGGGACAAGCCGCCGTCTCCGCCTTCAACGAATTTGCTGCTGCCTACCCAGAAAAAATGCAACATCCGCCAATTAAGCAGTTTATGAAACTCGCCAGCGAAAGTGCCGAAGAAAACTCAGGAGGTGCCCGATGAGTTATTTCAGAAAGACCTACCGGAGTGTCACTTCTCTCTGCCTTACTTCACTTTACGACTTTGCAGCCAAACATTTCAATCTGACTCTGCCACCTCGTATTAAGCGAACTAAGCATTTATGTATGATCGCTGCCGTTTTTTTGCCAACTACAGCATTCGCCGAGCAAGCACCCGACTGGAAAAAAATTATCCATGAAAGCCAAGTATTCTTCGCGCAGTGCGAGCTACAAAAAGCAGAGGCCAGCTTGATCGAACTCGAACGCACCTTCCCCGAGATCCGCAAAGAACCCCTCTACATTTACCAGCGCTTTTTCATCGCACTCGAAGGCCGTGGCGATCGTGCCACTGCGAAGCTCATGCTCGAAAGACTCAATCACCTCGTCGCCCAAGGCTCCCTTGCCGCCGACTCCTCCATTTACCTTTCTGTCACTGAAACATGGTATCACGCCCTGTTTGCCACCAATTCAGATCTCGCCCGCTTAGCACATCAAAAAATGGCCCCACGCCGAGATCGCCTCGCCAAAGAAGCCAAAGCCAAAGAGGAAGAAGAAGCCAAAGAGGAAGAAGAAGCCAAAGAGGAAAAAGAAGTAGAAGAAGCCAAAGAAGCCAAAGAAGTAGAAGAAGTAGAAGAAGTAGAAGAAGTAGAAGAAGTAGAAGAAGTAGAAGAAGCCAACAGCACTCCAGAATAATGAACCCTTCCCGTTATTTTTCTTCCCAAGCAAAAGCTAGCAGCAGAACGAGGTTTCTCGCCTTTGCGGCAACTTTTTTCGTTTCTCTGCAGAATCCAATTTCTGCTGAGCTGCCTCAAATTAGCATCAATCCCGATAAACCGGAAATAAGCTGGCAGCCAGCTGAACCACTCCTTCCTGGCGAATCAATACTGTTCGCCGTGTTGACGGAAAAACCAAAAGACGCTGACGGGGAAGTTATCACCGGGTTTCGACAAATCGGAGACGCGCAATTTCTACCTCTTGGAAGAAACACGCTTTGGTCAGTACTTAATGATTCCAATCCTTATGTCTTTGAAGCAGTCAACAACAGTGCAGGCGCTTTTCGAAATAATTTTGAAGTCCGTGCGTTTTGGAAAAGCCCGCCCGAGCCGCCCTCTGGCGACGAGGAAGAGCCTCCCGAGGAAGAAATCATCATCGATATACCCTGGAAGACAGATTATGCGGAACGGGTAAACTTCGTATGGAATTTCGGCACAAAAATGGGATTTGCCGACGGGAAATCGACAATCCATTTTAGCGTGATGGGAGACACCAGCGGAATCCCCTTTAGCTTAGCGGGTTATGAACTCGCCAATACCTCCGAATGGGATGCAGTTGAAACAGTTAATAACCAAGACAACTTCAGCGGAACGATCAAATCAGACTCTCCCAGTCGGGGCTTTTTAAGCATTAGCAAAGGCGAAGATTCAAACAGTATGAGCTCTGTCGAAGTTGCATTTGCAATGCTAGACCTCGGTATTACAAAGCCCGGAGACGAAGCCACTCTACCCGAAGAGCGGCAAGGCAATGACGAAACCCTATCTGCTTCGCACGAGACTGATCCGGGCTGTCTTATCAGCGCCCCCACCCAAGGAGGCTCCGCTGGCTTCCCGCGTGTTAAACTCACCCTTAGGGGAAGTATTCAGAATCCTGGATATAACCCTGAATATAAACTCACGAAATCAGACAGCCTCACAAAAGTGAAAATCTACACAGCAGAGGAAGGTGGACAGCAGATCACGCTACCTCAGACGTGGGATTCCGACCAATTTGGAGAGGGTAAAATCCTCTACATCGAATCAGAATCATTTGCGCCAGAAGACCAGCCCGAGGAAGGAAACCTGATACTCTCATACGCGTGCGAATTCGACGGAGAATCTCAGACCATCAAAGACGAAGTGAAAGTGACTCTCAAATCCGTAGAGTAGTCCTTCGCAATCAATAACCTCCGACCAAGCCGGTTTCCGTGAAATAAAATTTCACAGCCAGCCATGCCCAGGCCTTTGGAGTAACACCAACCTTTAGACAGGAATTTCCAGTCCAGTCTCGCGGATAAAAAATTCCGGATTCAGCGCGGCCATAGGCTCACGTAATTTTTCGATCTCTTCGGCAGGGCCATGAACTTCGATACGTTTCAAATCGGAAAGCTCCAGAAACTGGGCTACCAGATCCCCGACATTTTCTAAGTGAGCCAACAAGCCTTCAGCTCCCTGATATGCTTCGCGGCAATACGCTGTCTGGCCGTTTCTGAAGAAATCGTAATAAATACAACCGTCCTCATTCGAAGTTTTCTTCAGAAATTCCGGCATGAGCGCGATGAATTGCTCAAGATTCCCTTCATGGATTTCGAAATAAGGGTGGAGACTTACGGCGTTTGATAGTTTTGACATGAGCTGAGCTTCGGTCAGGTATTTACAGTCACAAGATCAAATTTTCCTAATCAGCTGCTTACTTATTGATCTTGTGCCTTTACTTACCCTGTTTGATTCCTGTTCACTTCGAAGCGATGTCGATTCTACGCTCTACGCTTCCAGCGTTTCACTTACTTTTTCTTGTGCTATCCGTTTCAGCTCAAGAGCAAGGCCGCCTTTCATCTGAAGCCGTGCCCGCTCCCGAGAAACGCATTCTATCTACCCCAAGAACTGAAATCGAATTCGGCGCGATGGAGACAGCTTCGGTAATTCCCGATAATCTGAAAATCGAAAACCAAGGAGGAAGTATTTCAGGAAATACCGAAACTGAAATTCAGTTTGGTGGACCAGTCAAAGTTTCTGGCGATAACGGACTGGAGATCTTCTCAAACCGCGCCACCGTAAACTTAAAGACGAAGTCCGTAACTTTTAATGGTGACGTCTCGGTATATCAGGGAAACTCCCTACAAAGAGGTGAGCGCACTGTCTACTTTTACGATACTGGCGTTCTCGATGCCTCTGATCTACGGATTTCTGTAGATCCGATTTTAATGGAGTCTGGGAAATTTAGCAGTGAGATGCGTGGGAACGAAAGAGTGTTTGTTGGCAGAAATGCCGGGATAACCACACACGACGTAGAGAATCCAAACTTTTGGATTCGCTCCGATAAAACAACTATTTATCCGGATGACCGTGTCACTTTCAAAAATTTAAAGCTCTACGCCGGCGATATCCCGATCTTCTGGTTGCCCTATCTTAGCCAACCTCTCGACAGTGAACTTGGTTACCATTTTGTTCCCGGCGCGCGCTCTAACTGGGGGCCTTTTTTCCTCAATACCTACGGCGTCATGCTTGGTGGAAAAACCAATCCAGTCACTGGAGAGAAACAGGATGCTTGGTTGCTTTCTCGCTGGAAACTAGATTTGCGCTTGGCACGAGGCGCAGCAGTGGGCCTCGATCTGGTCGATACCAGAACACCTTTCAAAAATGAAATCTCAGGCCTAAGTCTTTACTATACTCAAGACCTTCAGCCGGAAAATTCGCGCGCCGGCTTCCGGAGAGCATCAGTTGATCCTGACCGCTACAAAGCAGAGCTAAAATATCGTAAGGTTTTCGATTTTGAATCGGATGCCGAGTGGCGTTTCGACTCCAACTTGAATCTGCTTTCAGACGAGTTCTATCTGCAGGATTTCCAACCTAGGACATACACCACCAATCCAACACCGGACAACACCCTCGGAATTTTTCGTCGAGACGATAAATCATTACTGTCGATATACGGTCGCTTTAGAGTTAACGAATTTTACCGCACAGACACACAATCTCCGGAGATCGCTTTTGACCAAGTCCGCAGGCCTTTATTCGGGGGCCCCATTTTGCATGAAGGACAAAGTTCATTTTCCGTCCGTGGAGTCAGGGCGGGCGATAACACTCGCAGAAACATAATTGAGCCTTTGCTAAGACTTCCAAATAACGACCCTCAGGTCCCTGAACTGTTACTCCGACTCAATGGTTACGAACAAACACTGATCCAGCGCCTCCGCTCTTTACCACCTGGAGATCCACGGGCGGCCTCAATCCGTGCCCAGCTTCTTGACACCGGATACAATCGTTTCCATACCAATCATTCCTTCTCTATACCAATGACCTTCGGTAACTGGTTGCATTTCACTCCGCATGCCGGCGGTGCTTACACTCATTACTCTTCGGTTAACGGCCCATCGGATTCAGATGCACGACTTATGTTTCACGGTGGAGCGGAAGCATCGGTGAAATTTTCAAAAGATTACTCAAGTGTTCACGATCGCGACTGGGGGCTTGATGGCCTGCTCCATGTTATCGAGCCGTATGCGAACTGGTCCGTGCTCGCCGCGGACGAACTTGATCGAGATTTCCCCAGAATTGACCGACTAACATCCACCACACGCCCACGCTCCCTCGATCCTCTCCGATACACCGCTACCGATGAGTTCGAAAGTTGGAATATCGTAAGGTTAGGAGCTCGTAACCGACTCATCACTCGGCGTGACGAGCAATCCCACGAGTGGCTTTATATCGATACATACATCGACTCTTATGCCGACGATCCCGAAGGCGAGCGGAACTTTTCAAATCTTTACAACGACGTCACTTGGGCTCCTCTACCATGGCTAAATGTCTACCTTGAGACTCAACTCCCAGTGCTAGACCAAGGATCCGGTTTTTCGGAGCTAGCCTCTGGTGTCCGATTCATGCCGCACGAAGATTTTGAATTCACGGTAGGTTACCGCCGCCTGAACAATCACCCGGTTCTTCTGGATTCTGATCGAGTCAACCTCACCACATATCTCCGGCTCAGCGAGAACTGGGGAGTCGGATCACAACATGTTTTTGAGATGGATGACGGCACACTTGAACTGCAGCAATATATGATTCAGCGGGATCTCGGAAACTGGGTCACAGGAGTTGGTATTAGCCACCGAAATAATCGCTTCGAGGACGAATTCGGCATCATTTTCAGCCTGACTCTGAAAAATTTCCCATCCGCTTCCTTGCCTTTCAGTCTTGATGCGCAATAGTTCGCGCGTTATGCGAACCACCCCCAGCGAACTAATCGACACTCTCAACTTCCGCTACGCGACGAAAGCCTTCGATTGCTCACAGAAGATTCCCGATGAGTCGTGGAAAGCCTTGGAATCATCGTTAGTACTAACTCCGTCATCATTCGGTTTGCAGCCGTGGAAGTTCATCATCGTTGAGTCACCTGAGATTCGTGAGAAACTCAAATCGGCTTCTTGGGGCCAAGGACAAGTAACCGATGCCTCACACCTTGTCGTCTTTACCGCAAAAAATGACCTTTCATCGGAGGATATAGATTCTTGGATGAAAAGACTTTCTGAAGTTCAGGGCGCGCCGATGGATAAGCTTCGTGGCTTTGCTGATGTGATTTCCTCATTCTCCTCCGCAATGGACCAACCCCAGAAACAGGCTTGGAATACTCGCCAAGTATATATCGCTCTTGGTCAACTAATGACCGCCTCCGCTTTCATGGGGATCGATACCTGCCCGCTGGAGGGTATTTCACCAGCCGATTATGATGAAATTCTTGATCTTAAAGAAAGTGGCTATTCAACGGTCGTAGCCTGTGCCATCGGCTATCGCTCTGAAACGGATTCGAGCGCGAATAATAAGAAGGCTCGTTATCCGGCGAGCCACGTTGTTTCAAGAATCTGACCGCCCCACTAAGTTACAGGCTTGCCAGCTTCCCCGCGGCTAAAAACCGCAGCCCATCGGTCCACACTCTTCCCTTCTGCGTCAGCCAGGTCTCTTGATTCGGGGTGTCGCATATTCGCCAACTGCCGCACACCACGTTCACGCATGCTCGCTAGAAAAAGCTCATGCTCCAGATCGAAGTAAGAAGTGCACATGAGGTAGCCGTCAGGTTCAAGAGCACTCAGCGCCTCATCCAGTATACCTTCCCACACCATGGGTTCGTGCCAGTAATTCTGGTGCCGGATGAATATTAGATCAAACTTCGGTAACCCTTTCATTCGCCCGACCATCGCGGCGTTTCCTTCACGAAATTCAATTTCTCCGTGAAGCAGGTCCCATCGTCTTGCTGCTTCATCGATCGCATCTGCACGTAGGTCCATTCCCAGATAAAATGTCGTTTCCGCTGGTTTCACTGTATCAATTAGCACTCCCGTCTCATCAGCCCTGCCACAAGCTAAATTGAGAATGGAAATCCTTGATGGAAAGGAAACTCCGGCAGCACTGAACAAACGCCCCAAGAGCTCTCCCAACCTCTGAATATCCCCATCAATTCCGGGAAATGAAAACGGAAGCCGCTGGATTAACCCGACTTTATTCATCCAATAGTGGAATACTCAGTTTCAAAAACACCTTGGGAGAGATCGTGAAAAATTCTGATTCCGAATCTATCTTCCCATAAACTTGCCGCGTCTTTGGGTCTGCTGTCAAAAATAACGCTTGGGATTTCGTTCCTATCGTATCTCCAAACTTATCAACTGTGTTCTCATTTGTAATGAAGACCAAGTCTGGCTCTTTTAGCACTGAACTTGCCACTGGGTCCGTTGAAGAAAGCCATTTGGAGACTTCGAGATTCGCAACAACTTCGAGCACGAGATTCGCAAGAGCAGGATCTAGTTTTGAAGTCACTTCCTTACCTTCTTGGAAAGCTTCCCATTTATCAGCAAGGAAATTGTAACGCATCTCCATTGGTTCTTCTTGCCCTCTTTGACGTATCAGCTTCTGCAAATCGACTCGGCTAACGGACCAAAGCCGTCCGTGCCTCCACTCGTGAGGCAAGGTTGCAATTTTATCGAGAAAGTCCCGCTCCAAGCGCATCACAGTGGCGCTATCCTCACGCTTGGCGAAGAGGTCTCCATTCAAATTCATACCAAACTGAATAGTCAGTGACTGGTTATTTTCTGCTAGAAAGCTTAATTGAACAATTGGACGGTCCAGCCCCCATGGAGACAAATCATCAGGCGCTGCATCCGTTTCAAATGAATCCACGCGTGTATCGGTGACCGCTTTTAGCAGCTCGTAGAGCCGTTGTTCGTTCGCCTCCTGCCCCTCTCCTTTGATGGTCGCGATCCACGGAGCGGGAGGTTGACGTGAAACTAGAATCTTGGGGGCAGTAGCTGATTCAATGGAGATTTCACGAACAGAAGCAATATTGAGATTCGTCAGAGTTCGATCGCGAAGATCGTTGACCGTGAGGGGTAGCTCGGAGATCGACGTAATACCGGGCTCAGCCCTCAGAGGCAAAGCAAACAGGGCCTCAGGGCGATCGCTTACAATCGCTTTCGCCGTCCTCGCGCTTGCATCCTCGGGCGTGAAAATTTGCAGAACAGTCTCCTCTGTCTCGCCAAAAGAAGTGATTGCGATCAGTTGGGTCTCCAGGCGGGCGCCATTTGAAGGCAGGGTCACTTCGGAGCGATTGGAAACTTCTAGTGCCCGAAGGTCAAAAAGTCCCTCAAACAGGATTTTGATTGCCTCGGGGTTGGTCGCCAAGTCTAGAGGCTTCACGATACGCCAAGGCGAGAACGGATTTTTGCGCTCCAATGTGAGCTCACCTTGGGCCGTCCTTAACCGTAGTTTATGAAGCTTCAGTGGGTTGAAATAAAATGGGCGATGATCGCGCAGACTGCTAAATCCATCCTTAAATAATGGCAGGATATTTCCAGTCGCGGCATACACATGACTTTTACGACCACGCTCAAGTGGTATTAGATAAGTTGTAGCAATAGGCTGCGGCTCCTCTCCGCTTGGCAGGTGCTGCCAAGGTGTCTCACGCCCAAGCCGAAAAAGCGCCATCCTCTCTCCTTCCGCATCTTCAATCCGGACCTCGTTACTCGCAGGGCTAAGACCAGCAGTGACCGAATCCAGCTTATCACGGGGAACCAGATCTTCCACTTGGGTGGTGTCTACGAAAGCAAGGATGGCCAAGGCTGCGCGTCCATCCATGCGGTCATCCCAAGGTGAGGTCGCCTGCCAACCTGCTTCTGTCTTCGTGAAATGCGCCTGCAAGGCTCCTGATTTCAACCGGATTGAAGTCGCTTTACTGGGATCAAAATCTGGGTAGATTTTCGCTCCCAATTCAACTGAAGGAGAGCCCAGAATTCGGTTCAGATCACCATCGCGGAAGTGCCAAAAAGCCACTACCCCAAGACCTACAGTCATGAGTAGGATGAAAAATGTGGAAACGTAAGAGCGCACGAAAAAATCGTTAGGTTCGGGTGATAAAAGCGATGCCCTCGGCTTATGAGCGCCTCGCTGAGTAGACCAACCCACCCACCAATAGGAATGTGAGTGGTAGGAAAAATAGATTCAAGCGGTTGATAAAAGAAACTTGGACATCGAGCAGAGGCAGTTTGTAAGTCCCGATTGTACGTGGTGCCAGACCAGCTAAAGATTCGCGATGCACCAACCAATTCGCAGAAGAAGCTAGAAAATCAATATTCTCAGCCCGTTGCATCTCAGGCTTGAGAAAATCCGTATTGGAAAGGATAACCATGCGCGAAGTATCGGCCGCGAAGCGGTCATCATTCGAAGCTCCTCGGGTGATTGCTGCCGCAAGATAAAGCGGAGTCGAATAATCCTTAAAGCGATCAAACGTCT
>Ga0307935_1001156_pt1 | contig 9959 bp, 13 predicted proteins | sample OrgLakmetageno92_FD_201827 | JGI IMG/M metagenome (GOLD analysis project Ga0307935, IMG submission 201827) | Saline water microbial communities from Organic Lake, Antarctica - #92 | ecosystem: Environmental > Aquatic > Non-marine Saline and Alkaline > Saline | place: Antarctica: Organic Lake...
ATTAGGAAAACCCGTTTTAATAACATTCCTAATTTGTATTTTTGGCGCTCTTTTCGATACGTCGCTCAAATGGTTGAAGTATTCGTTTGTGTTCATTTTTCGTTTTTTTCTGTAAATATAAACATATTTAACTAATATCAAATATGTTTAATTAATCTTTTTAAATAACCAACGATTATACGCCCAACGCGGTTTATAATTTCGTTCTTTTGCTATGCGAGCCAAATCGTTAAAACTCCCTGCAACGCCCTCCTCTTTTCGTTTTTCTTTCCTTACTTGTTCCCGCTTAATTTCCTCTAATTCGCCATCGACCTCCTCTGGTGTACGTTCTTGTATTTTTACTTTCGTGCCGCATTCAGGACAGATAGGAGCAGGTTTGAATACTGCATAACATTCCATACATTGACGCACATTAATATCGCTTTCCTCCTCCTCTTTTTTCTTTCCCTTTTTTCGTTTTCGACCTTCTAAACTCCACTCTCTATGATCGTCTAGCATTCCATGTTTTAACGTGTTTCCAACGTGGTCCAAAATTATAGAGAATTTTTTATTTTTACTTATTCTTAACGCCCGACCGCCTTGCTGAATATACAATCCTAGTGATTCGGTGGGGCGTAACAAAATAGCGCAACCAATTGAAGGTATATCCGTTCCCTCGCTTATCAAATCACACGAGGTAATAATATCAATTGATCCGTTGCCAAGGCCATCTAAACGTTTATTTCGTTCGTCGTCGTCTAAATTGCCGTCAACTGAATAGGCCCGATAACCCGCATGACGAAATTGTTGAGCCACATGTTCAGCGTGTTTAACAGATACGCAAAACGCAACCGCTGGAACGCCTGAGCAATGTTTTTGATAATGTTTAACGGCGTCCCCTGTAATTGTAGGCTTATCCATTACGTCGTTTAAATCCTTCTTATTATAGTCGCCCATTGATTTACGAACTCCAGATAAATCAATCTTTGATTTTGGTGCGTAAACCTTTGCGGGCGTTAAAAATCCACGATCAATAAGCTCGTATATTTGTGGTCCTTCAATTAAACAATCAAAAACACCGCCTGCGATAGTTCCCAAACCCCGCCCGTCGCCCCTGCATGGTGTTGCTGTAACGCCTAATATTTTTGCGTTCTCGAAGAAATCAATTACTTTTTTATACGAGCCAGCTAATGAGTGGTGGCATTCATCTATGATTATTAAATCTGGAGGCGTAATTTTATCCAAACGATTGACTAATGTTTGAACGGATGCAATTTGAATATTTGCCGTTTTATCTGGCGTAAATTTTGGATTTATTAAACCGTGTTTTGAGCCTATTTTTTTAAGTGATTTTGATGTTTGTCGTAATAATTCAACTCGATGGACTAATATTAAAACGGTTTTACCTTTTTTTGAAGCATTTTTAGCTATATAACTAAACGTGAATGTTTTTCCGCCACCAGTAGGCAACACGTACAAAGGTGATTTTTTACCTTTTTTATAGGCGTTTCTAATGTTTTCAATACCCGTTTTTTGGTAGTCATATAATTGCATTTTTTTATAATAGTTTTGTTAATATTTTTTCTAAAACGCCAACGGTTATTGAATTTCCTGCTTGTTTGTATGCCTGTGAATTACTTACACAACTGAAATCAAACTTCTCCGGGAAATCTTGTAAGCGGAAACATTCGCGAGGTGTTAATCTTCTTATTCGGTAATCGCTAAGAATATTCCTTCTACCACTATCCGTATCTAAGCATGGACTTAAACCATTAATAGAATATACTCTGTTTTGTTGATAAGGTTGTTTACCCCCGCTTTCTTTAGAAGTATTTAATTGTACAACCCCTTGCTGACATCCAGTATCTAACGTTTGAGCAACACCTTTGCCAACTCGACCTCTCCGAGTTAATGAGTTTGGAACACTAAAATTAATTGAATCGTTTTCCGTTGCCGTTTCATATCCTTTTTCCGTTGCGGATTTTATTTTGATATAACCCTGAGCGTATCCATGAGTTCCAGCGCTCAAAGTTGAACTTATTCCGTTTTCACTTATTACCTGTGATGCTTGCGTGTTTTGATTTATAAAACCAACCTTTATTAAATCGTCCTGGCCACCACCTCCAACTTTAATAGTATCAATTATCTTTACTTCATTTACATCTCTAAACTTAGATGAAAATCCGTTTCCATTTTGTTTTTGCCTATCATTATAGGTGATTAATTTACCTACCATCTTTTCACTCAAAAAATACTTTTCATCAACTTCAGTTTCCAAAACATCTTTTAACCGTTTTTCTAAAAACTCTTCTCTGGGCCATCTAAAATTGTTATCCTTATCGTCTCGTATCCCCACAATAAAAACACGCTCTCTATTTTGAGGAACGCCATGTTTTTTGCTATTTAGGACTTTATAATATACATGATAAGGTAAACTACTTTCATAAGGAAATATTATTGGCGCACCATTTACAGATTTGCCAGCTAAATAATTAATCCATTCCTGGAACGTATTTCCGTTATCGTCCGAAAGTAAACCCTTTACATTTTCAAATATAAAAAAACGAGGTTTATTCTCTTTTATAAATTCATGTGAATTAAAAAACAAAATGCCGCGACTGTCTTTTTTGCCTCCACGTTTACCAGCAAGCGAGAACGATTGGCAAGGGGGTGAAGTCATATAAATATCTAATGGTTTTTTTGGAGTTTCACGTTCATAAACATCATAAGGATAGTATTTCGGTTCTCCATGATTGTGAGCGTACGTAATTCTGGCATATTTATCCCAATCACAAGCAAAAATGCGCTCATGTTTAAATCCTTTATCCCTTGCAACTCTTTCAATTGCATAATCAAAAGCGCCAACTCCCGAGAAATCGGAACCACTTGTTATTGTTTTCATCGTTGTTTTTTAACCCCAGGAGAACCCTGGATAGTAAATAAAAAAAAGGAAAAACGTAATATTTTACAATTTTTGCCGTATAGCTGAACGATTGAGGGGCATATATTAATCATATCCCAATCGACCCACTTGTTACGGGTGTGTGTTTTTTGCTCAATTACGTTTTTCCGAGTGTTTTAAAAAGGGAGATCATCGTCCTTGTCAACAGCTAAAGCCTGTTCAGGTGGATTATTCGGACCATCAACTTTCTTAGGCCCCTTTACATTATCCAAATCCGATTTACCTCCAAGCATATTTAAACCCGTTGGGATAGGTAAAATATAAGTTGAATAACGCGTGACGCCGTCTTTATCGTCGTATTTTTCGGTCGATATTTTACCGACAACGTTAATTAAATTACCCTTTTTAATGTAATTTTGAGCCACTTCAGCGAGTTTACCGAAACATTTTATTCGATGCCATTCGGTTTTTTCTACCTGCTCACCAGCTTTGTTTTTGTACTTTTCGGATGTTGCGATACTAAAAACGGCTATTGAACCGCCTTCGTAATTTGTGATGTCGGGATCCGCTCCGACGTGTCCTGTAATAATTGCTAAATTTTTCATTTGTTATTTTTTAAAGTTAGTCTAATTTTTATCCTATTATGCAGCCATTACCATACTCATCTCTTTCTATTATTGGTGTTCTTTTAGGGTAACTAAGATTAAAACCCAATACATGTTCTGCAAATTCTAAATCACTTTTATCGAAAATTTCTTCTAATTTATCTGTGAATTTCTACCGATTATCTTTGTTTTTTTCTTTATGTTTTAAATCTTCAAGAACTTTTTTCATTTCATTAAATTCGGATCTTAATTTATCAAAAGGATTTTCTTTTGCTGGAGTGATTATGTCAGCCCAAATGCCGTCTTTCATTAATAGCGCGACTCCAACGTTTTCAGCAGTAGCCCACCACTCATTTAGGCAGTTAAATTTATTTACAGCGTGATTAAATGAGGCTATGATTTCCAGCTGTTTATCTGACAAACACTTAACCTCATCACCTACATTGTACTTGCTTTCTGCATATTTCTCAAGGGCTTCAATCCACTCGGTTGGTGTTGCTTCGGTAAGGTCTAGGTTACGATTAACGACAACTCCCTTAAACCAACTTATTGAGTTAATTAATCCATATCCTGCTAAATCACCGTTGTCAGCTTCTTTATCACATAGGAATATTATATCAGTTGTGGTTTTCCAAACCTTACCAACGTACTCAATTTTCGGTGGGAATTTGTGGTTAAGAAACTCTTTGTCTCCCCTAAATAAAACCTCTCCCACTCCATTAAATTTGTTTTCATCTTTTAACACTTGCTCCGCTTGTTCTTTACTATACGGTACTTCTTTTTCTTTTTTCATAAACTTTTTTTACTAATTTAAAACTTCGATTTTACTACATTTTTGACAATCATAAACATATTGTGGAGGCGTACATTTTAAAGCCTCGCTACGTGGTTTTAAATCACCGCCGCAATACTTACATTTATTTGACGGCATATCATTTTCGGCGTCCTTTTCAACAATATAACCCGTTATTCCGATGCCTACAAATGAAACTACTATCCAAACGATAGAAAGGAATGAGAAATCAACAACCCCTAATATCATTAGTAAAATCATTATTACAAACCAAAAACATGAAAATATGAACGTGCCTAAAAACAGCATTAATATACTTCTTAAAATTTTCATAATTTCGTGGGGGTTTCAGATTTTTCACTGACGCGTCGATTGATTTCATTCTGCATTTTAATCAAATTACAGATAGCTCCAGGTGTTCCATCTTTCCAATATTGGATATGTGAGCGATCAACTCCAGCGCCCCTTGCGATGTCAGCTATGTTAGTGTCTAATTCAATAGCCGCTTTTTGGAGGCTCTTATAAACATTTTCGTCTTTAATCAAATTCATTCTTTTCGTTTTAATTGTGAATTATTTTTTTAGTAAATCTCTACAATCACATACGACTGCTGGAGATTCGATTAATGAATCATAAATAAGAGAATCATAAATAAGAGCTTCATTTTCGGTTAAAGAATCAAGTTCATTGTAATTATATAAAGCTCGCAATAGTTTTGATTTACACTCTCTAACTTCTTGTGAAGATTTTCTTATTAATTCGTTTAAGTTTTTCTTTGACATAATATATTTTATTTTAAATTACCCGTTTTTCCTTGTTTTTCATTAACCGCCGTATTCACTATTTTAGCCCTCATTAGAATGACTTCTTTCTTATTACGAGACAACGTGTCATAAATCATTAACATCCCCGTTGCCCACATCCCAGAGTCTCCAATGTCGATTTTTGGATGTTTTACTCGGACATGAGTTGTTTCTAATTCTTTGAGTTTTTCTTTTAAAGTCATTTTTTGGGTTTGTTTGTGTAATGAAGTTGTTGAGTAAATTCCTCAATACTCATTCCAGCGTCTTTAAAATCAACCTCGAGACCCTCAGCTTTACGATGCTTATACTCCAGAATCATTAATTGATCGATAATCCTTACATGGTCCTCATGGAGTAAATCCACATAAAAACATTCACCAAATTTAATTGGTTCCTCAACGTCGTTTTCCCGTCTCCATTCTCTCGATAAATCCGAGGAGCAAAGATTGATTGCTATCGTTCTGACCATTGAAGGTAAAAACTCGACCTTATGATGTAAATTAACTGTTTTTATTGTCATTTTTTAAATATTATACTTTAGTCCTAAAATAACATATCCTTTTGATAAACCATATTCTACAGTCCCTTCAAAGATATAGGATATTGCTTTAAGTAAATTCTTTCCCGTATATTCATCATTTTCATAACCTCTTAAATAAAGACCGTCCCCAACCTGAAAATCTCGGTCGTCTTTTCTTATCTAAAAAGTCTTTTTGCCGCTAATAATAGCTGATAAGTATTCTGGTTTTATTTTTAATTCGTGGGTTTTCATGGTTGTTTTGATTTTAATTCAGCTTCTAATTTTCGTTTATACTTAATAGACTTCCATTTTTCATAAGCCTCAGATTTCGGTTGTGTTTGCCCTAACCCTTTGCAATAGTAGTCATTTCTAAGAATACATCTAACCATTCTTTTCCATGATGGAGCCCAACATTTTACTTCTAAAGAATGAGGAGCTTCGTCTGGTATTTTCTTATAACCTCTTTGCATCCATCCAGCGATAAACTTTTCAAATCTATCTTTGTAGTTTTGTTGGGTTTTTTTAGGTAATGATTTTAAAAGAAAATTAGTGTAGCTTTCCCACGTATGCCCTTCAGGCTTACTAATAGATGTATTTCCGTTAACACTACCTCTTTCTTTTATATACAAAGCCCCTGAATTAACACCGCTGACCCTTGCAATTAACTTATACCATGTGTCAGGCTCAAGTATGTGATACAACCAAAGCCCTTTTTTTTGGTCGTCTCCATAAGGTTGACACAATCGTTGATCTGCAAATTTAACCCCCGCTCTGGTCATTAAGTCGTAAACTTTATTATGCGGTAAATGATTGTTTTTTAAGTGATAAATCCAAATATCTTCAGTTCTCCAGTCGTATATTGGGTAAACATTAAATAGCGATTCATTTAGTTTAGTAGTCCATTTATAGTCTTTGTGCATCATGCCTTCTTTTAGAGAAGTAATCGCCCTATAACGGTGCAAACTTTCATCTGACCTTATTCCTATGAATGCAGCGCATTGCTTGCCTTGCGAATACCATTCTCCAAACAAAACCATAAACTCCTCAAATTCCATTTTAGGAACATAAAAATCATATTGAGATAAATCGGCTGATCTTGAAGGTTTTTCGCGAACCCAAATATCTTTTTTATCTTCATCCCAACAAGCCCATTTAGGCTCAAAATCTGAAACGGCATTTCTTAAAAGAAGTTCACCACAAAACCAATGTAAATCAATAACATCCTCATACATATCAATCATTTCATTAATATGTATAATTGTAGCTTTATATTGAGCTTCTAAGTCTATAATAAGCAAACCAACCTTTCGATTTCTACGCCTTGCTTCATCTAAAACTAAATGACTCATTACGGTTGAATCTTTACCCCCACTAAAACTAATGTATATTTTCTCAAAGTCATCAAAAGTTTTACTAACTCTATTTTGAGATGCTTCTAAGACTGATATGTCTATTTCTTTTTTCTTTGACATGATTAATAAAGTTCAATTTGTCTGCCTGAATTTAAAGCCCCCGCCATTGTGAGTTCTTCTCTATTTGTTGATTTAAGCCATTTGTTTAAATAAATCAAAGCCGTTTCATTTGCCTCAATCCTCGTTTCTTCGCTTATGTCAAACCATGCACTAGAATACCTTGCAGGAACTCCAGTTGAATAACAAACAGCGGCTTGACCTAACCAAGCGATTCTGTTCATACTGTTATTTGTTAAGTAATGTTCACATGAGTTTTTCCACTCCTTAATTAACCCATCTAAAGCGGCGGCAAATAAGTTTTGATCAGATAATGTTTTTTTAAATAAATCTTCGCATTCTTTATGCGCTTTGCTTGGATGAGTAGATTCATAAAATCCAGCAGGATAGCATTCCCACTTATCCCAAGTGTGGAATATTCTATTTTTATCACTTGTATTACCCGCTCTATACTGTTCAATTTCCATTGGTAACAACTTGTCATGAATAGGTATGTATCTTTCGTTTGATTCTTCAGAAATCCAAGCCCTATTAAAGTCCTTATCTGAAAACAAATGCTCTAATCCTGACACTTGACAAAGTCTTAAAACCTCTTCTTCATCCATCCCTAATTGGTTAGAAATTCTCTTGTTTGTCCAATTTCTATTTTTAAGTTCAATCACAATTTCACTCATTGCATCAACTTGATGTTTTCCTCTAGCTCTATTGTGTCTAATAGTTGAGGCTATACGATCGCTTTTATTACTCTGAGCGGTTCGAATATCCACAACTGGCAAATAACCCTTTACTCTATCCTTAACAACAACTGATTCTTTTCCAACTCTATTACGGTGAAACCCATCAATAACCTCTGTTTTTCCTTTTTCTGGGTTACTCCATGATACAATAGGTTGAGTATAACCATCATTTAATATGGACACTTCTAACAACTCCATTTCTGGTGGTGCTACCTTATTAGGGTTGTAATCGTTAGCCACTACATTTTCGCCAATTTCCCATTTTACATAATCAATAGGCTCGTTTTTAAATGGCGATTTTTGATGAATATGAAATCTTAAATCATTTATTAAATCAACCTTTTCGGATAAACTTAGGCTTTCAATACAGTTATCAAAACTTTCTTTTAATTTTTCTAAACCTTTCATTTCTTTCTTTTAAAGTTATTTTTTCCACAAATATAAACATATTTATTAAACCACAAACATATTTATATGATTTCTCTCGTTTATTAAAACCATTTATGCTCCGATCGTTCCAGTTTACGTTTATGGATTTTGCAATCGTTGTTCTCGAAATCGTTTAATTTTTGACGGGAAAACACCTTATATAGGTTGTCGATTTTAATTCCCGTTTCCTCGGACAGAACCACTAGACTACCAAATAGCCTAATTTTTTGAGTTTTTTTGTTTGTGTATATGTATGGCATGGTGTTTTATTTAGTTAAAAAATATTACATAACATTCATCATTCAAGATAGCGTGGTGGTATTCTTTACCACAATGTCTTTTATCCCAATCTTCAGCTTTTATTTCACTACCTAAAATTGGTAAAGAACCATCTTCAAAAGCATCAACAAAACCATTTGAAAATAAAGCATCTTCATAAGAAAACTTATTATTACACACTTCACTCATTCCATTTTCTTCAACTAAGGAATCAAAAACTAGTGTTTCCTCATCTTTGTTCGCTCTCATAAATCTCGTTTCAACCTTTTTCATAATTTCTATTTATTACCGTTACTACAAATATAGTTATACATTTCTACATAAATACAATTATAATAACTAAAACTGTTTTAATGTCCTCTATGCGACAAAAAACAACCTCATCATAAACTTTTTACTTTCTCATCAATTTTATATACCCCAATTTTCACCAAAAACCACTAAAATACATATATTTTCAAAATGCTTGTATTATTACCCGAAATACAGTTATTTTCAAAATAATTGTACTATTTCACCAAAAACGACCTAAAACGACCTGAAATAAATTATCAATATTTAATCGTTTTATACGCTTTTTACCCAAATACTACAAAAAAACACCCCTTTTTAGCCAAATACTACAGAGGTAAATGCGTTTTGTAGTCAGCTGAAACCCTACTATACTGTTAGCTATAGCGATTTTGACTACAAAACTACAAAAACTACGACGGAATATACACCCTTACACACATGCGTACACACACACACACACACACACACATATACATACACAGGGGTATATATATCTTGTAGTAAATGTAGTATTGTAGTATTTACGTCTGTAACCCCCATTATTGCTACAATCCTACTGACTACAAAAAAAATATCGTTTGTAGTTTTTGTTACAGTCCACACCACAATAACGCCAAACACCCCATAAACCCTAATAACTACATAATCTGAGTTTTGTAGTCACACTGAATTTGCTGGGTTATATACATTTGCAGGTCATTATCCGTAATATCTCCATTATCCGTAATATCCATGTGATGCGTAATATCCATGATCGACCGATTACATCACATCAACACCACACGCCACACACACCACAACAATAATAAAATAACGATAGACGCATAACCACCATCTAACAAACTACCGACTATCAATCTATATCAGACACCAATATTAATACTAAGACGCGCTAATGACTATCTAATATCGACACATGTATACACATCTATCAATCTATATATATTAATTACTCGATTACATCCCACACGCTTAATCCTGCAAATAACAACACGTGGATTTGTTAACTAATGTTAGCATTTTCTTAAAGAAATTCACACGATGTTCCACACGATTTCATCTGCAAATCTATATGATTATTAGAAATTTTATCCAAAAAACTTTTAGGTACTCTGAATCGTAACTACCTGATTTGCAAGGGATGGCAAC
>Ga0307935_1001163_pt1 | contig 9917 bp, 12 predicted proteins | sample OrgLakmetageno92_FD_201827 | JGI IMG/M metagenome (GOLD analysis project Ga0307935, IMG submission 201827) | Saline water microbial communities from Organic Lake, Antarctica - #92 | ecosystem: Environmental > Aquatic > Non-marine Saline and Alkaline > Saline | place: Antarctica: Organic Lake...
CTAAACCATGAATAAAAACGACTGGCTGTCCTTGCCCAGACTCTAAAATTTTTAGTGTGGGTTGCTTAAGGGCTTCATGCTTGTTCGCCTCCGATTTTCCGCTATTCTTTTTCATCTTATCTTAAATTCCATGTCTCACCACTATCTGTACTTTTATATATACCAAGAGATTTTGTTATTAAATACACTTGCTCTGGGTCTGATTTAGATGATGCAATATAGAGAACTTGTTCGCCCTCAGAGCCAAAGCTTGTTTTTTCCCAACTTACTCCACTATCCGTAGATATCAACAGTCCACTGTTCACGCCATAAGCGAACATTTGACCGCTATTTACATTGACCTCTATTGCAGTTACCGTTTCGTTCATAGAATCTACTTGAGCCCAATTTTTGCCTTTGTCTTGGCTAACAAATAGACCAGAAACTGTCGATGCATATAGCTGATCATCTTTTTCTCCAGCACTGAGCTGAATAATCTGGTCTGGAGCATTATCGAGATATTGCCAGCTAGCACCTGCATCAGTTGTAAGCTGTAAAGCACCACGATAATAACCGTAAAGTAATTGATTATCGGCAACATCAATTGCCATTGTGTGAAAATCTACTGGACCATCGAGACCCTCAGAAATATCTTCCCACGAAGTTCCGCTATCTGATGTTCTAATAACACCAAAATTACCTCCAGTCCTCGGGTGGCCACTTGCATAGAATGTGGATGAGTCACTTGGACTAATTACAAACCCCATGAAGTCGTCTCTGATAGATCCGACTTTCTGGATGCGACCATCTTCTCCCTGTGAATAAAGACCCTGATGATTAGGCAAGTAGAGTTTATCTGGATCATCAATAGCTACTTCTAGCCCATGTATATCACTAAGCGTGAGTTGTTGTTCAGCATTATTATCGGATGGAGACGTAGGCTCCTCATTGTTAGGTAGTGCAAAAATTACGATGAGTCCTATTAGTCCGATAATGACCAGAATGAATGTTTTACTTTTCATGAGTTACTCCTAAAGTTGTTTATAAGTATATATACTATTAATTTTTTATGTCGAAAGTACAAAATTCTTTTCTTGATCTGCAAGCTTTAAAGTCGTGTAGCCAACAAAAACTATTGCTATGAAGTTTATGCCGACACTCAGTGCGATTGCTGTATTCACCCTGGCGCCACTGAAGTAAGCACCACTACCAGCTAATGTCGTAACAAGTGGTGCTATAAATGAGCCACCACAAGCAATACAGTGTGAACCTACAATTGCCCCAACGCTACCAAAGGCGCTTGCTTTCGCACCCTTAGCCTTACGCTTACGCTTTATGGTCTGCCACATGAGTGTCAGGTTAATCGCAGTCACAAACGAGAATATTAGTAGCGACAAGACTCGTATGTTAGTTACGTTCGTAATGATGCTTGTGAATGAATCAAACATAAATCTCAACTTATCTCCAACGCTTAAGAAAGAATTAGACCATATCGCACCAAACAGATCTAAACTCGTCAGGTAGGTGAACAGCCACAGCATCGAGATCCATAAAAGTATGAATCTTAGAGGCTTTGTCTTAATCAGTATCCAGATGAACCAAAGGTTAATTTTCATGATTAGCTCGCTGTTGGTTCTGGACTTTTACTTACATTTCCTAAGTAGTAGTCCATCATTTGTTGCTGATCATACGTATCAAATGACAAACTTCTATTCCACGAAGACAAGATTATTGGGGCAGTATTCGATGCTCGCGGAGCCATAATGACTTTTGTCGGTGCAAACGATACGTCATCGTACGGTTTAAAAAACATACTAGTTAACTTGTCTATCTCTTCCTGAGGTAAATCTGGCTGATAGGTAACGTAGATATAGCCGTGTTCCAGATTATGAATCGTATTGTAATCGGGCAGCTCTGTTGTGTATGCTTGCTGCGGAACAGGATCACCATGGTCACCTGATGTGTGTGGATCTTCGTTGCCATATTCAGGCGCTTCTACTTGCGAAACGTGATCACGTCCGTTATCAGTTTGCTCATTACCTAGCCTTATTCTCTCAACAGTATCTTTACCAAATACAACCGCTCCTCCGATTATTAAAATTACCGATAGTACCATGATCATGCCAAGTTTATTATTTTTCATTAGAATATTCCTTTCAAGCGATCAGTCAATCCATGAGCTTCGTTAGAGCTACAGACTCCTGGATCACTACTATTGTTAAATTCTTCTGCATTACTTGCTACAACTGTTTCGTAGACGTCTACAGCTTCTTCATCTGATTTCGCACCGACTATTACCAACAATCTGTCTGAACTATCCACGTCTATCGCAGCAGCATTTCTCACAGTTCTTCCATTGAGCACATAGGTTATGGAATCATTTTCCGAAGTGTACAAGTCGGTTGATGTAGAAACGTGATCTGACCCTACTGATATACCAATGTTCTCAAAAAAACTACCCCAAGTTACAGCTTCGTCATGAACATGTACAAGTCCGTTCTCTGGTTCATGCATATGTGCTCGTTGCTTTGGCTGTTGACCTGCTGCGACGGAGCACCCCGTGAGCTCTTCATAGTAACTAAAGTTATCGAATTCTTCCTGAACATTGTTAACTACAAGAGCATAATTCGCATGATAGTGGGTGTGCTCTGGGCTGTAACTAACAAACCTATAGCCTGCAAACATGAGTAATCCGAGCAACATACCGATTCCCAAAATATGAAGCTTGTTGAGCTTAGAAACACTAAACTTATTCTTCAATTCTTCCATAGTTATATCCTATCCAAAATAAGAGCGTTTGTAGCAAGCGTCTCATTGACTAGCTTTTGGACTTGTTGATCCACCGCATTGTTTACACCTGCACCACTCAATAGCGTCTCAGCACGCCTGAAGTATTTTAATTGCTCTACTATCTTAGATTCAAACTCAGAACCTGTGAGACCTTCAAGTGAACTTGTAGAAAAGTAAACCTCTGCGTCTGCGCCCATAGCAGCATGGTACTGCATCGCATTACCGTAACTTATCGGCTGACCCATATCTTTTTGAAGCTTTCTATACATTTCTGCATCAACGTCCGCTTGCTTAGCTCTATCAGCAGCTCCATCTGCAATAGCAGGATTAGTGCTCTTAGTTGCAAGTGATTCAAGCTGTGAAATACCTTCAGAATAGTGAATCATATTTGCAATGAAGTACTGATCATATTCTTCGCCTTGGAAAGATATCGCATTTTTGTACTCTACAGAGTCTTTCTCGACAAAACGCATGAGTTCTTCGTCCTCTACTACCGTTTGAGTATTGGCTGTATTATTCTGCTGCTGGTCGCTCGTATCGCTCCCACCAGACAAGAACACGAGGCCCAACCCGCTGATCGCGAGTATGCTAACTATTCCAATTACTACATACATATTTTTCATATTAATTCCTTTATCATTAAACTTAAAATTTCTACTGAACAGTGAATTTCCCAACCATGCCTGATTCCATGTGCTCTGAAATGTGGCAGTGAAGTAACCAAGTTCCAATATTTTCCATTCGTACGACTAACTCATACGTATCGCCGACAGGTATCTGCACAACATCCTTAAACACTCTATTATCTGTCTCAACTCCGTTAATACTTTTAACAATGAACTTCTGTCCATGAATATGAATAGGGTGCTGCATCGGGTGCATTGTCCTCTCACTATTCTCTACAGAAATTGTCACGACGTCATTCTCATTGAATGACCAGTCAAATGACTTTTCTCTCGGGTTGTCCAAGTCAACCAACGACCACTGAGTGTTGTCAGTATCTGATCGACTATTTGCATCAGGCATTTCGTCTTCCCACTCAATTCCTGAATGTTCTTCGCCTTCTTCTTCAGCGTCCACACGAGCCATTTCATCGGCCATGCTTTGCATAAACTGAGGATCCATATCTACTCTTGTTGCAAGTCTTTTAGACAAGCCGCTCGACTGCGCCTCGGCAAGCAGAGAATTAATCTCTCTTGTAATCTCAGGTCGATCAGCCAAGTCTCTAAATGTACCTGCTTCAGCCGAGACAGCCTGACTAGGCTGTACGTTGATCTCAGCGATTTGCGTGTTAGCTTCTTGGTTGTTGTTCTGGATAGCATATTGTCCGGCATCTTCGAACAACACATCTACAATAGCTCGTTCACTCGGCGCTATAATCACCGTATCGACAAGCGTATCTTGCTCGTAGAATCCATTGTCTCCACCAATCAATTTAAGTTTCACACCAGGTATCTCGAATCTGAATGAACGTACACTGCTTGTATTAGTTAAGTACAATCTGGTCACTTCGTTTTGCTTAGCATCAACGACATAATCAGTTCTACCGTTCACGAGTTGAGTATTTCCAAATCTACCCATAACAGTGTGCGTCACTTTGTCTTTTTCAAACTCAAGCAAACCATCATCTGTGAGTGAAATATCACTTAGTTGTAGTATCACTTCTCTATCAGCAGTAGGCCACGAAGCAGAATCCTTTGGTCGCACGATAAAGTTGGCGTACATGCCACTTGCCTGTGCATAGTCTTCTCGTACGTGCGGATGATACCAGAATAAACCTGGTTCAGGAAAACTTATAGTCTGTTTGTAGTTTGCTCCAATCTCTATCGGATCTTGTGATAGTTCGGGTACACCGTCATTGGCACTATCACCATTTATACCGTGAGGATGAATTGTTGTTTCAACATCTAACTCGTTGCTGATGTTGAACGTAATCTCGTCACCTTCAGTCACGACAATTGTTGGCCCAGGAATAGATCCGTTATAGGACAGCATTCTTACTTCTTGACCCTTTATAGTGTGCTTGGTTGCTTTTGCGGTGACATCAAAACTGTCACCGTTGCTGAGCTCTATGATTTCTGTTTCTGTTGATGTCTCAAGCCCTTCGATAGATTGTGAAAATGTGCTTTGCTGCGAATTGCTTAGTTCTTGAGGTGCACTGGTTCTTTTGACGAACACCATCAAGCCAGATGCAATAATGATTCCCGAAAGTATGAGCATGAGTGCGAATTTGTTCTTCACTGTATTTCCTTATTTTATGCGTAGTAAAAATAAGCGTGTTTATAACGCCATATCTAGAGATAGAGGAAAATTCAAATTCTGAGTAGGCAATTTTTTAAGTACAGGGGTACTTTTAATACTCGATCTTCATAAATTGGCTCTGGATCGTCCTTTACTTGCGTGCAGATGCTCAGGCTTACTGTGTCGTCGTCAAAGGTTTCATCGTCTTCTTCCTTATCGGCTACTGGGAGTGATGCAACAGGCTTTGTTGTCGCATTAGTCTGGCAGAGCGCTAGACATGTGTTATTCGTATGTGCAGTGGTGGTTGGGTCACGCTGTCGTACTAGCTTCTGATCTGTATCCTCACCGCTGTAGCCGGCGTGCATAGAATGATCCTGTAAGTCGGGTACTGGCATTGAGGATGCATGCACTGGACTAGCCATCGCAATACCACTACTTATTGAGAAGAATAGAAAGAGTAGAGCTAAAAAGCTCGCTGATGTTCTCTCGAATAAGTTTTTCCAAAACATATGCATCATTATACTACTTTTACTCGGTTGCTGTCTCTAGAGTGCCAATTTTGTATGATTCCAATATATTCCTGGCATCAGGTGAATGGAATTCAGTATCAGGTGGTACATTATTTTCTCGTCTAACCGAGTCTGCTAGTTCTTTTGGTGCTCCTTGGTTCTTAAACTCTTGTGTGCCATCTTTACCGCAAATAGTAGCTATTATTTCGCCACCAGGGTGATCTACTATATATTCTGTTATGTCGTAAATTACATCGTCAACAATAGTCCAACAGTCAGTAGTCTTGCTATGGGTAGTGACTTCTTGAGCCGTATAGCTAGTTACGGGGGCGCTTACTATAGTATTTTCGGGTTCTACAACTTGCGTTGACTCCTGAGCACCTATTGTTTTATCTGTAGACTCTACGTCAGTTTGTGCTGGTTTGCTCAGTACGAAGAACAGGATAATTAGAATCACGACTCCAATAATTGAACTTACTATCAAATTTTTCTTAGACATATTATAACTCCACTTTTCTCAGTAGTTGTGCATTTGCTGCAACAATAATAGTCGATAGTGACATCACAGCAGCTCCAATAGCTGGTGAGAGGACAAATCCAGTAAAGGCTAGTGCACCACCAGCGAGTGGTACAGCGAGTAGGTTGTAGCCAGCTGCCCAGAATAGGTTTTGTACCATTTTCGCGTAGGTTTTCTTAGATAGTTTGACTATCTTGCTGACACCCCTTGGATCACTTGCAGCCAAGACTATTCCGGCTGATTCAATAGCGACGTCTGTTCCTGCTCCGATTGCGATACCTATATCTGCTTGGGTTAATGCAGGCGCATCGTTGACGCCATCTCCAACCATAGCTACTTTCGATCCGTCAGCTTGTAGTTTTTTCACGACATCAGATTTATCACCTGGTAGTACTTCTGCATAGTATTCATCTAAGCCAAGCTTTGCTGAAACCCATTTCGCTACGCCCTCAGAATCACCAGTTAACATCGCAACGCGTTTACCAGATTGCTGTAATTCTTTGACAGCTTGCTTAGACTCAGGACGTATAACATCAGCAATCATGAATCCGCCAATAACTATTTTATCTTCAATAAGATACACAATACTATGTCCGTTTTTGTGCGCTTGTTCATTCGCTTCTGAGTACATATTATTAAGCTTAATTTTTCTTTCTTTGAGCATCTGCGGACCACCGACATAATAGGTTTTCTTATTGACATTTGCTTTCGCTCCTTTGCCTTCAATTGCACTAAAGCTACTTGCTATAGCGGCTTTAATTTTGCTATCTTTTGCTTTTTGCACAATCGCTTTTGCAATTGGGTGCTCTGATTCGGCTTCCACTGCAGCTGCAACAGATAGTAATGTCTTCTTGTCATCAGTCACTATGTCGACGACTCCTTGTTGACCTTTAGTAAGCGTGCCCGTTTTATCAAACAATACGACATCTATATTGCGTGCAGATTCTAAAGCTGAGCGCTCACGTACAAGTAGACCAGCGCTAGCTCCTTTGCTTGTAGAGATTGCTGTGACGAGCGGTATAGCTAACCCAAGCGCGTGAGGACAGGCGATAATTAATACAGCAACAATTCGCTCCAGAACATAGTTAGCATCAGAGTTACCAAAAGCAGTCCATGCTACAGCGGTAATAATTGCCGCAATAATAGCGTAGTAGAACAAATATTTTGATGCTGTGTCGGCAAGTAGTTCTGTACGAGATTTACTCGACTGTGCGTCAGAAACCATCTTCATGATGCCAGATAGTGCGGTGTCTTCACCGATTTTTGTTACTTTGACAGTTAATGATCCACTGGCATTAATTGTGCCCGCAATGACTTGCGCGCCAGGTTTCTTAGCAACAGCTTTTGATTCTCCAGTTAATAAAGATTCATCAACTTTTGATTCACCTTTTACGACCTCACCATCAGTAGGGATAGATGATCCAGGCCTGACAAGTACTTTATCTCCCACTTTAAGCTGCGCGATAGAAACAGTCTTGGTACCATCTTTTGTTACTAGATCAGCTTCGTCAGGGAGTAGTTTTGCAAGTTCTTTCAGTGCTCCTTGAGCATTAGAAATAGAGGCCATCTCTAACCAGTGCCCTAATAGCATGATAGTAATAAGCGTCGCAAGCTCCCACCAGAAACTCTCTCCATTGACGATATTGAGTGTTATCAGTGAGCTGTAGATAAAAGCAACAGAGATTGCCATAGAAATAAGCGTCATCATGCCAGGTGTACGGTTGGCTAATTCTGCACGACCGCTGCGAAGAAACACAAGTCCACCATAGAGGAATATAATCACTCCAAAGACTGCAGGTATATAGCTGCTCCCAGTGAAGTCTACACCTTCAAAGCCGAGTAGCGTACGGATAGTTTCTGAAAAATACAGCACAGGCAGTGTCATGGCTAGCGATGCCCAAAACTTCGTTCTAAATATATTAGAACTGTGGCCCTCGTGCTTGTCATGGTTCATATGATCAACATCGACTGTTTTCTTTTCTAGTGCCATATGGCAATGTGGACAATCGCCGCGCTCATCCTTAATGACATCGGGGTGCATAGGACACGTGTATATTATCTTCTTAGCATCAACTGTTTTTTTCTCAAGAGCCATGTGGCATTCTGGACAATCACCTTTTTCTTGTTTGATGACGTTCGGGTGCATTGGACAGGTATAGATAGTCTTTTTGTCGCTCATTATTTGCTTCCTTTCACGTTAGATAGTTCGTACAAATCAAGTAGCTCGACAATCAGCTTGTCTTGCTCTTCTTCGTTGGTTGTATTCATGCCGTCTTTGACGTGCGTCTTGAGGTGATTTTCAAGTATTAATTTATTTAGTGATTTTAATGACTGCTGTATTGCCAGACTTTGAGTCAAAATATCCATACAATATTTTTCTTCTTCTATCGCCTTAACTAAGCCCTTAAATTGACCTTCTAGTATCTTTGAACGGTGCGATGCACGCTTTTTTATATCTTGAATCATAGTTCCACTATATACCCTATAGGGGTATATGTACAAGCTATTGGATATAGCTGTTAGTATCCACCAAAAATATCGATTTTTATGTCCGTTAGAGCTACTCCTGAATCTAAAAGGAGATGTTCTGTCGTTTCAACCATACTCTCAGGCCCAGCAATATAAAAAGATTGGTCAATAGTTTTGATTGCAGCATGCAGAGCTTTAGCTTTATCTTTTTTCTTTAGCTCGCTAGTCGGTATGTAAATAACCTTAAGCCCATCAAGTAACTTCTCGTACTGCTTGATCTCTGACAGAAAAAGAAATTCAGATGTTTTATTGAAATAGACTAGATTCACGCTATTTTTATTATCTAAATCAACCATTTCTTGAAGCATGCTTCTGAATGGTGCAATCCCAACACCTCCAGCTATTAAAGTGCTAGGTTTGTTAGGATTAAGTATGAATTTATTGCCGTTACCATATTGAGTAATCTTAAGCTTATCGCCTAATTTAAGTCTTGCAAGCTCTTTTTTAACTTCGCTAATGCCATCTTTAAGCGTGATCATAAGATCAGGCTCAGTAGGAGACGACGATAAAGAATAAGTTTTTCCACCATTCAAATGTAAGTTTTTGAACTCTAAATCAATCCAATCTCCTGGCTCATAAGTAAAATTACGCGGCCTATCGAATATAATACTTCTACAATTAGTCGCTTCAACACGATTTTCTTTTACCGTAATAGATATATTGGTGTTTTTGTGAATCATCCCCCACATATTACCAAATTATGGATGACTGTAATCCTTAATAGCCACCTAAATAGATCAGACCTGGAAGTAGATCGATGGTCTCTTCGACTATCTATTGTAACTAATAAACTTAAGCATCTCTTCAGACATGCTTTTTGAATCTGTACGTCGCATAATCTCACGGCTATTACTGTGAGATAACATATTCAAGCTTCCCTCCCATAGTATCTGACCATCAATTATTGCTAGTTTTCGGTGGCGCATATCATGACACCAAATTACATTTGCTCCAGCAGATCTGAGTATCTTCGTAGCTATACATGCTTGCTCTCTCAGTCCTGCATCGTGGTCAGACGGGTTTCTCGTGTAAATACTAATATTGATTCGCTTACTCGTTAACTTACCACACAAAGGAGCTAATTCGCTCGCACGACGTTTAGTCATGAAAGGACTTTCGATGATTACGCTGTTCTTTGCCGACTTAAAGTCTCTGCTAAATGATTTAAAGAAGCTATGTTCGTCGTGTAGCTGCGAATTTATCAGCTCCGAATGATCTCGTTTGAATAAAGACAGGTTAAGCTTCATAACTCGCTCTCGCTATCTACCATTAAGTCTTCGACAGCTTTAACATCCTCGTCAATATATTTAACGTCATCTAGCCCTTTAAAAGTTTGGAACAAGTCACTAAAC
>Ga0307935_1001167_pt1 | contig 9886 bp, 9 predicted proteins | sample OrgLakmetageno92_FD_201827 | JGI IMG/M metagenome (GOLD analysis project Ga0307935, IMG submission 201827) | Saline water microbial communities from Organic Lake, Antarctica - #92 | ecosystem: Environmental > Aquatic > Non-marine Saline and Alkaline > Saline | place: Antarctica: Organic Lake...
TAAGAATTTGTCGTCTAATATAATCGTGAGAGAAATACTTGCCTACGTAATCGTTAAGTTCATTTAGAAGCTCAAGACGATCACGCATCATTTCAAATTTCTTTTGTTCTTCAAGATACATGTCTTGTGAATAAACAAATTTGATCTGATTCTTTATTTTATCCCATTCCTTACCTGTAATTACTTTGGTAAGAATAAGTTCAGTTCGTAGAAGATCAAGAAACATCATGTTGAAACGTTTCTTAACTTTGGTTACAAACTTTCCGAATTTAAGCTCATCACGATTAATTTCTGTGTTTCTGCCAAGGCTAACGATAGAGTCAGCTTCAAGGCGCGATATAGGGATGTTAAGAGCCTTGTACAAGCGTTTCAGGAAATAGACGACATCTTCTATGTCCCCAAGGTTTTGGCCACCGGGAAGCGTGTCAACCTCTGTACCCTTGCCTGTGGATGCATTTCTAGGCATCCAATAGTCTTCTTGCATCGTCATCAAGTGACGTGAATCTTTAAAGCTTCCTGAATCTGGATCGTAAGACATACGATTTCTGTAATTAGCTTTCAGGTTCTTTAGATATTGTTCTGCTTTTGTCTTTGTCATGCCAGATGTATCGACATAAAAAACTCTACGCTCCGGTGCGCGAGTAATACGATACACAACAAGTGCGTTTTCCATCATACGTAGTTGGTTAGCAGGCTTTATCGCTTTGTGTAGCCAACTAATAGCGTATCCGCTATTGCTATCCGTTATACCAGATGTAATGTATGTAATAGATTCTTTGTTAAGCTTTAAAGCTTCTTTAAAATTAGAGTTTTTGTTTTGTTTTGTTTTTTGATCTGTTGGGTTAGCCTCTGCAATGTTTTCATTATAAATGAAATACTCATCAACCGCTTGAATTGTGTGGTTTGCTTTGTCATATTCTACGTTACGAAACTTTGTGACAAAACGTGGATCAAGTTGAATGATATTAAGAAGACCGTTATTAGAAACCCCCGCCTTGTCAATAACTTTTTGATAAGACAATCGACCATCAATATAAAAAGACTTAAATCGTCTGTGGATGGTTGTGTTCAAGTCCAACAAATTATCAATTTTTTCCCAACTCTCATAAACAAATTCTTTTACCTTTTCAGATAAAATTTCATCGTCAATAGAAGAAAGATCAAGCTCAACAGCATTACTATCATTATCGCCAAATGTAACAGCCTCATTTACAATATCTTCAATTGCAAAATCAACTTCATTATAGTTAGAAACTTCTCTGTAAGTATTAATTAACTCCGCTTGGCTGTTATACGTAAAATCGTAGTTGAGAATAAACTCATTAATAGAATCTTCAAGAACGACAGCACCATCATTGTCATCAGTAGCAATCTGATTAGATAGTGTTTTTTTGTTTTCGTCTTGATCGCCTAACGATTTCTTATCAAGCCAACTAAACATTTCTTGTCTTTGGGCCATAATCAGTATATCACCTTATTAAATTTGGATTGTGTTGATTGTTTTTAAGTCTCAACACAATCCTATTTAGAACCAGTCTCAAGATTAAGTTGTGGTGTTTGATGTCATGTCGGAGAACTGGAAGCTTACTTCAAATTCTTCGATAGAATCATTGGTGTCTTGACCAAGTTCAATTGCCCCGATATTGCTAGGGTATGCCATTTTCAAAATATATTCTTTAATACGGTTGTCCTGTGAATCAAGCTGATACACACTCACAGTGGTCATATAATCATCTGGGCTTGTTACACCAGTGTTTGAGTTATAGCCGTTGATAGCATTGTGCCAGCGTTCAAACGCATCACGCAAAGCAAAGTTAGTGTCGTTTACGAAAGAAGCTGTCCATTCATCAAATGTTCTGTCACCGGCCAGTTTTAATGCACGACCACGGAATGGGCGTTCAATAGTACCTAGAGTAGAAGCAGGCAAAGATGTAGAGCTTACCAAAAAAGGAGTTTTTCGAGTATCTTCTGAACCACCAGCAAATGCAGGAAATTCAACCAAGACCTCAAAGCGGTTACTTCTGGCACCGCCTCCACTTAGGGCTGCTTTAAATTGGGAAATTGTAGCCATTTTTTTATAATCCTATAAATTGTTTGTCTTATATAACTTATTTATATGAAAATTGTGTGGGGAAAATTCCCCACACAATTTAAGATTTACGCGCCTTCAAGTTCTGAGAAATCTGCACCTGTTCCAGCAGCAACAAAGTTGAGCCGAATTGTGTTGATTGATCTAGCGGGTTTCACGTAGATATCACCAACAAATTCATTACTGTCTATTACTTGTGGTGTGTTGTTTGTTTCATCAGCAACTACACGTTTTTCATAGATGCCACGGCGACCTTGGATGTTATCAAGATACTGATTAGTCGCATTTCTGAACAATGAACGTGTGATAGGATCGTTCAGTTCAAACAACTGATATCTAGCCGCACGACTAATAGCCCGTTTAATAACAATAAACAAGGTACGAACGTTGATGCGGTTAAAGGCAGAAGGTGCTTTAAGCAGTGTCTTATCACCAAACAACACAGTGCCTTCGCCCGGAAATGAGATGATAGAGTTAATGCCATCTTTGTACAAAACATCTCGTTGTGCTTTGTTTGGCGACCATGCAAGCTTGATAACGTTCTTCAACTGTCCACGGTTTAGACCAGCGGGAGAGAACCAAGGTTCTGCGGTAACAAACAAACGAGAATGCAAACCAGCGGCATCGGAATCACAAGGAATCCATATGGTGGTGTCATTGTATTTGTCATTAACCAGTTTCCAGTTATCAACACCGAATCCATAAGAAGTGTTTTTGTTGATTGTGGTGTTAAAGAATTCTCTAACATCAGCAACAGCAGTCAAATTATTATAAACATCAGCAAGATCAGGAGCTACAAAAGCTACAGAATCACCACGACCTTCACACACATCAACAGCGCGAATTTTAGCGGCTGAGTCTGCACCAGAAGTCATCAGTCGAACAATGTCAACAGACTCTGAATTAGCAAACATATCAAACGCGGTTACAAAGTCGGCATTAGTTTGTACGTTGTCATCTACACCACCTGTAAGGGATGCTTCAAACAAACCAGTAGAAAATTCAATTGCATCTGCGGAATAGCAGTAGATGTAGTTTGACTGATTTTTAAGGGCTTCGACCACATATGCGCTAGTACCATCAACTTTCTTTGCGCCTAAAACTTTTGAAAGTAGTTCGTATTTTTCAATTACAGCACCAACAGTACCAGTGATCAAACCATCTTCATCAATTACGATCAGGTTGAATGTGTCGCTGGTTGGTGCATAGGTAAATTGATCTTCAAATTCCCAACCAGCAAATCCTGCTGAATCAGCAGCAGAAATTTTAATAGAGTTAGAAAGCGCACCAGCATAACGACCAATAAAGGCCGGAACTTGTGTGGTGAATGATGCATCAGTAAGAAGATCAAATGTTGATTCATTCTCAACCAGAATAGGGGTTTGACTAGCTGCATCAGCAACTGAATCAATCGAGTTCAAGGCACCAGTACCAACTACACGAACCACTTCCAAAGGCACACCATATAGCATATAGTTTGCGGCAGAAAGGAAATATAGTGCGGTCTGTTTATCTGGCTCACTGAACCTTTTAACCAATTCGTTTTCATTGGTGGTAATGCTAACAATTTCGTTAGCTGGCCCCCAACGAAACATACCTACATAACCAGTAGCATTAGTTGTAATGCTCTGGATAGTAAAGGTTAAATCTTTTTCTTTTGAAATTACACTTGGAGAAGTCATAGTTTTTTGAAAACCTCATAATTGGTTTGTTTTATTGTGTCTGATTCTATTTATGATTTGACCGGCTTAAATTAAAACCCGTCAAAAAATGCATCATTTCTGTCAACTTCCCCCTGCTTTATTCCGAATGGATTTTGTGTAACGTCTTCACCTTGCCCATCAGTCGGATCAAAATCACGCTCAATAAATCCAAACGGGGTTAGTTGTTCGTTGTTTTCTTTATCTTTCAAAAGTTCAACACGAGTGTTGATATCTGTCATATCTTTAAAGTATTGTTGTGTTGTTGCCCATGCAAAGAGAACACAACACATAGCAAAATCATCATTGGCCCCAGAATCAGCTTCGTAGCTTTTTCCTTTAGGAACAAACGTACCAAATTCATCAATGACCGTCTTATCATTCAATTCAATCTTTTCATTCTCAATCAGAGTTTTAATGTTAGAGCAACCAACAGACTTAACCGCAGTAGTTGTTCTAACACCAAGCTTACAATCATTCCCATACCAAATTATCTGTCTGCTCTTATCAGATTTTGTCATTAGTAGTTCTTCATATTCATATTCGTTGTATAGAATAGAAGCTACTTGTTCACCGATATCGTTTATCTCAACTAAAACCATGGCATTGTTGTAATGAGTAGCCGTAGAAAATATAACGCTAGGATATAGAACTGGTGATATTTTGTTATTTCTATATGTCGCTACTACTCTGTAAGGCATTTCTGTTACATCAAAAACAATAAATGCGCTAAAATCTTGGCCTAATCCTCTACTAACATCTACTATTGTTGCATAAATATGATTGTCTTCAACATCATGATATATTTTTACGTCATTTTTTATTTCATCTGGTTCTCTATGTACCAATTTTTCAAGTGTTGCAGCATTTAACAAAGATTTTTGACTACCACGAAAGACCACGCAATGTTCTTGTAGAAATTGTTCGTAGCTTGTAGCTGCGATCATTTCTCTCTTCCATTCTTCGTCACGAGATGTTATCATATCCCATGTTACTTTAAGTCTTGTATATCCATTGGTTTCATACTCAGTCCAAATTTTATAGAACAAGCCTCTAGCACCATTTGGTGTGGATGTCATTATAACCTTTGAATCTTTACCACTAGATATTGTAGGAAATACAGATTCGTAAAATTCTATATCGTTATCTGTGTGTGCGGCCTCGTCCCAATATACTAAAGAAATACTTTTACCACGAATTGATGATTTAGTAGAAGCACCAGAAAATATTTTTGAGTGGTTTGTAAATGTCATTGATCGTTTGTTGTATGTTGTTACACCCTGTTTAAGAAAAACCGGAAGATATTCATATGACATCTGAATCCTTTCAACGATTTCTTGTGCTTGATCTGACTTGTTAGCTAATACAGCGACTTGTTTTGATGAATGGAAAGTAGCAAACCATAAAATATAAGCTGCGGCAGTCGTTGTCTTACCCTGTTGGCGACCAGTACCTACTATGCTGTATCGGTTATTTTGAAATAGGCTGATCATGTCTTCTTGATATGGATACATATCAAATTTAATTAGACCATCATCCAAAGATATAATTTTTATATATTTTCTAGTAAAATATGTTGCGTTAAGAGAACACTTTATCCATTCCAACATTTGTAATTGTGTAAATTCTCTATTTTTTACCTTACCTAAAAGAAGTAGATTTCTTTTATACTGATCTGATATTTCAGGAACTTCATACTGATCAAAATTTTCAACTTCAAGATTTATAGTATTTTTTGAAAGATACTTCATAAGAAGTTCTTTATTATCTATAGCAAAAGAAACGTGCTGGAATGGAGCGCACGTTTCTTTTGCTAAGTATCTTGCTATACGTCTAAATTTTGAATTATTAAAGCTCATATTTTATTTTCTTGGTAATCCCCTGATCCATCCAATGGGTTGTTCATTCTCTTCAAACCTTTTACAAATTAATGTGTCTGGATCATAGTAGTTTTTCTTTTTTGCCTTTGGGTTTCCTTTAATCCAATTATCAGGATATGAGTCTTCAAAAAAGAAACCAAATTCTTTTTTATTTTTAGGATTATGGTATCCACATTTACCTTTAATTGGATTTATAAACCCATCATCATATATTTTTCTTTGCGCCAATTTCATATTTTCTTTTGCTGATTCTGATCTTTTTGATCCTATATGTTTTTGTCTTGTCTTCTCTATTTTCTGTGGGTCTTTGTTAATTCCATTCGCCACCCAGTCTTTTTTTGTGCCTCTATGGCCATCTCCAATTTTATCCCTGTGTTCTTTTGTCTTTTTAACACCAAGAAATCTATCAGAACAAGCTTTTGCAAGTATCTTTTTATAGGATTCATCTTCTTTCTTAATTTTGTTGTACAACTCTTTTATTTCATTTTCAAAATCTTTATCGAAAAATGAAACTGAAAATTCACCAGAAAATAAATGCCTAACGACCGAATACAATGTCCATTTGTTTATATATTTTTTAATATCTAATAAACAATATAACTCTGTGTTATCAACCATACAATGGTATTTATTCTTTTGTGAGTACCCTCTTTCGGTAATAGTTTTTTCTCTACTTTCTTTAGCTTTTTTTATAGATTCTATAGAATGAGATTTCCCATAAAACCCATTAGATTCTCCATACAAAATACAAACATCACCGCCTATAGATAAGTTGTAAGTATCTTTTCTACTAACATATTTCTTATCAACTAAAAGTCCTTCATATTCTTTAGCATCTTCGATGTCATGAAATATAGCTATTACTTCTTTATCAAATGAATCAGTGCCGTAAAGATTCAAAGCTCTTTTTATAAGTTTTCCAGACCCCATATAACCATCATCAACACTTTCTTTGAACTTATGAAAACCAATATACTCTTTTTCGTTTATTAAATTTGTTGTCTTATAGACGCAATATAACATTATTAATCCTATAAATTAATGATACATCTCTATTTAGATGAATGTTCATTATTATTTATAAAAATTAAAATTCAAACTACTTCTTTTTGTTATCATCCAAATCATCCAAAAGATCATTAACACCCTTTTGAGGCTTTCCATCTGTTGAATAATAGTTGTTATTTTGTGTATTGTTTACTGTTTTCGCTTTTTTATCACCTTTCTCATTTTCCAGATGTTTGTGTAGCTCCATGAGGTCTTTGCTCATTTCTGAAATATTTTTCATCAGTGTGCTAGAGACTTCAAACGCTCTCGGATGCTCTGATTCCTTAGCAAGCATAAGAGAGCCTTCTAACGCGCTTGTACCACGTTCTATCAAACCCCTAAGAACCGTCCTAGTGTAATTGTAATCATCGTATACATCACTCTCACGCTCTTCTACAGGCACTTTGGATGTAACAGGACTATATTCAACCAAATCAAATCTTTCACGAGGCATTGATTCGTCATCCAGACCATCTAAATGAGAATCAACATCATTCTCAATACCAATAAAGGCTTCAATGTCTTTGTTGATTTTATCTCGCTTGCTCATGGTATGATATCCGTTTCTAAAATTGTGTCAGGATCGTTTAAATCGTAATAGTTTAGGGTGATGGTTTGGATGACACCTTGGTTGCTTGTTGGCATGTAAAGAAATCCCTCTACATCAAAATTAAATGTAGATATCAATGTCTTTTCGTCTTCCATTTGTCCCTCATAATCATCTGCCAAATTAGAATCTGTCATCATAACATTCAGAGAAGTTTCAATTCCCAAATCTGGGTTCTCTGTGATGTTGATATTCAGTGACGGATTAAACCACGCCGCGATTTGTTCCATTATCTGAAACATATCGTCGAGGTTTTTTGTCCCTACAGTTACTTGGTAGTTGAAAATATAAGGAACTCTGTTAAGCTGTTTGTTAACTGTGTTTACTTGTGTTCTGTCAATTTGTTGATACATCAAGTCATGTTTGTTTTGGATTCTTTGTGGGTCACGACTCCAACCAGTAAGAACAAAACCGATTCTTGGAAACTTTACTTTGATGTGGGCATTAGTTTCTTCATACTTTTGTGTAATATCAAACTTTTGTCTGGATGAATAAGACAAAGGAATTTTAATTTTCTTTCCGTCACTTCTCACAATATAGATGTTGTTAAATATCGTACCAAATGCGGCTGTGTATGTTCTAATAGAATTATGATAAAAGTGTTGGTCTAAAGCTGCCATATTATTTTACCCCAAATGGGTCATTTTCGTTAAAATCAACAAACGTATCACTCTCTGTTTGAATTTCATCATTCTTTCCGTATTCTTCTGTTTCTGTTTCAGGATCATAATGCATAAGATCGTTGTTAATCAGATCATCAATTGTTGAATCCCCTGTTTCAAAACTCTCATAAGAGAATTCGAACGTTTCTGTCTTAACTTCCCAGATGTATTGTTTACCAAGCTCATAAAACGGACTCTCATCCTCTACATGCTTGATTTCAAGAAATGATCGAGTGATGGGTAGGTATAAAAGATCACCCACCATAGGCTTTGTAATGCTTTGTGGTTGAAGTTCTTCTGCAAATCGAGACTTGCTAACAAGGAATGTAGCTGTATCTTTGATTTCAAAACCAATTGTGGTGATCATGTCGCCACCACCACCAAACCCATCAACATTAGCAGGGTACATTTCTATGATATAAGAACCATTAAAAGCAGAACTAGGGTCTTCACCAAACAAGTAATCATAATCAACCAGTGTTCGAGGAAGATAATTCATATCCACCCCTTTCATCTGGATAGCCTCAACAACAAGATCATCTTGTAAATCTTGTTCGCTTGTTTCGTTGTAATTACTAACGTATTGATTAATCATATAAGTAGCACACATTTGTGGTGTTTATACTTCTATTTATAACAGATATAAAAAAGGGCCAAAAGAGGCCCATAAGTTTATTTTTATTAGATTTTTGTTTTTATATTTTTGCCAGATAATCAAAACCAAGATGACCAAGTATAATAGAAGCAAACACAGCGCACTGAGTAATGATGATAGCATTAAACTGTTCTAAAATATTTGCTTGATCTAAGCTCATATACAAACTACCGATCATATAAAACAGGCATATGAATATAAGAAAAACAAAAGACGTAATAGCCGCGTTTCTTCTGAATTTTCTCTTTTTTATATCAAGTGTTGTTTGTTCTGTATTGTCTAACATAATTTACTCATAATATTTGCCATCTACAAGTGTATATTTATATAAATCTTCTTTTTTGACCATTATAAATTTTCCACTTTTGAGAATAACTTTTTTTCTTCCTATTTTAGACTGACTAACTAAATCTCTAGTTAAAGGATTGTTCATTGCATTTCTTTCACCACAACCAACACCTCTTCTATTTTTTCTTATATTTTCTTTGTGTTCATCAGAAAATTTCATACCCATTCTAGCTTTGCTTATTCTGGCACCAAAATCATCTGGTTTTTTTCTTCCTTTATTTGCTTCGCTTATTTTCTTGTAAGATTCATCAAAAAAACCACTTTTATGTTTTTCTTTCATAGTTTCTGATATTTCTGAAAAATCACACTCGTCAGATGCATAATATTCTAAAATAGACTTTCTTATTTTTTCTTTAACATCATCAGACCAAACCCTACCAATACTAAAGCTCATTATAAAATCTCTGTATTCAGGGTCTTTCCATCTTTCCTTAGAAGATTCACCAACTGTTTTTGCATGTAACCTTCTAAAATGACCAACTAATTTATTATTAGCTCTTTTATCACCCCAAGTAAGTGATATTAAAGCAAACCTCAAACCTGCTACTTCTGGATGAATCTCACATAACAGCTTATGACAAAAGAAATGTTCTTCTGGTGTAAGTCTCACCAAGTTTTCTTTTGTGTCGTCACCACCCATACATCTAGGTAATATGTGATGTTTTTCTGTATACACATCACTTGGTAATTTTTTGTCTTGTCTAAATTTAATAAGATTATCGTACATCTTCTTATAGTTCATAATACATCCCTAATTGGTTATTATGAACTATTATAAAAGTTAACCGACTAAGAAGTCTAGCCTGTGAAAAAATCAACAGGTTCTGAGTATTTTGTCAATAGCTCTTGATCAAGTATTTCAATTTCTGCTATAGCCTCATCATAAAACTGTTGACCA
>Ga0307935_1001168_pt1 | contig 9884 bp, 15 predicted proteins | sample OrgLakmetageno92_FD_201827 | JGI IMG/M metagenome (GOLD analysis project Ga0307935, IMG submission 201827) | Saline water microbial communities from Organic Lake, Antarctica - #92 | ecosystem: Environmental > Aquatic > Non-marine Saline and Alkaline > Saline | place: Antarctica: Organic Lake...
TAGGGCTGCTCCTGCAAGAATTGAGTTTAATGTCAACAGTGTGGCAAATGTGACATCAACTAGTACTTACAATCTACCTACCGGGGTCATTGGGTGGCATCATCTTGTATTTGTCTTCAATGATTCGAAAAAAACATTAGAGATTTATTTTGATGGGTTGCTAAAAAATAGCGCTGTCTTTAATGGAACAGCTAGACTGATTGCTCCTGTCAGTATTTTGGCCATTGGCGGTAGAATAAACACGTCAGTTTTAGAAGCACCTTGCATCATAGGAAACATAGAACAGGCCTTTTATGTCTGTGATCCGATGAACGCTTTGCAAATCAATAAAACTTATAGTTCCAAAATTAATCATCTACAAAATATTGTGTCTGAAAAACAAACCTGGAATTTTAATGCTGTTGGCTTAGATGGAAACGGCGCGTTTACGCCTTTTAACAACACCGTCATTGTCGATAAAGCTACGAGCAACCTCTATCTTAATCTCTCAACCCGGGGTGAAGCTGATTTCGTCCAGGCCACTTTAGCTAATGAGTCTTTGTCACCTTCTCTTGTGTCCGTACAAACTTTTGACCGAACATTCACGAGTGATCCTGATTTAGACGCCAACCCTATTTCTACAAATTTAGCCAGTGATCCAACGTCTATCGAAGTGTTAAAGCTCATATCTGGTGCCTGGAGTGTGGTCGCAGACGGCAACAGTTTAGTAGAAGTGGCAAATACCGGGTCTCGGCTTTTGACTGGGGATATTTCCAGCACGACACCGACTAGTGTATCTCCTGTCAGAATTGTGATTTCGTCGACTCCAAGTGCGTTATCAGTCAGTGAAGCAACTAGCGTGCAAAAGGGAATCGTCGCTTTAGAAAACACAGGTTTTACGAAGTTTGTAGGCGGTACCCATCCAGAACGCTACGAGAGTTTAACAGCAGCGTTTGTAGACACGGTTCCAGGAGATTCCATTCTATTAGTCGATGGCTACACGGCGTCTGCTGCTGAAACCTTAAGTGTCAGTGACGTAACCATTACCTTTATGCCGTCTCAAAGGGTCGAGCATCAAACCGCACGGGCTACGGGTTGCTTGGTGTTAGATGCTGACCGCATTCGGGTCAAAAATTTGAACTTAGCCGTGACTGGTAGTGCTACGATTGTGGTGAATGCCTTCATTCAAGTTACAGCTAATGCGCAAGATTGTGCAGTAGAGGTTGCGTATTTAGAAGCTAACAACGCTACGGTGACAGTGACTCAAGGGGTAGAACTCATAGCTAGCTCTGCTCGAAACTATATCAATGCTAGTATTAATACGATTGCAGGAACGGTTACCGCTCCACTTTCCGATGCTGGAACAAACAATACCGTAGAAGTAAGGGGATAACCGTGTCAAACAAACTTGTAAAAGAATTAACGGCTAGTGAATGGGTGTTTTTGACCTTAGGCGCAGGGTTATCTCTGCAACCTAATGACAAAGTTATTTTTAAAAGTGATCTTGCAGACCGTACTTTGGTTGAACTGGCTGGAAAAGTCACTGTCAGTGACGAGTTTAAATTTGAATTTGAAGATGCTGATGTGGCCATAGATCCAGGCAACATTATTACCTCTGTAGCTCATGGGATGGTTGATTCTGATCCTGTGCGGTTGACCACCACTGGTGAACTACCAGAAGGATTAATGCTAGGCATTGATTACTACGTGGTAGGGTCTACTCTTGATACGTTTCAGCTAGCTTTGACAGTTGGCGGTGATGCAGTAGAAATTGTAGCAGCTATTGGCGGCGGAGTTCACAGTGTCCACAAGATGCGAGCCAAACTGGAGTATTCAAACTTTGAGATTATTGTATCTTAATAACAACGGTTTTTAGGATATAATAATGCATGATATTATACCGACTCGTCATAACAGGTTGAAGACTATAGTTCGTGATCAGTCTGTGGCTGGACAAAAAAAACCAACACCAGGCACTATTTATAGGGGTGATAACCTTCATATAATGAGAACAATGGCTTCTGAATCTTTTGATTTGGTCTACATTGACCCCCCTTTCTTTACTAAGCGTAATTATAAGAATATCTTCGGGGATAAGGAATTTGTCCTAGGCCATGAAAACATTATAGTCGATGGTTTTCGAGACACAAAAGACTTCTTTGAAGCTCAAGTCTCAGGCGGGGACAAGGGGCTAATGGCTTATCTAACCTGGATGAGGGCTCGCCTTGAGGAAGTTCACCGCTTGCTAAAGCCCGAAGGTTCGCTCTTCTTACACCTAGACTATCACGCCGTTCATTACATGAAAGTCATCCTTGATGACATATTCGGTTACACGAACCTTCGAAGCGAAGTGATTTGGAAGAGAACAGTCGGGGGTTCAAATGCCAGCAAGAAACAGTTTGGAGTTACAACAGACACGATCCTGTTCTATTCCAAATCCAAGAAAAACTGGACCTTCAACATGCAATATGTACCCTACAAGGAAAGCTATATTAAATCTCATTATACAAAAAAGACAGAAGATGGAAGAAGATATAGACTTGATAATTTAACGTCACCTGAACCCAATCCTAATACGATGTACAAATATAAAGGCTTTGAACCTCCAAAAAGCGGGTGGAGGTGGACATTAGAAAAAATGAAAGAAATGGATAAAAAAGGCTATGTGTATTTTCCCGATTCAAACAAAAAGAGATTGTGCCAAATACGCTATCTAGATGAGCAGCGTGGTAATCCTATTTCAAATCTTTGGGATGATATTCCACCCGTAGGTTCCCAAGCGAAGGAGGATACTGGTTGGCCAACTCAAAAGCCACTAGCCCTTTTGGAAAGAATTATTAAAGCCGGAACAAATGAAGGAGATACGGTATTTGATTGTTTTGCTGGATGTGGCACGGCTATGCATGCTTCTTACAATTTAAACAGGAAATGGGTTGGGATAGACATTTCTCCCACGGCTATGAAAGTTAACAAAAAGAGGCTTGAGGAATTAGGGGATAAAGTCAATATCGTCGATGAAGATGATATGGACTTACAAGACCGGGTACTGGCAGGGTAACCATGTCCTGAATAAGAAAAGTGGCAGGTTTAGCCATATACAGATCTTAGATGCCACTAAGGAGTTTCTTCAACTATGTCTAGGATATAATAATGCATGATATTATACCGACTCGTAATAATACGTTAAGGACTGTGGTTCGTGATCAGTCTTTGGCTGTGGATTTTACGACCCCGGTTTTAGATTTTAACGAGATGAACGTGGCGTTTGTTCAGGCGGTGGTTGGAGTTCAGCCTGTAGAACTGACGGGTCGGTTTATCACCCAAGTGAGTCTTTTGTGTGACGATGAGACCTTTGTGTTGTATCCCGATTCTGAAAAAGTTTTAAATAATATTTGTAATAATTTTGGTTGGATTTTTGCGTCTGTTCCCTTTCGTTATCTACGCTTGAAGTATTTTGCAAACGGGGTGACCTCAGGGGATGTGACGATATATGCTAGAGGCAAGAGAACTTGACGTGTTTAATTAAACTTCCAAGAGATAACGACACGGGTGTTGTTTTGAGAATTTATAACGAACGGCCTGGTGGTTTGTATAATTGTGTCAATACGGTTTTTACCACGGCCTCTCAGTTTTTTCCTACGACTTTAGTCGTTCGTTTAGATGGTGTAAACTTAGATCCAAGTCAATATGTCATCTCTCAGGATAATCAGGGCTTCACTTTGATAGTGGACGCCGAAAATTCTAAGGCTTTGAATGCACCTCCTGAAAATCAGGAATCTTTAAAAGTAGATTATGACGTTGTGGGTACTGCTGGTCCTAACAACTGTATACTCTTTATGTAAAGATAAATTCTACCTTTGGGGAGTATTGTAATGGGTCAACCGAATGCTAAAAGGCTACAGTTCAGTCCAATTCAAACTTTAACGTCGGCTTTAAACGATGACCGACAAACGCTGAACCAAACTTACTTTGTTAAAGTTGGCGATACTTTAGAGTTTTGGGATCAAAACTCAGCGGGTTGCCTGGAAACTTTAGTCGGTTCCAGGATTGTGACAGGTGTCGATCCTGATGTGGCGATCACTTTAGACAGTGCTATAGATTTGACTGGTGTTGTCGGTCAAGCTGTGATTAGAAATCGTTCCATTGATGACGTGCAAGTTGCGATTGAACGCCTTTACGCTCACGGCTTTGAAGCTGAAGATTATTTGATTCAGTGGTCAGCTCCGATTACGGCTTCTTTGGTTGACTTTCCCATTGTAGGTCAGTCTGCTCATACGGTAGCCGATGCGACCTGCTGGGCGACAGGTGATGCGTATGCTGTCATGTCTGATGCTGGTTTAGCATTAACGGGTACTGTTATTGGCATTTTGCCAGCTACTAATCAGGTGATTATCGATCAATCTGCTGACGCAACTCTTTTGACTAACCCAAAACTTTTAAACACGTCAGTTGATTTAAAGGAAACTTTAAGACGGTTAAAAAGTCTAATCGATCAAATTGGTACTCCTGTATGTGAAGCTTTGCTTGACGGTAATTGTTCAGACAGTGTTTTTTACGCGTCTCAAACCTTTGTTCAAAACTCCAGTCAGTTTTACTTGGACGGTGTCAGAAAAAGAAAAGGACTTACTGGCACACGGGCGAGTTTAGTAAACGGCGCAGGAGATGGAGAGTTAACGTTTACGAGTCTAGTTTTAGGTTTAGACGGGAACGACATTGACGTAGAGATGCTAGATCCAGGAGCTGCCAGTCAGGCTTTAAGTGTAACGGTCACTGGAACTTATGAGGGACAAGATCGCAAGGTTAGTATTTCTTTAGCAACGGATGCTGGGTCGGCGTTAATTTCTACGGCATTGGATATCGCAGTGGCAGTCAATGCGAGTGGTTCAGCTAGAAGGTTAGTATCGGTGATCTACGGCGGAACCGGCTTAGATGTACAGGCTGCTCTTGTGGCAACGTCATTGTCTGGGGGTTTAAATAACGGCACTGGTGATTACGTGGAACTGCAAGTTGTGCAGGCCAATACCTTAGGTGGATACGGGATTTTAAGTTTCCACATTAGACCGGAAGAAGCTAACCGGATGAGTTCTCCTCCCCAGGAATCTGAAGAACTAGATCTTTGTTATGCGTTAGCCGTTTAAATTAGGGGTCAGTTATGGGGGCACCCAATGCTAGCCGGATAGAAATTTTAGAAGGTGGTTTTACCTTTACCCACAACCGGCTGTCAGGGGTGCTTTCTGAACTGGACATGAGAGTCAGTGGTTCCAATTGCTGGACGACCTTTACCCGCACAGGTGGTTTGATTTCTAAGATCGAGTATTTTACCAACTCAGCTCGCACGATAAAAGTCTGTGAGCAAAATATTTCACGTGTCACGGGTGTGGGCAACGTGAGCCTTGTTAGCGAGATCCAAACTTTATTTTTTAACCAAAACACCACTGAAGACTCAAGGGTTGTATCTACGTTAGGGCGTCCTAATTTAGGTACGGATGATGTGATTGTGACCTGCAATGGTCCATTTTCGACCACAGAGCCGGTGGGGTGTTAATTGTCTCTTATCGATTGTGTGACTCTCGCCTTTATTGAAGAGATTACAAATCAAGTCAGTGCGGTGTCTGCTTCTCCAGGTTTTTCTTGGGGAGATACCGGTAGTTTAAATTCCGGTACTTTTCTTTTAAACGATAACGTTGCCAGTAACCGCACAGGAAGAATTGTCCCGTTACAGTTTGGAGAAATCACTCAAGTGTTTGTCGCTAACGAAAACGCTAACACCTTTACCATAGAAATTCTTCGGCGCACGGGACCAAACACCTTTGTCCCTTTGACCAGTGTGTCTTTAACCGCCCAACGCTCTAAAACCGAATCTAAAGCTGGAATTAACGTCGGGCTAGGAGACGAGTTAGCGTGCCGGGTCAGTGCAGGTAACTGTAAAAACCCGGTCGTCGGGGTGATCATTAGAGGAACAAACGTTTGAGACAGTTAAACAACACGACAGGTCTGGCTATTTTGATCGAAGACATTGGGGTCTCCGTCCCTGCTGGTTTGTATACCATTCCACCTGAACGGTATTTGTATTTTGCAGCAAGTGTCAATATCGACACGCCTATCAACTCTGGTCAATTTGTCGTGGTTTATAAAGGGGTCAACCTAAACTCTTTTGACGGTAGGGCGTTGATTCATGAACTGACGGATTATGTCGATGTTAAACTGAACGGTACGGTGGTTAAACGCCATGTGAGTTCCATAGATTTGACTGGTGGTTTTTTAACGACTGATGTTGGCAGTGGAGAGTTGCAAGTCAGTAGTGGCGGCATAGGCGGGTTGTATTCTATCCAGTTTGGGTTAGACAAAAAAGTCAAAGACGATTGGCTGTACACTGTTTTACAAACGGAAGAGTCTGATAAAACTCCTGCCATTGTGCCTTTTGCTTCACAGATTCGAGCCATTTCTTTTTCTAATAGTAGAAATAATAGTGATTTTGATCTTCGGATTTTTAGAGCTAGCATGGGGACTAATAACTCAAGCCGCTCTTTAATTTCAACGACTACCGTACGAAACGCTCGTCACGGTATTGTGTATGTAAACATCTCTGTAGCTGCAGGCAATAAACTAGCTATTTTTTGCGCTGAGGCTGGGGATGATCCGGAAGATTTAATTGTGATTTTGTATCTACAAACGACAAGCCTAGTAGCAAGCAACCAACAGGATAATGATTCTACTGATTTTTAGGGCTTTGTTTGTCGTGGTTGTTTTTTGGGTAAACCTTTTTTTTGGAGATTTTACAATGAACGTAGCTTTGCAATTACAGAATGAAATCAAAGGTGGGGTGGTCTCTTTCACTCAAATGTTTAACCAGGCGGTGGATCTAGAAAACATTTATTTTAAAGCCGGTGTGTCGGCTGATTTAGGCGCGTTTACCGGCTCGGATCCCGTGACGCAAACGACCGAGCTCACGAAAGATCAGCTCATCGCTATTTTAATTCTGGCAGAGAACGTGAGAAAGTTTTTTGACAACGTGGCTCCTAGCCAGTCTGACTATTTGACTACGATTGAAGATGTGCGGTTTGGAACAGCGGTGCCTACTTTTGTAAACAATACGGTTGAGGCCTATGCCAATTTAGGCGTGCAGTTTGCTCGGGATTGTTTGACGATGTATTTTACGACGAGAAATCTTCAAAATGTGTATTTTTCTACGCAATTAGCGTCAGCGGTGGGTGCTATCAGTGATTCCGTTGACGTGTTTGGGTCTACTATGACTAAAAAACAACTGGTCGATGCGATAACTTTGTTTGCCAATTGGGAGAGTTTGATGTCTAACGGTGCAGTAGGAGCGGCAGACCGTAAGGTGACCTTAGGTTTATGGTACGGATTGTAATGAGACGAAAAGAATTTAGATGGAATGAAAAAAGTATGCTTCCTTTAATAGAGCTTGCGACACGGTTATCGGTACCGCTTGGAATTGCTGGCAGTGTTGCCGCCGGGTCGGCGTGGTTGGCTAAAAGTCGCCACCAGATTGAGCAAAACAAATCTGAGATTAGCCAGGTCAGAAATGAAATGGAAAAAATTGAGAGAGACCAGGAAGAGCTTGCCTCTAAGCTTGGAAGAATAGAAGGCAAAATGGAACTGGTAGAAAAACTGATTGCTGGCCAGGACTAACTTTCTTGTTGTTACTAAACATCCCCCCAAACAAATCAATCCTTGGTATACTAGAACTGAATCAAAGTTAACTAAATCTCACAGGTCAAGGTCTGGATTTGTATGCCGCCTAGAATCTCTAGTTTGAATCTTTTATATCCGCCTTTTTTGTATCGGTTGATTAAAGGGGTCAAAGCTTGCCGCTTGGCCGGTATTGATCTTCATGTTTTTGAGAGCTACCGTACCTTAGAGCGTCAGGCGTACTTGTATGAGCAAGGCCGGTCTCGTCTCGGAAGGATTGTGACACGTGCAAGAGCTGGTCGCTCGTGGCATAATTATGGAATAGCCGCTGATTTGGTTTTGAAAGTTAATGGCAACTGGACCTGGGAGCCTGAGGAACTCTACGTCAAAGCCGCGCCGCTTTTAGAAAGTTGTGGGTTGCAATGGCAGGGAAGGTCGAAAAAGTTTGTGGAACTTGTTCACTATCAGTTGCCGTTTGAGTTGTCTATTTATGAGGCTGAAGAGATCTACAAGGACAAGGGTTTGATTGGGGTTTGGGAAAAGTATAACACCAGGTATGGAGATCAAGACTTATGGAAAAACTAAGGAAACTGTCTTTTAAAGGGTTGTGCTTGATTGGTTTTGTCGCCGTTACAGCGGTTGCAGTTTGTAATTTACCAGATCCACCGACTTCTCAGCCATGGTGGGTCATGACTGTAAACTTACTTTTAGATCGGTTTCCATCTGTTGACGCCTGGTTTATTGCTTTGTACTTGTTTCTTAGCGGTATGTTGAGAGCAATCAGTGAATTGATTATTTTTATAGCATCTAAAACTGAGACTAAAAAAGACGATGAAGCTGCTGCATCTCTTGTCCAAGTTTTAAAGTGGATTGCGGCTATTACCGGTTGGTTTGGACTAGGTAATCAAAAGTAATTGTTAGATTTTTAAATAATATTCTCATAACCTTCAATTTTTTCGTGAAAAACCCCGATAAATAAGTATAGGTGAAATCATTCACCCACTGTTTACTCGGGGGTAACTTTATCAAGGTAGACGACAACCAAAACTAAATTTAGCCAAAGTCATCGTGGCGGTTGATTCAAGCTTTTATGTAAGTCCTAGATTGTTTGGTGGATCGATCTTTTTAAGTGTAAAAGATAAACGCGTGATGAATTTTTAAAAAGTTTTGTGACAAAGAACGTGAATGAAGAAAAAAAAAGAATCCAAACCAAAGCTAGAGTTAGATACTGAAGATCGGCTTGTCGTTAAGTCTGATGCCATTAGGGTTAATAAAAAAAAGAGTACTCAAAAACCATTTTCATCGACATGTCTTTTAAAAACGTTACAAAGACTAGAAGCCAATTCACAAAAACAGGTGTGGGAAGATTTAGATTTAAGTCGGCAGGACATGCGGGGTAAAACCAGGGGTATTAATAAATGTGACGATACTTTTCATAGTATTGAAGACGATCCCGAAAAAAAGCCTAAAAAAAGAAAGCAAGTTATTCGTCTCGCAATCAAAACAAAGATAACGACTATTTAGGTTTTTTAGGTTTAATGCGTTCGATCTGCGTGTCTTGAATAAACATGGATTTATACAGGTTGCCTTCCAGGTCTAGCACCTCAGTATTAAAGCTTACTTTTTTTTTAGGTTTCTTTTTTGGGGTTTGTAGACAAAAAGAAAACCCTAAACTCAAAATCATAATTGTGCACAAAATACTCATACCTATTCCTTTCCAATCTTATTAAATTGCCAAGCGGGCAAAGCTTCGTTGTTTTCTATTAGAACGTGGCTTGCTATCATCAAAGCATCTACCAGGCCGTCATGATAGTTTACTCTATTTTTGTCTGGTTCTATTTTGATCTGCAATGGGTTGTGGGGAAAGTAATCAAAGTAGGCTCGTAGGGTTTTTGCTTTTGCAGAGTTATCTCCGGTGATCTTTTCTACGTTGCGGTGGATGATTCCAGTCCAGACTTCAGGTAACACGGATTCTATTTTGTCAGACAGTGGCATGAGATGATGCATAACTTGCCCGTAGTAAAACCCCATTTTGAACACGGCATTTGCGTGCCAGCCACCTCGGCCTTTGATTTTTTCTATAATAATTTGGTCACAATTTTTTAGCAGATCTAATAGATCAATTTCGAGTAGTCCTTCTGCGTTGTATTTGAGTAGGTATTTTGTAGCCTTTGTCGAGTTGGTGTTTACAATGACAACTGCTCCTCTTTTTCCCGGATCAATGGCTGCAAGTCTCACAGATTAAACCTTTT
>Ga0307935_1001174_pt1 | contig 9846 bp, 11 predicted proteins | sample OrgLakmetageno92_FD_201827 | JGI IMG/M metagenome (GOLD analysis project Ga0307935, IMG submission 201827) | Saline water microbial communities from Organic Lake, Antarctica - #92 | ecosystem: Environmental > Aquatic > Non-marine Saline and Alkaline > Saline | place: Antarctica: Organic Lake...
GCACCAAGTTATTCACAAGCATCCCGACAACGACCAATGGAATGTCTCGCTTTCCATCGACAGCAGCGAGATATTGCACCCGGCAAAGACCATCATGCGCCTTCTGATGTACGGGAAGGCGGTAGATTTCGTCACTGGCGACTTAAAATGAATAACGAGGGCGGACGGGTATACCTGAAAGAGACTGTGCTGCAGGCCGCGAGAAAGCGGATTGAGTGGTTGTTCGATGAATTCCCGAATCTGATCGTGTGCTACAGCGGCGGCAAAGATTCCACGGCAACCCTGCAGTTAACTCTTGAGGTGGCAGAGGAAAAGGGCCGGTTGCCGGTCAAAACTCTATTCGTTGATCAGGAAGCCGAATGGCAGACCGTAATTGACCACATCCGGGAAGTGCAGAAAGATCCGCGCGTCGACATGGATTGGCTGCAGATCCCGATCAAGTTATTCAATGCGACCAGTACCGACGAGGATTGGTTGCAGTGTTGGGAGCCCGGTCAAAACTGGATGCGGGAAAAAGAGCCGGAAGCCCGGACAGAGAACATTTACGGCACTGATCGATTCGCGGCATTGTTTGGCGCCTACCTGAAAACCCATTACGCCAATGAGAAGGCGGTTATGATCAGCGGTGTAAGGTGCGAAGAATCCCCCGGTCGTTTGGTGGGGCTCACCAGCTTTGTGACCTACAAAGGCGAAACGTGGGGCAAGAAGCGCGATGTTGCCCGAGGTCACTACGATATGTACCCGCTGTACGATTGGAGCTACACCGATATCTGGAAGGCGATTCACGATCACCAATGGCCGTACTGCAAAATCTATGACTACCAATACCAGCACGGAGTCAATCTGCAGGATATGCGGGTGTCGAATCTTCACCACGAAACCAGCATTGCCAGCCTGTATTATCTGCAGGAGATAGAGCAGGACACATGGAACAAGCTCACTGAAAGGATATCAGGGATAAGCACGGCAGGTCAGATGAAAAGCGAGGCATTTCAGGTTAAAGAATTGCCGTTCATGTTCGATGGCTGGAAAGAGTACCGGGATTTCTTGTTAGACAAGCTGATTACTGACCCGGATAACCACGAATTGTTTGCCAAAAAATTCAGGGAAAATGATCGGGATTTTGACGGTATCTCACCCCGTCACGAAAAGCGGATATACAAAGTTCATATCGGCGCAATGCTGGCGAACGATTACCACATGACCAAAATCAAGAATGCGATGACCAGCGGGGTGTTTATGGCCTATCGCCGTTGGAAGCAGGGCAAGCGAGTCCCGCAACGCATACTTGATCAGATGATGAAATGAGGGAGCCCATGACGGACCTGATAACAGAAATCGAGAAACACTTGGTCAATTACTCGAGTGATGCTGAAAAGATCGCGTTTTGCGAAGAGATCCGCGATCAACTCCATGAGCTCTGTCCACTTAAAGGCCAGCCGGTTGACCGGGTGCGTTGGGTGCCGATTGAGAAGGTCGCTCCAAATGATTACAACCCGAATAGCGTAGCAGGCAAGGAAATGTCCCTGCTGTATACGTCGATCAGCCACGATGGGTACACTCAGCCAGTGGTTACGATCTATAACGCCGAGCGGGATCTATTCGAGATCGTCGATGGCTTTCACCGTTATTACACCTGCAAGACAAACCCGGACATTCTCGAAGCCAACCACGGCATGCTGCCAATCGTCGTCATTCAGAAAGATATCAACGACCGGATGGCGTCAACGGTCAGGCACAACCGGGCCCGCGGCAAGCATAGCGTTAATGGAATGAGCAGCATGGTATTCAACATGTTGGATAACGGGTGGGATGATAGCGCAATCTGTAACGAGCTTGGCATGGAGCCCGAAGAACTTTTGAGGCTCAAACACATTACCGGATTCAGCAAGCTATTCGAGGATACCAGCTACAAGAAGGCGTGGCAGACCCGTAAACAGATTCTTGCTCGCAAAGCGCACAGGGATCAGGAGAAAGCTAATGGATGACACAAACGTGTATACCGCCGAAGAAAAGCCGAAGCGAGGACGCGGCCAGCCAAAGAAGCAACTCAGCGACGCGCAAATAGCGCAAGTTGAGGCGCTGGCTTCTGTTTTGACGAAAGGGCAGATTGCCGATTACATGGGGATGTCGGAGAACACCTTACGCGAGAGGGAGAGAGAGGACGAAAGAATTGCTGAGGCCTATAAAAGAGGTAAGTCAAAAGCCATTGCATCAGTAGCCAGCAACCTGCTCACACAGGCCAGAGCCGGCAACCTGACCGCGATTATCTTCTATCTCAAAACGCAGGCCAATTGGCAGGAAACCAGCCATGTAGACCACACCACTAACGGCGAATCAATAACGGGAATCGAGCGTGTCATCATCGACGAAGCTGAGGATCAAGACGCCGAGATGGGCTAAGCCGTTAATAGGGCCCCGCCGTTACAAGTTCATCAAAGGCGGGCGGGGCTCAGGGAAATCACACGAAAGAGCAGAATCAGCGATAGAGGCGCTGATCATCAATCCCAACTGCTCATTGGTTTGTATACGGGAAATTCAGCAATCACTCCGGTATTCCGCAAAACGCCTGATTGAAAAAAAGATTCGCACCCTTAAAGTTGCTCACCTGTTTGAGGTACAGGACAACGTAATCAAGTGCCGGGGCGGTGCCGGGATAATCATTTTCCAAGGCATGCAGGACCACAACGCCGAATCAATCAAATCGTTGGAAGATTTCGACATTGCATGGGTAGAGGAAGCTCAAAGCCTGTCGCACAGATCCATTGCCCTGTTGTTGCCGACGATCCGTAGTGCGAATTCAGAGATCTGGTTTACGTGGAACCCGGACCAGCCAACGGATGCTGTGCAGGAATTTTCCGACCGGATGGAAGAGTCCGACCCGGAAGGCCGCAAGCACGTAACCATTCATGTCAATATCGACGACAACCCGTTTGCGCCGGATACCCTACAGGAAGAGCGGGACAACCATAGGCAGACCAGACCAGATGATTACGACCACGTATGGGGCGGCGGTTTCAACTTCCGCAATGAGGCCATCGTGTTCGCGGGCAAAACAAAGGTCATGGCATTTGAGCCACAGCCGCATTGGGATGGTCCGTATCACGGTCTGGACTTTGGCTTTGCAAATGATCCGACCGCGGGCGTGCGGGTATGGATTGGCGACAATATGCTGCACATCGAAAAGGAATTTGGTGGCGTTTCGCTTGAGTTGGATGATACGGCAAGGCTGGCAAAGAACGAGATCCCCGGCATTGAGGATTATGAAGTGCAGGCCGATAGCGCACGGCCCGAATCGATCAGCTACCTTAAACGTCATGGATTGCCGCGGATCAAGGCTGTAAAAAAGTGGCCGGGATCAATTAAGGATGGCATCGACTTTCTTCGCAACTTTGACATAATCGTAATCCATGAGGATTGTAAGCAAATGCAGTATGAGGCTCGCCACTACCGCTACAAGGTGGATCGCAAATCAGATCAGGTGACGCCGACTCTGGTTGATAAAGACAACCATTATTGGGACGCGGTGCGTTACGCCCTTGGCAATATAATCCGCCGGCCCAAGAAAAAGACGAGGATTTTGTAATGAGTGATCGCTACAGCAATCGGCTTATCCGGTCTATTTGGGATCGGCTACTCGGTAAAAGCCATGACGGTAAGCGGGACCGTTACGAAGTTTTTGGCTGGCAAAAGGCCTTGAGGTCAGAGAATTTCGTAGGGCTGTATCACCGTAATGGTGTGGCATCTCGAATTATCCGGGCGTTCCCGCAGGCAACATGGGCCAGTCACCCGGTAATCTGTGACGATAGCGATGATGATGCCAGTGGTTTTACTCAGGCATTCGATGACCTGAATAGGCGGCTGCGTATCATGCACTACCTTGAGCGGGCCGACAGGCTATCCGGCATTGGTCAGTTCGGTGTGCTGTATTTGGGATTCGCTGACAACGCGCAATTACGCGATCCGGTCGAAGGCAATGCCCCGCTGATGTACCTGTCGGCTTATGGCGAGTACAGCATTGAGGTCCAGCAATGGGACATGGACCCGCGCAGCCCCCGGTTCAATATGCCAACCCTGTACACCCTGCAGACCGGGCGCACGGCCTTGGCAACCGAAACCAGCGCGTCCCGGTCAATCACCGTCCACCACACCCGGGTATTGCATCTGGCTGAGCAATTGGATGACGACGAAGTATATGGAATCCCGCGATTGCTCCCGGCTTACAATTACCTTGAGGATCTGGAAAAGGTCTGTGGTTCGTCGGCGGAAACATTCTGGCTGGCGGCAAACCGTGGAATTCTGTGGTCTGCAGATTCCGATGCTGAGTTCGACGAGGCCGACAACCAGCGGCTAAAAGAGCAGGCGGAAGAATACGACCACCAGTTGCGCCGTTCGATTACCGCTACCGGGCTATCTGCTCAAGTGTTGGGCAGCGATACCCCGTCGCCAGAAGCCAACGCCAAAACCTTGCTGATGTTGATTTCCGGCACCTACGGCATGCCACAGCGGATCTTGACCGGGACCGAATCTGGAGAGTTGGCGAGTACGCAAGATATCACCAACTGGAATGTACAGATCGACAACCGGCGTCAAAATTATGCGGGCCCCCGGATACTCCGGCCGCTAATCGAAAGACTGATCGAAACCGGGAATCTGCCCAAACCAAACGGTCAGTTCTATAGCGAATGGGATAGCCTCACCAGCCTGTCGGAGAAAGATCAGGCCGACATCAATAAGGTCAAAACTGATACCCTAGTGGCTTACACCAACGCGATTGGCGCGGATCTGCTTGTGCCGCCGCGGGAATTCCGTGCTGATTTTCTTGGCATGTCAGAGGAAAGCGAATATCTCGAAGAGGACGAGCAGCCATTAGACGAAGGCGACGAGGATGTACAAGCAGGTTTTGGTAAGCCCCCGGCTGGCGGTGAAAACGATAGCGACGAAGATGATGTGCAAGCTGCATCTTAACGCGGAGTTTCGTAGCGACCCGACCCGGACCAAAACGCTACGCCGGCAGTTCGAGCGCGACATGAATAAGCGATGGGACGCAATCATCCGTGAGTTACAGGCCTTTATGGAATCCGAGGGCAATCTTACTGCCAATCGCGACTATGAGTTTACGACCGGACCCCTCAGTACCGTAGCAATTCTTGATTTTCTGACTGCAGCCATTGACGAGCAGTTGATCGATGCCGATGAAGCAGAGCGGATCATTCGTGAAAAAGGCGTAAAGCCTGATCCCAACAATTGGATAGAGGGCTATGTTTATACCGCCTACAAGAAAGGCGTCAAACGAGCCGAAACTGAATACAATAAGCGCGTCAATGACGAGCGCAAAAAGGATCTGATGTTGGGTGCAATCAAACGGCGCAACCATCAGGACAAATTGGAACAGGTACTTGGTCGCACCTATACTGATCTGAAAAAGATAGATAGCGCGATGGAAGCCGGAATTCGTAGAGAAATTGCGTTAGGGCTCGAAGCTGGCGAAGGCACGGAGAAAATAGCAAAACGGATCCGTGACCGGGTGGAGAAGATAGGGAAGACTCGAAGCCGCACATTGGCACGAACCGAAGTCATCCGGGCTCACCATGCAGCCAACGTTGCAACCTATCGAGAGGCCGGCGTAGGAAGCGCAGAAATACAGGCAGAATTCAGCACAGCCGGGGATGCGCGAGTATGTAAGAAATGCGAAGGACTCGAAGGTACTGTATATTCTTTAAACAGAATCGAAAATCTGATACCAGTACATCCGAATTGCCGATGTATTGCGATTCCGATCATTGAGCTATAAGGACAGATCTATGCCCTGCGCATGCCAGCCGGTCACCAACAAGCAGCACGTAATGACCCTGCAGCAAGTCGCGGCCCCCATGCGTCAGAACTGGCGAGGCGAGGCGTATTTGATTGTCCCGGTCATCATGGCGAAACTCGGGGTAGTCATGAACGGCGCGACCATTCCCGACGAAGAATTCTTCGCGCCAAGCTGGAATGGCGTACCCGTAACTTTCGGTCATCCTGCAGACGACAACGGCGATTTCCTCAGTGCGAACAGCCCGGAGGTGTTGGATCGGTGGCAAGTAGGCTATATTTTCGGCACAGAATACCGTGGCGGGGATCTGAAAGCTGATGCCTACGTGAATATCGAACGAGCGGAAATGTTGCGGGAAGGATCAATCGAGGCCCTTGAGACAGGGGAATTAAAAATCGATGTCAGCACCGGGTATTTCTGTGAACACGATAACGCCCAAAACGACATCACCATTCATCGCGACATAAAGCCGGATCATCTGGCAATCTTGTTCGATATCGAAGGCGCCTGTACTTTCGAGGACGGGTGCGGCATTCGAGCCAACCAGCAAAGAGGTAAAGTCATGCCAAACGAGCAAACCATGAATCGCAAAAGCGCGTTGACCACTGCCATTAACGCGATCAATTCAGCCTTTTCGACCAGTTCCAAAATTGACGCCAACGGCGAAAGCGAATTTGACAAGGCGCTAAAAGTTGAAGCAAACCGCCGGGGTGCTGATGATGATTTCCGTCAGATGGTAGCGGATCTGGTCAGCATGAACGAATCGCCGTTTATGCCAGAAGATATGTACGGCTTGATGGATATGTCGACGGAAACATTGCGTGTTCTGACCCAAGGCTACAAAGCCGCGGCCCAGACCGTAGAAAGCAATGGGGGTGTGTCAGCCGACGACCCTGCAACTGACCCCGAATCAGGGGCCAATGACGAGGAGGGCGCTACAATGCCTGAAAACAAAGCCCCGGCCCAGCCGGAAGTAGCACAAGGTCTGAGCGACGAGGATAAGCAGGCGTTGGCGTTTGCGCGTAACCAATACGCCGAACATCGCAATTCTCTTGTGGCTCGCATTACTGGCAACAGCGATATGACCGAAGATCAGATGAAAGAAATGGATGTCCCTACTCTGGAAACCATCGCCAACGGGATCCGTCCTACAGTTGATTATGGTGTACGTGGCGGCAATCAACCGCTGTCAACTCAACAGGACGAATCCGAAGCGGAATCAACAGCAGCAATGCAGATTCCCAACGTGTTCGCCATGAAAAAGGAGGGCTAAGATATGCCAAGCAATAACACTTCGAAAATCATTTTCCTCAAAGGCTGTCCGATGGGGAAAGAAGGTGTCGCGGGTGCGGCTGGCATTCTGCCCGGTATGCTCGTTGAGGATGTCGGCGGAACCGTCACTGCACACTCAACCGTGGGCGGCGTAGCTGTCCCGGCTTTTGCCCGACCCAATGAAGTTGTGGGCGATGGCATCGACACTGCTTACGCCGATGGCGATACCGTCCTGTACGGTGTGGCTTATTCCGGTATGGAAGTGTACTCGTACATCGCTGATGGCGAGAATATCGCGGCTGGCGACTACCTCGAAAGCGGTGGCAACGGCCAATTCGTAACCGTCGCAGCCGGCCTTGCTCTCGTTAAGGCACTGGAAACGGTGGATAATACAGCGGGTGGCGCACCAGCCCGCATGAAAGTGGAGGTCATCTAATGCCAAAGCCTGATATTGCAAACGTAAATGCCGCTGGTCAGGTGATGGGCACTGGACGCCTTAACCTGAATGCTCAGCGCCCGTACCTTAACGAGCAGGGGCAACCCCGCATTGTAGGCAACAACGGCAAGCCGCTTGTCGCCAACGATGGGGCGCTGCTGCGTTATGACGAATGGAAGGATATCGACACCGAAGTTGTGAAAGTCGCAACGGATCGACTGGTCGGTGTTCGGGATCTGCAGGCGCGTGGCCTGATTCACAACCTTGGCTCAATCGGTATCACCCTGAGTCAATGGGAAGAAGAATCAGACATGACCGCGGCTGACGTATCCATGTCCGGTATCACCGAAGCGGAAGGCGACACACCGGCGTGGAATCTGCGCAACGTGCCTGTGCCGATCTTCCACAAGGATTTTCAGGTGAACATTCGTCGTCTGGAAGCCTCGCGCATGGTCGGTGAGTCCCTCGACGTAACAGCCGCTTCTATCGCCGCTCGTCGTGTGAGTGAGCGTTCAGAGGACATGCTGTTTGCCGGGGAGCCTATCGTAGTGCAGGGAAACAACCTGTACGGCTACACCAACCTACCGGGCCGTAATCAAGTAGATCTTGATACGAATTGGGATGCTATCGCGCAAAACGGCAACGGCACCATCATCGACGATGTAAATGCGATGCTGCAGGCCGCGCGTGACGACAAGCATTTCGGCCCGTTTGTCCTGTATGTCCCGACCGGCTACGAATTCAAGCTGGACGAGGATTACAGCGATCAATACCCGCGCACAGTGCGCGATCGTATCGAGGCCCTGACCGGCATCGAACGAGTTGAAGTTGCCGACCGCCTTGCGGCTAACAACGTGGTTCTGGTCCAGATGACCCGCGATGTTGTCGACTTGGCAATTGCTCAGCCTATTTCCACGATCCAGTGGTCAACTCAAGGCGGCATGGTAGAGAACTTTAAGGTGATGGCTTGTTGGGCTGCTCGTCTGAAATCGGATTACGATGGCCGTGCAGGCATCGTGCATCTGAGGCCGGCGTAAAGCTCACCAGTGAGCAAGTAGAATGACCGGGGCCCAACGCCCCGGTTGTTTTTCAGAACCCAACCAGCGATTAGCAGGGACAACGATATGCCAACTTATCGAATCATACGGGGCAAGATCACAACGGGCGCAGGCAAAGTCAGCCAGCGAAAGACGCACCGGATCGGAGACACCGTAGAATTGACCGAAGCCCAATACCGCAAGCACGGCGGATCTGCCTGTTTTGAGGCTGTAGGCGAGTCCAAAAAGAAACCAGGCCGCAAGCCCAAGGGAGCAAAAACTCTCGTCACCAATCCGAAAGAACCTGACACCGGCAATGATGCCGATACCGGCAGTGATGCCGACACCGGTTCTGACGATGACGACACCGAAAGCCCGATTGATTGAGAGGCTGTGACCAATGGCGGCAACGACTACACCGGAAAAAGTCCAAGCAGTCTTTCCGACTGAGCTTGATCCTGCATCGTTCATCACGACCGCTACCGCGTATTACGAAGCGGTGATCGGCAACAACACCCTTAGTGATGCGTTGGGATCAGAAGTGCTGACGTATCTTGCCGCGCATTTTCTCGCTGTCACCGATCCCCTAGAACGGCAGGAATCTGTTGGTACAGGTTCGTGGACATTCGAGGGCAAGCAAGGAAGTGGCATGGGATTGAAGAGTACGCAACACGGTCAGATGGCGATGACCCTCGACACATCCGGCAAGTTGCGCGATTCCGAAAAACGCAAAGCACGGTTCACTGTTCTATGAGTGACCTGACGCACCCTCTTACCTATTGGCCCCCCGGCGATACTCCAACCGCTGAGAATTACACTGGCAGGGTTGCCATTGCAGGCAAAGCCCCACGCGAAGGTTTGGCAAAGGCAGGCGCGAGCAAAGCGTATCTGCGTGAGGACGTTTTCGAGATTGGCGGAATTGTGGCTGATGGCACGTTTATCGATATTCCGCCAGAGGCCCGTGAGATCCTGCAAGTTGACCCGCGCAAAAACCGCCGGGGCACTCGCTTTCTCTATGAAGCCACGCTATCTGACTATGATGGTAGCGCAATGTTCGACTCGATGACCGTCTACAGACTGACGCGCCGTGATGATGGCATGGGCGGTTTCGTTAAGGAGCCGGGGGCCGTAGGTACTTTTCCATGTGAAATTACCTTCTCACCCGGCGAGGCCGTAATTGCTGACAACGAGCGGATTGATGGGCAGTATAAAGTTACAGCCCTGAAAGATGCCGATCTGCAAACCGGCGACAAGGTATTTGTCGTAACCCGCAACACCTATCTGGATGT
>Ga0307935_1001175_pt1 | contig 9839 bp, 11 predicted proteins | sample OrgLakmetageno92_FD_201827 | JGI IMG/M metagenome (GOLD analysis project Ga0307935, IMG submission 201827) | Saline water microbial communities from Organic Lake, Antarctica - #92 | ecosystem: Environmental > Aquatic > Non-marine Saline and Alkaline > Saline | place: Antarctica: Organic Lake...
TAACTATAAAAAAATGTAAAAATGTAAAAATGTAAAAATGTAAAAATGTAAAAATGTAAAAATGTAAAAATGTAAAAATGTAAAAATAAATAATAAAATATAATAAAATATAATAAAAATAAAAGAATTAATCCATGAGTAAATATTCTTCACTCATATAATTATAATATTCTTTGTTATAATAATCAAGAATAGTTATAAAATAATATTTTTCAATAGTATAATTTAGTAAATAATTTAATATTTTTTCATTTTTATATTCTTTATAATTTTTATAATTAATATAATTAAATTTATCTTTATTTTTTATTTTATATAAGTTAGGTATTTTATACATTTTGTTAATAGCAAATGTAAAATATTTAAGATTTTTTAAAATAGTTAAATTAGGTAATTGTGTTAATAAATTTTTATCTAAATGTAAAGTAATAATTTTTTTTAATTGTGATAAATCAGGTAATTGTGTTAATTTATTATGAGAACAATTTAAACATTCTAAATTAATACAATTTGATAAATTAGGTAGTTTTTTTAATTCATTATTATCACATATTAATTTTTTAAGATTAATACAATTTGATAAATTAGGTAATTCAGTTAATGTATTATAAGAACAATACAAATATTCCAATTTAGTTAAATTAGATAAATCAGGTAAATGTTTTATATTATTAAGCATACATAATATTATTTTAATATTATTTAATTTTGATAAATTAGGTAATTCAGTTAATTTATTATGTGTTAAATCTAATTCAGTAATTTTAATACAATTTGATAAATCAGGTACTTTTGTTAATTGATTTTTATAACATAATAGTTTTTCTAAATTAATTAATTTAGATAAATTAGGTAATTCAGTTAAATTGTTATTATAACAATATAAATGTTTTAATTTTATTAAAGTAGATAAATCAGGTAATTTAGTTATTTTATTAAAACAACATTCTAATTCTTCTAAGTTAATTAATTGTAAAATTTCATCACATTGTGTTAATTGTAAATTACCGATATATATTTTATTAACATTATTTTTATTTTCAATATTATTTATATCAGATAAATTAGATAAAACATATTTTTCGTTATCATTAAATAATTGATAATACATAACTATTTTAAAATTATTTATAAATAGTAATAAACTTATAATAATTTGGTTTTAAATAATAAAAAAAATCAATTTTATACATATATTACAAAAAAATAGTAATTTAAATATTTTTTATCGTAAATATTTTTTATCATAATATTTCATGATACTAAAATAATAATATATTGTTATTATATTATTTAGTAAGTAAGTTAATTTATCTAGTGATTTATATGTATTATATTTTTTATAATATTGTAATTTTTTATATTTTTTTATAATTATGGGTAATTTATTAAATAAATTATTATTACAATATAACTCTAGTAAAGAATTTAAATAATTTAAATTTGGTAATTGTGTTAATTTATTATATGATAAATCTAAATATTTTAATTTATTTAATTTTGATAAATTAGGTAATTTATTTATCGAGTTATTAGATAAATATAATATTTGTAAATTACCTAATTTTGATAAATCTGGTATTTGATTTAATAAGTTATTACTTATATTTAAATTACATAAATTATTTAATTTATTCAAATTAGGTAATATAGTTAATTGATTATTAGAACATAATAATGTATTTAATTTATTTAGATTATCTAAATTAGGTAATTTAATTAATTCATTATCATAACAATTTAAAACTTGTAAATTATTTAAATTATCCAAATTAGATAATTCGGTTAATTCATTATTATTACAAAATAATGATTTTAATTTTTTAAATTTTGATAAATCTGGTAATTCTGTTAATAAATTATTATTACAATATATATGTTCTAAATTAATACATTCTGATAAATTAGATAATTCAGTTAATTGATTACATTCACAATTTAAATCCCTTAAATTAATAAATTCAGATAAATCAGGTAAATCTGTTAAATTTAATTTTTTTAAATTAAGTTCTTGTACATTTTTTTTGTTTATTATAATATCTAAAAAATTTAAATTATTTAAATTATTAAAATATAAATCGATATTGAAATAATAGCGTTCTTTATCATTAATTAATTTATAATACATTAATACTTTGATTTTTAATATTTTTTAATTTAGATAAATTAAAATCAATTTTCATTTTCATTTTCATTTTCATTTTCATTTTCATTTTCATTTTCATTTTCATTTTCATTTTCATTTTGCTTTTTGTTTTTTTTTTCATTTTCATTTTCATTTTGCTTTTTGTTTTTTTTTTCATTTTTGCTTTTTCATTTTCATTTTCATTTTGCTTTTTTTTTCATTTTTGCTTTTTCATTTTTGCTTTTTCTTTTTCATTTTCATTTTGCTTTTTTTTTCATTTTTTTTTATAAATAAATATCTAGATAAATAAATATCTAGATAAATAAATTTTTTTTTATTATATTTATTTATATTTAAAATTATATATTTTGTTAAGTTTTTAAAACTGTTTAGATAATTATTAAAACTCTATATAAAAAAATATTAAAAATATTAAAAAAATAAAATATATTTAAAAATGTTTATAATAGTTTATAATATGTAAATAATAATATTTTTTAATAAAATTATTAATAATAAATGAAGTATTTATATTATATTTATATGTGTTAAATTTATTATAACATTTATAAATCATTTTTACACAATAATTAGATATAATATTTATTTTATCTATATCATTAATTTTATTATTATTTAAAAATAAATATTTAATATTTTTGTATTTAAAAATTGGAATTTTAATTAATAGATTATTATTTAAAAATAAGTGTTCTAGATTATTTAAATTTTCTAAACTATTAATTTCTACTAATTTATTATTATAACAACTTAATATTTGTAAATTAATACATTTTGATAAATTAGGTAATGTTGTTAATTTATTATTACTACAATATAATAATTTTAATTTTACACATTTAGATAAATCAGGTAATTTTATTAATTTATTATTTTCACAATATAATAGTTCTAAATTAATACATTTTGACAAATCTGGTAATTCTGTTAATTCATTATATGAACAAATTAAACATTGTAAATTAATATAACTTGATAAATCAGGTAATACATTTAAATTAGTTTCAGTAATATTTAGTTTTATAATGTCTTTTTTATTTATATTATTTAATTCATTAATAGAAACATAATTATGTTGACTAAAATAATTATCATTTTTAAAATTACAATATATAACCATAAGTATAATTTAAAACTATAGTAAATTTAATACATATATAAATTATAAATTATAAATTATATTATAGATTATATATTTAAAAAACAATTTTAATTTATTTTTAATATTTACAAAACAATTTTTTAATAATTTATCAAATCTTAATATTTAGATAATTATTAAAAAATATATTAAAATATAATTATTATTTTAAATTTTTTTATTTTTTTTTAATTTATATTTAATTTAAACACCTAGATACATTTTAAAATTGTTTTATAAATTAAAATATATTATAATATATAAATATAATATGCCTTATACAAATTTTTCAATATTAAGTTTAAATATAAATAATCAAAACACATATAAAGAAAAATTATTAATACAAAAAATAAAAGAAAATTTACATGAAATTAATAATACACTAAATACAGAATCTACAATTACAGAATCTACAATTACAGAATCTACAATTACAGAATCTACAATTACAGAATCTACAATTACAGAATCTACAATTACAGAATCTACATTTATCCAGACAAAAGAAGCAAAACAATTTACAAACTGTATAGAAAATAATTATAAAAATAATACAAAAGACAAACAAGACAAAAAAGACAAAAAAGACAAAAAAGACACAAAAGACAAAAAAGACAAAACAGATAATATACAAAATTTACCAGATTTAATTTTTACACAAGAAAGTAATAAATTATTTTTCACTAATAATTATAATAATTTAACTAATAATAAATCTTCAATATATAAACATTTTACTACATTTGGTAAATTGAATGAAAAAGTAGGCGTATTTTACAATTCATATAAAATAACAAACCCTGATAAAGAATTAAAAGTATTAGTTGAATTAGAAAGTAATAGTGAAAAATATACTAACTTACCATTTATGGCTAGATATGGAATTATAATTGATTATAAAGGTGTTAGTATAGCAAATATTCATTTAGAAGGTGGTTGTGTAAGTGATGCTTTATTAAAATCTAATAATTTAATAAAAGATGTTGTTAAATTTAAATTAGATTTATTAATTAAAACTTTGAAATATAATCCAGATATTATACTAGGAGATTTTAATAGTCAATATTTATTAGATGATAGTTATATAATTAAAAATAAATTAATATTTAAAAATAAAATAGATACAATTAGATTTTCATATTTTAAAGATTATATAAAAAATTTTTATTATAATGATATGGATTTACTTGCAGAAAAAAATTTATTATATTATTCTGAATTACCACATTATTACCTAAAAAAAAATGGATATAGAATTAAATGTAATAATATAGATACAATTAACACATCTGGTATCGGTAAATCCGTTGTAGATGCTATTTACTATAATACTAAAAAAATAATACCTATTACTGGTTTAATTATAGATTGTGGTAAAACACAACATTATAATTATTTCGGGGGTGTATCAGATCATAATCCAATATATTTAAAATACAAACTTAAAATACAAAATTAAAATACAAAATTAAAATACAAAAATAAAATGAATCTAGATGTTTATATAAAATAAAAATACAAAAATAAAATGCAAAAATAAATTTAATTAATACTTATAATGAAAAACAAAAAATTATTAATACTTATAATGAAAAATATGATTCTATTGAAGATGTTTAATTTAACACACTATATATTAATTTAATAAAAGTAAAAAAAAAAATTAACTTTTATAAATAATAAAATTGTTTTTATATTTATATTTTTTTTAATTAATTATTATTTATCTAATTTTTAATTAAATAATGTTTGGAGAAGATGGATGTTGTAATAACCCAATTATTACATGCCCTAATATAGAATGTATTCATAAAAAAAAGTTTGATGATTTATATAATTTTTTCCCATGTATTACATGGATTTTAAATAATAATTTTATATTATATCAAGGTTTATATCATAATGACACTTGTGTAGCTTATTTATGTTGTAATAATATTAAAAAATATAAATCAAGTTGTTCTATTTGCACATGTTTGTCATTTCCATTTGCTTTAATTACAGATTTAATTATTCTACCTTTTAGAATTTTAATTATTTTAAGTTTATTAATTATAAATATATTTACATATAAAAATACAAAAGAAAACATTATTACTACATATAATGAACAAAAAACTAAAATACTTAATAATAATAACAATAAAACTAAAAATAACAATAAAACTAAAACTAAAAATAACAATAAAACTTTAAACACAATTGAAAATGTTTAATTTAGTTTAGTATTTTTTAATTTAGAGTTTTAATAATCATCTAGAGTTTTAATAATCATCTAGAGTTTTAATAATCATCTAGAGTTTTAATAATCATCTAGAGTTTTAATAATCATCTAGAGTTTTAATAATCATCTAGATACTAAATATAATTAAATATAATTAAAAATAATTAAAAATAACAAAAAAACATTAATAAATATAATTAAATATAATTAAAAATAATTAAAAATAACAAAAAAAAACATTAATAAATATAATTAAATATAATTAAAAATAAAAAGTATTAGTTATATTTACTAATTCTTTATTTATTTTTTTTTTTATAAAAAGTTTCTTTATCTATAAATTTAAAATCTTTTAGATATTTATATTCAGATACATCTGGATATTCATCTAAATTATTATTAAATAATTTTAAAGTTTGAATATTTTTAGGTAATTTAGGTAATTTAATTAATTTACAACTTTCTACATCTATATATTTTAAAAACATTAATTTTGATAAATCAGGAAGTTCAGTTAAATCTAAATTATTACATATTAATTTTTCTAAAAAATGTAAATTTTTTAATCCGGGTATTGATGTTAAATTTACATTTTTACAACATAAATATTTTAAATTATAATATTTTGATAAATCAGGTAGTTCTTTTAAACCTACTGTAGGTATATGTAATTCTGTAATAAGGCTATTATCAATAATATCATCTAAATCTTTCATAGTTGTAAAATGAATTATTTCTTCATAATTATATCTTCCATTAGTAATTAATTTATAATATCCATACCATTGGTCAAACATTTTATACGTATAAATTATTAATTATAATTATATTTTTATATTTTTAAAAACAATTTTATCTTTATTTTTATCTTTTTTATCTTTTTTATTTTTATTTTTAGTTTTATCTTTTTTATCTTTTTTATCTTTTTTATCTTTTTTATCTTTATTTTTAGTTTTATCTTTTTTATCTTTTTTATCTTTTTTATCTTTTTTATTAATACAATTTTTAAATAATTCTATATTAGTAATATAATTTAAATCTTCTTTGCATAAAATAGTTAAAAATTTAATATTTACTAATTTATATTTATTTAAATCATAAATAATATAATCATATAATGTTGAATGTGTAATATTATTATATTCTTTACTAGATGTATATTTTTTTTTATATGTTAAAAATAATGCTAGAATTAATTCTATTTTTGTTAATTCTCTTTTATAAACATTCATAATAATTTTAACATTATATAAAATTAATTGATTACAATTAAATTCAATTGATTCTATAGATGTATATTTAAATGATTTTATTAAAATATTAATAATATTATTCATATATAAATCAGAAAGTAAATTATAATTTTTCTTTAATCTATTATTTTTTTTTTTATAATTATTATGTAATGTATATAAATCATATTTAATTTTTGTATTTTTATATTCATTAATTTTTTCATCATATTCAATAATAATACAACTTGTATACATTATAAATAATATGAAAAATACCAATACTATAATTACTATTAAACTTTCAATTTCTGATTGTTTTATTAATAAATTTTTTGAATTACATAATATATTATCCAAATTAGTTAAATTAGTTAAATTAGTTAAACTAGTTAAACTAGTTAAATTAGTTAAATTGGTTAAATTAGTTAAATTAGTTAAATTAGTTAAATTAGTTAAATTAGTTAAATTAGTTAAATTAGTTAAATTATTAATATTTTTTATAATATTAATAATATTATTCATATATATATCTTTTAAATATATATTTTCTAAATACATATGTTTTAAATACATATTTTTAATATTTATAGTATTATAATTTTGTTATATATAAATGATTTATTAATGAATTTAAAATTAATATTATTTAATAATGTAAACAAAAAAAACAATTTTATTTATTAATTTTTAATATATAAAATAAGAAATTTTTAATTTTGTTTAATTTTATTATAGATATTTTTTATCAATTTTATTATTATTTTGTTTTATAATAAGATTTAATTTATTATTATTTGATTGTAATTTACGAATTTTTTTTTTAACATAGTTCATATTATCTAAATGATTTAAATATACAATTATAACTAAAATAAACATCACAAAAATTATAGGAATTATATTTTCTTTATAATAACATAAACATTCAAGTATATTAATTGTATCTATCATATTTTTTATATTTGTCATATTTGTCATATTTGTCATATTTGTCATATTTGTAATATTTGTCATATTGTTATATTTATTAAATTAATATTAATAAATATTATATTAACATAAAAAAAAAACAATTTCAATTTTTATTTTTAAATTGTTAATATAATAGGATTTTTATTTTAGTTAACATATTAATTACTTTTATCTAAGTTAGATACATTACTTTTAATGTAAGTAAATTGAATTTCTTGTTTATCGTTTAAAGAAATTTTAATTTCTTTTTTATAATATAAAATTATTGATGATAAGATATAAAACAATAGACTAAAAGTAATAATATAAGTAGTAATAAATATAAACATAAGCCTTGAAATTGTATACCAAAGATTATACATAATGTCTGTATAGTTATCTTCTTGGAATTCCAAAAATAAGTGCGTCATGTTAATCATAGTTAAAGTGTAAGTTTACAATATAATTCTATGAAGTTATAATATAATTATTGTATATTAAAAAACAATTTTTAGTATTAATTAATTATTAAATCCGATTTTAACATTAATTAATTATTAAATCTGATTTTAACATTAATTAATTATTAAATTCACAAAAACTAATTATTATTATTTTTAAAAAATTATAGTTTAATACTTTAATTTATTTTTTATCTTTAATACTTTTAATTTTTAACATTTCTAATTTAGTTTTAATTATATGTAATCTATTTTAATTATTTTACTCATTTTATCATTTTACCCATTTTATTATATTAATTATTTAAATTATATGTAATCTATTTTTATCATTTTACTCATTTTATCATTTACCTATTTTATCATTTACCCATTTTATCATTTTATCCATTTTATCATTTTATCCATTTTATCATTTTACCCATTTTATTATTTTAATTATTTAAATTTTATAACTTACACTTCGTTTAACTTTTTTACTTTTTTGTGTAATAAATTGTTCTGGTTCTCTTTTACTATTTTTTTTAGATTTCATACTAGATGCTCTAGATATACTAGATTTTTTTAATTTAAAAAATAAAGAATGATTAGAATTATTAGAATGATTAGAATGATTAGAATGATTAGAATGATTAGAATTATTAGAATTATTAGAATTATTAGAATTATTAGAATGATTAGAATTATTAGAATTATTAGAATTATTAGAATGGCTAGAATGGCTAGAATGGCTAGAATGTCTAGAATGTTTTATAGGATTAAATATGTAGTAAAAAATACCATTTTTATTTAAATATTGTTTAAATTGTGTAGAACTAATTATACCATCTGTTAAGTTATTAATATTTTTTTTAATATTATCTGTTATAAATTTAACTTCATCTGTTAATTTACTAGAATAAATATTACCTTTAGTTAAAATTTTAGAAATTATAGTATTAGTATTATTTAATAATCTTCCGTACTTTTGTAATTTTTTTACATTATATTTTTTTTTTAATTTTAATAAATAATTTATCATTTCTTGTTCATCTCTAATTTCATCTTTTTCATTAAAATCAACAGTTAATGAACCTCTAATATCACATTCAGGTTTAATAATAGTATGTGATACTAATTCTTTTGGGTCTATTTTAGTAAATAATAAATAGTAATCAGTAGTGTTATTATCTCTAGATGTTCCAGATGATTTATAAAAAAAACGATGTGTTAATTTTACTGTTTTAGTTTTATATTTCAATTTATTAATATATATAAATATATGATTTGAATCATTTTTTCCTAATATATAATATTCTAATGTATAATCATTAATATTTATATCTTTATAATTATTATCTATATCGATTGATGTAGTATGTTTTAATTTTTTTATAATTTCATCATAATTATATCCTATAGTTTTATATAGTTTACTAGTTTTAACCTTATTATTCAATGGAGATAAACTTAAAGGTTGTAATGGTGGTAATTTAAATTTTGGCATTTTTATTTTATTATAAATAATATTTATAGATATTTAAATTAAATAGATAAATTAAATAAAAAAATATTATAAAGTATCTAGATAATAAGATTTGATTAATATTTACTAATCTTATTAATTTTTAACTAATTCTTTGTTAATTTTAATTATTTATAGTAAATAATATAGTAAATATAGTAAATAATATAGTAA
>Ga0307935_1001176_pt1 | contig 9838 bp, 6 predicted proteins | sample OrgLakmetageno92_FD_201827 | JGI IMG/M metagenome (GOLD analysis project Ga0307935, IMG submission 201827) | Saline water microbial communities from Organic Lake, Antarctica - #92 | ecosystem: Environmental > Aquatic > Non-marine Saline and Alkaline > Saline | place: Antarctica: Organic Lake...
AGAATCGAGAAGAACGTAGATTGAGCTTGTTTTGCCCCTCAAGCTGTAAACTAAAGACAGCATAGATGATTCTCAGAGGAATTATCTCCGGAAAATTCAGGCAAAAAACAGGTGGGTCAATTGGGAATTAGCGAACATGTAGATGAGGCTGGTAATGGTTTCGTTGTTTTCTCATTTCCCTCTCTTGGTAATAGGTGCTACCTAGTGGTAAACGGCTCTGATTGCTTGCTCATTGATCCGCCGTTGTCGAATTGGCGAATCCTCCAGTATCTGTCTGAAAAAAGCCTCTCTCTCTCGGCGGTTTTCGATACGCACATCCACAATGACTACATTTCCGGAGGATTTGATATTGCGGATTCCCTCGGGGCGTCATACTTTGCACCGAGTTACAAAACCCGCCACGTGGCCGTAGCTAACCCCATTCAGGATGGGCAGAGCATAGAGTTTGAGACTTTTAGATTAGGAGCATTGCATACCCCGGGCCATACTCTGGACCACCACTCGCTGGTTCTAGAGTTCGATGTGCACCAAACCGCAATGCTATTTTCAGGTGGTTCATGGATCCACGGTGGCCTAGGGAGAGTTGATCTAGACCCAGAAGAATCCCCAGAGACACTCGCTGCGATGCAGATCGAGTCGCTGCGTAGGATGAATAACTTAGTTCAAGAAGATACTCTGCTTTTACCAACGCATGGTTTTGGCAGTTACTGCTCGTATGGCGCCGCGGATTCAATAGGGCCCACCGTGGGGCACGATAGGCTAATAAATCCTTACTTAACGTCCGAGAACCCGGTGGACCGGCTACTAGACAACCCGCTTCCCATACCGCCGCACTTTCGTGAAATGTCCAATAGAAACCAGAGCCACGTGAACCGGAGCCCTATAAGAAATTTCCATGACTTCTTCCTAAAAACTCTGGGTAGCCGCGACCTTGATAAGGAACTCTTAGACACCCGACCCCGCGGGGTCCGATTAGAAACAGGAGAAATTCAGGGAAAGACATTAGGAACTGACGGACCATTCCCAGTGTGGCTTGGCTGGCGTAAAGATCTCCCCCACGACCCGATGTATCTGGTTACGGACGAGCTTCAGGCGGAGATACTGTCAGAGGGATTGGTGGCAATCGGACGGCCCGCCCCCAAACGCTTTGTAACCGAAATTGGCGACAATGAACTCACTCTTATCGGTGCGCATGTTATCGACGCGTCCCAGCTAGAAAATTGGAGTTCTTTAGGGACACTGACAACTCTCGACCTGAGACACGGGAAAGAGTGGGACATTGGCCATCTTAGGCACTCGACCAGTATTCCATACGAGGACTTGCCTTTTCTTGAAAGCGATTTAGTGAACAAAGACATAGCCGCATACTGCGGATCGGGATACCGCGCTTCTCTCTTTCTGTCTGACAGCGAGCATTCAACATCTAAAAGATTTCTCATTAATGGGAGCGTAAGTGGCGCCCTGTCTGGTTCGGAACTCTGGTGTACTGAAGCACATGCATCTAGGGTTTGCGGCGGCTACAGTAACTGACGTGGTTGTCGAGTCAGCCTAAGCCAGGCCCATTAGCAGTACCCTCGCAAATCCTAAATCAAAGAAAAACCGGATGGTACGAGTTTTAGAAGTAGTTTACGTTTCGACGGCAAGCCTTTGCTTATTGAGCATAATTCCGCATAGTTGACCAGTGTCAACTGGAATTATGCGTCCAGGAGCAGACGTCTACCGCACATCTTCTCCGTCAAGGTCCTCATCACCAAACAGTGCGAACAAAACTCACAAGCGCGCGCTAACGAAATTGTTGACTTTTTCTACTGGGAATACTAGTTCAACTGGCCAACCGTAGGATTTGACGCTTGGTCCGATGACAATACGTTATTGTAATAGGCTCGAGTTATAGTTCGAATTGCAGCACTTCAGATGGTTGATTACTTCGAGAATAGTTCTTTCAGTACGTTTTCTTTTTTTGTCAACAGACTCAACGCTTTCCGACGCCGGATCTTGATTTTATGGACATGCACGTATTTCCCAACATCAGTAGGGTAGAAAAAGGGGCGCCTTTGGGTAGATAGCGTCAGAGGAGGCCGTTGGCGTGCCGAAGTACAGCGTTCACGTGTGTAAATACAGAGGGGAACACTGAAAGCTTGCGCCTCGAATGCTAACGTAGAGAATCTGGTCATATGTATGTCCGCTCTCCTTAGTAATTCGTATAAAGTGGCGCTGGTGAGCTCTTCAAGCTCGGTATTTTCGTATTGAAGAATGCTTCGACGCAATGATTCAGTGATTGGTAATCGAGGGTGGTCCCTTAGTTACCGCACAACGAGACTTGAGCTTTCAAAAACCGCGTCGAGCAAGAAGTCTGGGGGAAATGGGTCTCCCTGCAATTGAGCGAAGACTTGAATTTTGCCGTCCTTATAATGCCCCTCGCCCCGGACACCTAGCGCTTCGGCGTGGACCGGGCCGTTAAGGGTCACCCACAAATTACCTCCTGAGATTGCGCTTAGCTTCTTGGTCTTGTCCGCCCAAGTTGAAGTCCACCTCTTAGAGGCTTCACCCCATGTCCAGAAAATTTCCGGTATCAGCCAGTAATTGGCTTCGGGAGTGCTCTCCCAATTGTTACACAATGGGTGCTGGTCGCTCTTTGCGCACCATGCCGATATTTGACAACCTAGACTTCAAGGCGATCGTTTGCTCGACACATTGCCATTGTTCCTCTCCGATAAAACACAAACACGAATACCGTTTTTGGACTGTGCGGCCGTAGGATTTTAACGAATTCCTCCGCGAGCAAGTCCAAGAACTCCAGATCAGAATCCGCTCTAATCTGGAACGCGAAAAATCTCTGAATCTAATTATTCATCGAAATAAAGAGCTCGCATTCATCAAAACGGAAGAAGTTGGAGAGCTCGAACCTATTTAGCACACGTGAAAAAATACTGTCAAGGGAGGTGATTTAATTGTTCGCAGAAGCCCTTGGTCTTTGGTGGTCATCACTCATTTAAAGAGTTTTTGTCCTGTGGCTTTTCCCAGAGAGGGCGCGGAGGCTGTCTCCGTAAGGGTTGACACTACGCTTGTTGATGACCTCGTGAGAGTGAGACGCTGAAAAAAATCTTTGATGTCAGCTTGCTCGACCCTCTGGGGTGCCTTGGGCTGTCTAGCTCACTCCGCAAAAGCCTCCTAACTTTATGGCCGAGGTCCCGAGTCCCACTGACTCTAGCTGTTGTGGGTATTGGGCAGACGCACCGAAGAATAGCAAGTCCAACTAGGGGCTAGGCGTTGATATCTAAATACCTAATTTCATCGAGAGTCATGGACTTTTCGAGAGAGCAAAGTTTTATGATGAATTCGCTGGAATTCCTGGAAACAAAGCCACTCCTACACTGGTAACTTAGGTCCTGGCTCATTCGGCTAGGGGCCAAAAGCGAGGAGCTCCTCTCATCGCTTTAGAATCTAGTTCAGCCCCCTAGCAGAGATGAGTGCCTCAGCCAAAAGGAAATCCGACTCTTCGTCAATGTCGGTTGATTCCTCACTGGTCATGATGTAAGGAGTGGCGTCGTCGTAAAGGGTCTTCAATCCGGAGTTGAGGAGATCCTCGATTTCGCGAACATAAATGGCTCCGTTGGGATGAAAGGCCTCAATCTGGTCCTGACTTCTGGTTTTACCAGTAATCATGGGCGAATCAGGAAGCAATGGTATCCAACCACTATCCGAGAGATTGAATGCGAAATTCACAGAAAATTCAAAAGGGGTGGCCGAAAAAACCGCCAGCCCGGACTGCTCATGCAGAGCTATGGCTTCGTCAATGTGCTTGCTTTCACGGAAAGGACAAGTCGGAAGGGCCAAGAGGAAACACCCTTGCCTGTCTTCGAAAATCTTGGCGCTTTCATTCTTTAGGTAATCAAATATTTTCACGGTGTCACCAGCCTGACTAGGTGTTCTGTAGTCAAGTGTCAACTTATCCGACGTTACATAACCCCTAACAAGGTCCCAGTACTCCATAGAGTCGGTTGAAAAAATTACTTCGTCAACTTTGCCCGAATCAACACATGCCTCCAGTGTCCAAACCGCGAGGGGCTTGCCTCCCAATATTCTGACGTTCTTATCAGGTAGCCGCTTAGACCCAGACCGGGCCGGCACTACGGCGGTATATTTCATTTGGCATCAGCCCTGAGTAGATTCCAATTTTGACTAACTTCGTGGTAAACATTCTGCACTTCAATGAACTCGTCATCAGAAAGGTGGTTCAGCGGCATTCTGTCTCGTCTATGCATGTATCCGGCTGCTTGCAAAAGTGCCTTGTTCGTTCTGTGCCAGCCGTACTTGCCAACGCACTTGTCGAAGAACGGCTTTTCAAGTTTTTCCAGTATAAAACCTATGGTCGCTTCGTCATTGTCCTGAAAGGCCCGCCAAAATGTTTCTCCAATCCCGGCATCGATTATAGAAATACCGTTTAGATACGCCAACGCCCCATGCGGGCGGAACTGCATTAATTTCTTTTTGCTTCCTGCAATTATGACTCTTATGTCCGGCTCGAGCTCTAAAGCCTTTCTGGTTAGCTCGAAGTCCTTGCCGTCTTCCTTAAGAGCTGCGATTTGCGGTATTTTTTTTAGTGAAGTCAAAAGAGATGGTGGCCAATGCATCTGTTTACCGTCAAAGCCCGATAAAAACGGCATCTCGTGTACCAAAATGGGCATGTTGGTTGCCTCGCCAATTTGCGAATAATGCTCGAGTACCTGCGCGTCACCGAAGAACTTTTCCTGCATAATCAAGGAAACCAAGTCCGCGCCATGCTGCTTCGCGTGATTTGCAAAGTCGATAGAATTTCGAGTTGACCCATGAATGGGATCACCAACGATTACTATGTTGGTTTCATCGAGGGACTTGGCTACCTTTATGCAAAAGGCATTTAGCTCAAAAATTTCAGCATCAGCTAGCTGACCGTATCTCGAATTATATGCCATGGCGTAAAATCTTCGAGCGCCTTGACGATAAAGGATCGTGATGTACTTTTCGAGGTTTTCAAAATCGATTGATTCATCTTCCAGAAATGGAGTGAAAATAGTGTAAAAGCTTCCGATGAGCCTCGTCTTGAGATCATTAAACATTATTTACGCCAGCTTTCCACCTATTTATGTCACCCTCAACCATACTATCCACGATCTGCCTCAGATTTTGGTCCCTTCGCCAACCCAGGTCATTCGCAATTTTCGAAGAGTCTCCTGCCATTGGAGGTGTCTCGGTGAGTCTGAAATAGCTCTCGTCTACCCTGGCGAGGACTAACCCGCTACTCTCATCCCTGCAAGTTTCATGAACGCCTTCTCCCTCGAAGATTGGCTCAAAGCCAGCGGCGCTCGAGGACAACTTTAGTAAGTCTCTTACCGCGTTCAGCTCACCGGACGCAATCACGTAATCATTAGGCTCGTCCGATCGCAACATCAACACCATTGCTCGCACGTAATCCTCGGCAGCACCCCAGTCCTTACTGGCATTCAGGTTTCCAAGTTTTAAGGGTGGGCCCCCTTGCATTTTCAGCCGAGCTAGATTGTGAGATATTTTTCGAGTGACAAACTGTCTCCCCCGCAACGGACCTTCATGATTAAACATGACTCCTGAGCAGACAAACAGCCCGTACACCTCTCGATACATCTTCACGAAATAATCAGCAGCTAACTTGGAGATTCCATATGGGTTTCCTGGATTAGCGACGCTTTCCTCAGTCAACATCGTCGACCCGTGGCCATTTCCATAGATTTCAGAACTCGAAGCAATAAAAATACGTGAGTGAGGAGAGGTTAGCCTTGTGGCCTCAAGCAGATTGCAAACCGCGTTTGTATTTAGCTCTAAAGTTAGAATCGGGTGGCCGAAAGAATCCGCAACAAAGCTCTCACCCGCCAGATGGTAAATTTCATCGAATTGATTCTCTTGCAAAATTGCAAAAAAGCTCTGGGGTTCGCTTAGTTGAAACTCAATTAGTTCAACTCTTTCGAAAATTCCTAAGTAGTCCAGCCGCCAAAACTTATCGTCTCCGCGACGAAAACCCCCGAACACTTGGCATCCAGAATTCAATAACTCCTGTGCGAGGTGCGCACCGTCCTGGCCTGTCACTCCGGATATAAACACTTTGCGCACTCTATTCCTCCTCATGCAGCGCAACCAGGCTCAAAATTGCCCTCCTGAAACCGGCTCCGTCATCCAGGTGCCCTTGCCAAACCTCGATTACTTTCATGCCATCGTATTGCAGGGTTTTCTTTATTATGGGCAGATTTTTTACGTCACCTCGGCCAACATCGAGCCCCTCGCCATCGACCCCAATTGCGTCAGCAATGTGAACATGACGGGTGTGACTTTCCAGCTGCACGAGCAAATCTGAAGGCGAAAATCCGAAATAATTTGCACCCAAAATCAAGTGGCTCACGTCCAAACAAATGCCTGCCAAGTGTTTCTTAATGTACGGCACGTCCGCCGTGTCATTCATGACTTCTAGCCGTACGGAGCCTCCAAAATACCAAGCCATTGGAGGGAGCCATTGTGGAATTACTTCAACGCCTTGACTGGCAAACCCTTTCAGAAGTTCGCTGTGCTGTTCATAGAAAACAGCCCTATCTGAATGAACCGTTGAGAAGCTGCCCACAACGGGGACACTCTTGCCCGTTAGGTCTTGCAGTCGTTTCGCAAACAGAGCCGTGCGATCGAGAATCTTGAGGCTTTGGCTTCTCTGCTCTTCGTTGGATGAAAACGGATCCATTAGCTGTCGGGGGTTTACGTAGTCAGGCAGATGAACGCTGTATCTGCTCTCCGAATTCATTCTCGAGTAGTCAATTTCAGCTAGTGCCTCTTGGAAGGATAAGTGAAATTCAAATGAATCAATGGGGAATTGCTCTTGCATTCGCTCAAGATCATGCAAGCGAACTGGCAGCGATAAGCCGATCTCTTTTGCTTTTTCAATAACAGCCTCTGGTAGCGTCGCTACCTTCAGAAAGGCTCTTTCTGTGAGAGGCGCGCCCATTTCTAAGCTCATTTGCAGTTTGTCGCCTAGAACACTCTGTAGTCTTGCCTTTCCTATGCCGACGTTCGGCGATCGGTATACAAAATCGCTCATTTGTAGAGCCTTTCCTTCCACGAGCTTGTGTTTCGCGTAATAGGATCGGCCTAGATTTTGCTTGTTCAGTAGTTCGCCCTGATTAGGAATGCGATCTTCGTTTCCTGCCATCAGTGCGGAGTGGTTTCGAGACAATAGCGACAACTTCTTAAATTCATTTGGGGTCGAGCTGGAGGAATGATCCAACCCTTCCAAGTTCTTATCAAGGGTTATGTGCCGTTCAACAACTGCAGCCCCCAACTGGATTGCCAGCAAGCAAACCTCCCAATTGTCATCATGGCTTGAATATCCAACTTCCCTATCCCACTTTTTCAGAAGATGAGTAAGGTAACCCAATTGGGCATTATGGAGCGCTACTGGGTAGTTAGACACACAGTGCAAGGGCGTCCAGCCGTCATCAGGTAAGGCCCTGAGGGTGTCCTCGATTTCCGACTCATTATGGGCGCCGAGAGAGATATATAGATGCTTACCCAGTCCAATCAGAGCCGCAATTAGCGATTTGTTTAGGAGCTCTACCGAAGGAATTTTGAAAAAATCAAAAATTTCAACATGGTTTGAAAAGTCTTTAATGTCTTGCTCATCGAAAAAGCTAATTCCACACTCAAGGCCCAGTGCCTTCGCGTGTCCCGCAAGCCCGATTAGTTCGTCTGGGGACAAATAGCTCCTGCTAATCTCCTCTAATACTATTTCATCCCCAATCTCTCTAAAAGTTTCGGAATATGCATTATTCAAATTTCTGTACTGGAACTTAATTGCGTCCGCGCCTGCCTCAGAAGCCGCGGATACGAGCTGTCTCGCCATTTGCATTGACCCCTCGTGATTAATCCCAATTTCCGCAATAATTTTCATCTAGGCCAACTTCGCTACTTGTCATTTCAGTGGATTGTTTTTGACTGCTTTTCTTCATCCGACCGCGGATGATTAGCGGCGATTATGAGTTTAGTCGCTTATTGGCGGGTTTTTCGACCCAGACACCTGTGACCGAGATACATTGATAAATTGAGCATTTCTCCGGGGGAGGGGCTATGTGCTCGATGTCCGTCGTCCGCAGATTTTGTCCTTCTGCTCAAGGTGTTCAACTGTCTACTTTTCTAGACTGATGCTCTGGATTAAGACCCCGCGGCCTCCGAAATGTATATCCGCACTATCAAATCAAAATGTTATGACCACCACCCACGCACACCAAAGCACGTCACGGAAATTAACACCTGAAGGCAGCCCTGATCCTATAAAATCGAGCGGCTCTATTCAAGGAACATAATCTCAATTTGTAAATCACTACACCGCAAGTAGCCATCTCATCCAGCGGTTCCCCGCTCTCAAGCGGCAGTTTTAAAGCGGCTGCCCAGCTAAGTTAACCCACAGGGACCGCCCTTGCAAGGTTTTGTCATCGGGCCATTAACCTAAAGTTGGCAAATACTAAGACGGGAAATTTTGGTAGTGTGGTATGAAAGTTAGACAAATTCGAGGAATTTATGAAGACAGCTTTAATCACCGGTATCACCGGCCAAGATGGCTCGTACCTTGCAGAACTCCTCCTTTCGAAGCGCTACGTTGTGCATGGGCTCATTCGAAGAAGCTCTACCTTCAATACCTCAAGAATCGAACACCTTTATAAGGATCCTCACGACAGCTCGAGGAGGCTAATCCTTCACTACGGGGATATGACCGACGGCTCTAGGCTGGCGAGTCTTATTTCCGAAATAGCCCCCGACGAGATTTACAACTTGGCAGCGCAGTCTCATGTTCGAGTTTCATTCGACGAGCCAGTTTTTACGGGAGACGTAACAGGGCTTGGAACCTTGAAGATTCTGGAGGCAATAAGACAGGCAAAAAAGGGGGTGAAATTTTATCAGGCGTCAAGTTCAGAGATGTTTGGTGATTCGGCTGCCCCACAGGGTCTGCATACGCCTTTTAGTCCACGTTCTCCATACGCTGCAGCAAAGCTTTACTCTCATTGGGTCACGAAAAACTATCGGGAAGCATATGACATGTTTGCCGTGAGTGGGATCCTGTTCAACCACGAGAGCCCGCGAAGAGGCGAAACGTTTCTAACCAGAAAAGTTTCTAGGGCAGTGGCAAGAATCAGTGCCGGGCTAGAGAGTGAGCTGTTCCTCGGAAACCTCGAAGCCAAGCGTGACTGGGGCTATGCCCCGGACTATGTCGTGGCTATGTGGCGAATGCTTCAGCAAGATCAGCCGGTGGACCGTGTTATTGGAACCGGACAGTCCTCCTCGGTTTCTAGTTTTGTAGAGACCTGTTTTAGACATGCTGGTCTAAATCACCTGGACTATGTGAAATTTGATCCCAGGTACATTAGACCAACCGAGGTTGCGGATTTGCAGGCCAACAATGCGGGGTCAGCCAAGGCTCTTGGAATGAATGACTTGGTTGAAGTTGGACTCCTGTCTCAAACCATGGTGGAGGAAGACATCAAAAAGCTCCAAAATCCAGATCACGTGGACAAGCCGATAGGCAGCCTGTGGCGCCAAGAAACGGAATAGGTTTTATTGTTCCGACGTTGGGAACACGAACCGAGACCCTGAGTCGCTCTCTACGGTCTCTTCGCAGTCAAGTAGAACTAATAACGCTGGTGGCTCCCAAAAACCTTCAGGAGCGCCTTGGACTAGAGCAGGCTGGATTGTTTGACTTGTTTGTGGCAGATGCCGGCCATGGACTCGCCGCAGCGATAAACCAAGGACTCAGGGATCAGCCCGAAAGCATCAAATATTGCTCTTGGCTGGG
>Ga0307935_1001183_pt1 | contig 9810 bp, 10 predicted proteins | sample OrgLakmetageno92_FD_201827 | JGI IMG/M metagenome (GOLD analysis project Ga0307935, IMG submission 201827) | Saline water microbial communities from Organic Lake, Antarctica - #92 | ecosystem: Environmental > Aquatic > Non-marine Saline and Alkaline > Saline | place: Antarctica: Organic Lake...
TTACTCTTACCACTGATTTTTTCAATAACTTTTCCATCTTTTCTATGGAAATATTTGAATGTCATACCTTTTTTTCCATCAATAACAGATTCTTCAACAAGAACTTGATTACCATCAACAACTTCTTCGTGAGTTTTATTATGCAAATATTTTAATTCTTTTTTTGTTGAACCTTTAAGGCCACCAGTTTGAGCTTTTGAATTTTTAACAGCTGTCATTTATTATTATATAAATATATATTATATTTTTTTTTATAATTAATTTAATTTAATTGAATTTAATTAAATTTTATATAACTATTATATTATAAATGAATAATTCAATTTCATCGTCTAATGAGTTTCTTAATATTATGAGAGAAGAAGCGAATGATTCAGAATTGAATTTTTATGCGATTAAATCAAACCTTGATATTTTTAAAATTATTATGGAATTTTTTAATAATGTATTATTGAAAGGTATTGGTGGAAATACTATTTAATTAAAAAATTTTCTAATAAACATATAACTTTTGTTGTTCTTGAACCTATTCAAGTATATAATAATTATAAAGGAACTTATCAAAAATATATCAAATATGGTTTATTTGATCAAGTTTTTCATCTTAGCGAATATATGAATAAAGATATTGTATTCGCTTTTGATGCAGAAAAAATAAATATTCGATTAAAAAAAATGCAAGATAATTTAAAAGATGGTTTTAAAAAAATGTCAAAATTATTTACAACACCATTCAGAACATCAAGCTTCTTTCTAATTGGCAATAATATTCAATTTTATAAATATAAAAATTATAATAAACATAGTATTAATTTATCTGATCATGTGAATTTTGATATTTTTTATACATTGTTACATATTTTGCATTTATCTAAATTAAAATTACATATAGGTTTTACACATTATGATTTTTTTTCAGGATCAAATCAATTAAATAATCAAATAAGAAATGTTAGAACCATTCCAGATTTCTTGGATTTAGTGAATTATCCTTTACAAGATTCAAATTCTAAATCAAATTGGAACTCAAATTGGGATCAAACTTCAAAATCATCTAATAAAATAATAAATTATTTAAAAAACAATACTACAAAAATACATAGTCAAATTATAACATTTGCTTATAAATCAATTGGTCAAGATTTGATATTATCAAGTCCTAATTTTACAAAATTCAATCCTCCTTCAAATAATAATAATTATGGATTAGCATCAATACAAGATTTAATTGGAATAAATTATGATGATATTAGATTTAAATGTAATTTATCACGAAATGGACAATTAGTTGGAGATGAGATAGCAGATGTTGTGACAGGATTTAATGATAGAGTTGCTTTAATGGTAATAAATGTAATACATATGAAAAATGATAAAAATTATTTTGTAGTGCAAAACAAAGAATTTGTTATTGAAGGATATAGTCTTGAAATATATTATAGAGGAGATATTAATAGAATAAACAAAATGGCAGTATTATTAAATAAAGATTATCAAAATCATTTTGTGCGAATTCTAAAAAAGGATTCAAGTAAATTTACACCAATGGATATAATTAATGTAATCAGAACGAAAACAAATAATTATCAAAATAATTTATCAATATTTCCAGATTTCCATGACACAATCAAAAAAATAACTAATAATATTATCAATCAATAGAAAATTGTAAAAATTTAATAATTATTCATCTTTATTGGATAAATTAATATTTATATGAATGAATAAATTATAAATTATATAATTTCAGTATTTTATTATGATATTATATAATTTATGTAACATAAATATATTAAATAAACATTATGTATGATATTTTTAATATTAATAATGAATATGAAAGAATATTCATGATGATTCCAGATATTGAATATCTAATATCTAACAAAATTATTTTTTATTTTAAAAATAAAATCAAAAAAAATAATAAAATTAATAAAAACAAAATAGTAATTAATAAAATTATATTTACTAAAAATGAGATTAGATATTATAAAAATCAATTATTTATGTATGTGAAAAAAAAGCATAACATTGAACAATTAATTTTTATTGAATATATAAATAAATTAATGGAAATAAAGAATCAAATATCACAAATAAAATACATGAATGAAATAGTAAAATTATTTATTGAAAATAATAGCACACATGAATTAAATATTGAATCATCTTTGAAAAATAATATAGTAAATTTAAAAAATAATTATATTTGTGAAATAAAGGATAATATTAATACATTTAATTTATATATTGAATACTTTTTGTTATTGATAGAAAATATATATATTGGAATTAAAAATGAAACATATACATCTTTTTTAAATGAACAAACTGGAATAAATGAAAATATAAAAAATATGTATATTGAACAATATAGTCAGATATCATTTATATGGACAAAAAGAATAAAAAAATGGTCAAATCATGAAGTGATCATATTACTACAAATTATCAAGCTAGATGAATATAAAGAACAATTTAAAAAAAATTTTATTGATGGAAAAAAAATATATAATTTAGGAAAAAATAAATTAAAATCAATTGGTGTTAAAAAGGTTGGACATAGATTGAGAATATTAAAATGTATTAATATGTTAAAAATTATGGAATATAGAATCATTAAAATGTATGAAAATACTACACATAATAATAAATTAATAATAGAATCTGAATTTGATAATACATTATTGAATATTTATAAATAAAATTTGATTAACTAAATTTCATTATATTATTATAATCCATTAATTAAAATTTCCATTTCTGATTTTTCATTTTTCTGGAAAATGTCATTAAATATATAGGTATCAATACGTTTTTCCATTTGGAAATTATTATAACAATATTCAATTAATTTATAATGATCAATATTATATTCATTAAAAACATTAATTGGCAACTTTTCTTTATTATCTAAATATATTATCATTCTTGGTTTTAAATTTGCTATTTTTAAAATTATATCTAATGAAGCTGGCACTGATCTGTTTGAATCATATAAATCATAACTTTTAGTGAATGTTTTTATTTTTTTTATTTCTTGTTGTCCATTTTCTGTTATACTGCAATTAATATAATCAATTTTACTATTATTAAATTTAATCCTTGTTAAAAATTCTCTTAACATTAATACATTAGATGAATTTAACATATTAAAATTAATCATTGTCAAAAATAACATTTCATCATAAGTATTTGTATTATTTGTAATTCTTTTATCACCGAATAGAAATATTTTTTTGAAAATACACATTGATATTTTTAATATATTGTATAACTCTATAAATTTTGCCATTACATGAGTATTATAACTTTCATAACGTTTATCATTTATATTATGAATAATAATATCGTCAAGAAATTTAATCATAACATTTTTATTATTTATCAAAAACCATGATTTGTATATTTTTTTTATTAAATCATCATAATTTGAATAATATGTTTTAGTTAATTCACCATTCAAATAATTTATCATTGTCTCATCACGTAAATTTTCAATATTATCCATATTATTTTTGATATATTTAATTAACATATTCCAATCTCCATGTAAATCATTTTCTTTCAAATTCAATTCCCGTTCAACATTTTCACAATTTAAATAACCATTTTTAATATCGGTTACTATTTTTTGCGACCAACAATAATTATTTTTTAATATTTGTTTTATTTCTTTTTTAAAACATTCTGGTAGTTTTATATTTACTTTATTATTTATATATCTTTTCAAAAAATATCTATGACTCGAAAATTTAAATATTCTATCATTATTTATTTTATAATCATCAGACGTAATTTTTTTTTGAATTCTTTTATATATATCTTTAAAATCATCATCATCAATATCATCAAATTTATTATCAACTACAATTAAATTTGTATATTTTCCATTACTGTTTTTATTATTAACCATTTTTTTAATTTTATTAAAATGTTCAATCTCACTTGTGCTATTAAATGCTCTTGTTGCATCTGTTAAATATATTACTAAATCTACCATTTCAAAATTTTCTTCAATACATTTCATAAACATGTCAGTTTTATCTTCTGCATCATTTATCCCTGGAAAATCAATAAGATGTAATTTTTTTTTATGTTCAAATAATAATGGTATATCTTCACTTGACCAATCTATTGTTTTTATATTATCTATATTTATATTTGATATATTTTCTCTATCACTTAAATTCTTATTATGCATTGCGTCTAATTTTTTACCATTTACTTTTAAATTTTTTATTTTATCTTGACTAAAATTATATCCTAATGGTCTAAATGTTTCACGTTGCAATGATACAGAACTTATTGGATATCCAGCTAATGCATTTAGAAAACTTGATTTACCTGATGATATTTCACCGATTAAAAAGATAGTAAATGAACTCATGATTTTATAATTTAAATATTATAAAATATATATCTTTTATAATATTTATTCAATTTTTTTTTTAATATTCAACAATAGAATATTTTATTCTATTGTTATCATTACATTTTGCTTGATTTTTATATAACACAATTAAATATATATATATATATATATATAATTAATTAATGGATAATTATTATTATAAATATATTAAATATAAAAGTAAATACAATAATTTATTGAATGGTGGAAATAAATATAATGAATGGAAACTTCTTCCGTCTCGAGAACAAGGATCACATAAAAAAGTTTACAAGAATAATAATAATATTTTAAAAATTTTGAATTTTACTAAAAATGAAATTAAATTACATAATGCCATCAAATTTATTAAAGAAAAATTACCTAATAATTATTTGAGTTTTGATTTTCCTAAATTAATTAATTATGATAAGAAAGATGATGATGAAAATAATAATTTTAGTGAAACTGTTTATATGCAATATATAGATGCGATATTTCATTCTAAAATTGATGCTAAAGAAATAAAATTAAACACCTTTCAGAACACTAAAAATATTTCTTCTTTTGAAGAGTTTCCAATTTTGTCTGAAGAGTTAATGCATAAATATCTAAAAAGTATTTCACAAATGGCAGCAATACTAGACTATTTTAAAATTCATTGTGATGAGTTTGAAATATTAATTAATAATAAAAATGAGATATATTTTATTGATTTTGGACATTGTGAAACATCTAATGTAAATGATAAATTAAAAATAAATCCAAATGTCTTAAATAATCCGTTATTCAAAAAAAATTATGAAAGTTATTATAATATCATATATAATAATTATAATGAAATGTATTCAATGTTGTTAAAAATTCCTGATAAATATAATTTATTTTTGGATAATAATACAGAATCATTTACTAAAAATATTAATTTTGAAAAAAATGTGAATAAAAAAATTAATATTAATGAAAAAATTCAAAAAAAACTTGAAATGAAAAGACTTTCAAGATTAAAACGTAATAATAAATAGATTAAGTTAATAAAAAATACAATAAAATTTTAGATATATTATATATTACAGTTTTATTTTATCAAGAGATAATACATGTTTTTTTAATATTATTGAATATTGTTATTTTAATATACAATCAAAACAAATATTATTAAATCATAATAAAAATAATAAATATTAAAATGAATCAAATTAAAAATCAAATTAATGATGATATGGAAGAACAATATTGGAACAATGTTAAAGAATTTCGAGGAGAAATATTTTATAGAACATTTACGCCAATTTCGGAACAAAGTAAAAATGTAACTGGTTATATAGTTTGTAACAATATTTGTTATAATGTAACTTGGAGTTCTTGGGGTGATGGACTTCCTATAGTTGTTCTTGAGCTAGAAAATATAGGAAAAGTTAAATTTGATAGATATCAATTATCTAAAATGGTTAGACATATTTTTGATAATCATGGACAAGTTGATTGGTATATGAAAAGGTTATATCTACATAATAAACAAATATTAAATGCAAAAATCTACTATGATCCATCAAAAATAGAATGCCAACAAACAGTTAATAGTAAATTAATAACTGACAAAAATGAATACAAAATAATTATTTTTGGAGTATTTAGGTATCATCACAAATCAAAAATAATTCCAACACATTATTCTTTAGTAACAGATAATAATATAAAATTTATTGTAGATGCATCTGAATTTAACCAAAATAAAAATGTTTCTTTAATTAATATTAAAGAAAAAAAATTAGTTTTATGAATGATTATAATAAATAAAATATAATTACATATATTTTGTTGAATTGAAAATTTATTTATTTAATTATTATAATTTTTTTATTATAGAACATGAAATATTGTTCAAACGAAATGACTTTTAAAAATTAAAAGGTGATAAAATACTATGACAAAAATTATTTTTTCACAATATATATTTTATAATAAATTAAAATAAAATCTATTTATTAAATATAATAAATAGATTTTATTCTATTAACTGATGATACATGTTTTTTTTTTAGATTGTAGATTATTTTTGTAATATTGCCAAGATTGATCAATGGATATCATAAGATTATGTCTCATAAATTTATTATAAAAATTCAAATCTTCATTTTCAGAAGAGGGAAATCTAATATTATATAGTTCGATATCATTTACAATATCATCATCTTTATAATTTTTATATGAATTATTAGTTGATCCAAAAACGAATTTTAATAAAATTGCACGAACATCATAAGAATCATTAAATTCTTCAATAGTTGAAGAATCAAAATTTTGTGTTAATTGTTTTATATTCATATATTAAAAGTATTGTTATATTAATATTTTGCTATATTAATATAAAGCTTGTTAAGCATTTTATATATTCATCTTTTTTTTATTCATGTTTTATCTTCTAATATTTTAATACTTCATAAATAAATTGTATATTTTAAACTATATATGTTGTATATTTATAATATTTATAATTATGACAAATCAATATATTAATAATCCATTAATATTACACATACCAAAAAAAGGCACATATATTGAATGTAAAAAAGAAAATTGTGATAATATAAGTAAAAGAGATGGACATTGTATTCAGCATTATTACCATATAAATAATCCATTGATATTAAATATACCAAAAAAATAATTATGAAATGAATTACAAGAAAATATTTGATTCTGACAAAAAAATAAAAAAATCATAATTAATTTCTGCTAAAACAAAAAAAAAATTTATAATTACTACAACACATTTACGAATAATCATATTATATTTACGAATAATATTATATTTAATTTGTTCATTGTTATAATTCAATTCTTAAGTAACAGATATATAAATATTCAATTTTTGCAATATAGGATACTATAAAATTGAATATTTATATGTTTGACTAATTATAGTATAATATAAATAAAATTAATAATATAATGAGTCGTTGTTTAGCATTTTCGAGTAAAGTTCGTGATATTTGTAAAAATAATTCACCAGATGGATCTGTTTTTTGTAGCAGACATGCATATTTGACGGATCAATACAATAATTATAAAACAGTTGATAATTTAAAATATTGTAGTAGAGGTAAGCATTTTAAATATCCTGATGATTTTATTAGAAATGAAGAAGAAATGAAGGTATGCAACGCTTGTTCAATTAGTGCAAAGAAATATATAAAACCTGAAAAAATAGGTTGTATTGCACCAAATAGATATGCAAAGAAATGTAATAAAAAACCATTAAATGGAGAATACTGTAAACTGCATCTTTATTTTAATGATTATACTGATGAACAAAAAGCAAAATTAACTTTATGTAAAGGTTGTATAAAATATAAATATAATGACAGTGGTAAAATATGCAATGAATGTAAAAATAGAGGCAGTAAAAATAGAGAAATAAATAAAAATACATTAATTAAATGTAAAAAAGAAAATTGCGAATATAAAGTAATGACAAATGGATATTGTGGAAAACATCAAATATTAGGATGGAAAGATGAAATTGAAATGAATGGAGGAATTGTATGCATAAATTATATTCGAGGATGCAGAACGATATTAGATGCAAATGCTAGATACAGACGGTGTAAAATTTGTCGTGGTGACGAACGAAAAAAATACAAGGACGAACAAAATAAAATCCAAGAATATAACGACCAAATAGAAGAAAATAATAAGATACAATGCACTAAATGCAAAAATAAATATGAAAAATCGAATTTTGTGAATAAATTAGGAAAAATAGGACGAAAATGCATAGTTTGTTTAGGACGACAAAGAAATTGGGGAAAAAGTAACAATGATGAATGAAATAAAAAAAATATATGCAAATTTAAAAATTAAATTTTTATTAATAAATCAATTTATCAATAAAAATTTGTAAAAAATAACAATATTATAATGTAACAATAATTCAAATATCTTCATGTTTAATATGAGTTGCAATATTATCTTTATCAAAAATATTATTATATTTATTTAATTCATCCATTGTTTCAATATATTTATCATAAATAGTTTTATCAGTTGAATCAGAAGATTTCCAAAATTCAATGGTTTCATCTGGATGATTTTCAATAAGGAAGTAATTTTTGCCTTGTTCGGATATTTGAGAAATATTATCTGACAAATTATGTATGGAATAATTATGATATCCAACCAAGTCTAAAATATTGTAGTATGATTTTTCATTATTGTCTCCTTGTTCAGTTAAATTACCATGAATAGTTCTTTGTCTATCAGCGTCATTCAGGACAATATTATTGAGAATATCAATTGCTTGATTTAATTTTTGATGAATAGTGTATATATTACTTTTAGATGTTTTTTTATTTATACCATCAATAGATACACAGAAATGTTCGCCATGATTTCCTCTAGGTGGTGTATATAAAATATTTTTTGGAACATCATCAGGATTGATACCACAATTTTCCGGTAAATTGGTCAGTCTTTTTTTTAATTTATTTCTATTAATATTTTGTCCGGATTGAGTGATAATGCGTAAATTTTCTTTTCTGTTGTCAGTTTTTATTCTATTAATATGATCAACACTAATTTTTGAGCCTTTACCTTGTGGAGTGTGATTCATTATTATATTATGTAGATAAAATTCATGTCTTTTTTTGTTAATAGAAGCATTCATACACATGTAACCATTTACAGAATTATAATTGATTTTTCTATCAAATGAAATAATTTTGTCATAATCATCATTGTCAATAACAAATGGAACAATTTGTTCAAAACCGGATTTACTCTTGTGTGTAGTGAAACCAACTTGATATAATTTTGAATTATGTTCTACTAGTTTGAAATTCATTATTTTTTTATTGAACAAGCAATATTGTTGTATTGTAATTATAATGTTATTTATTCAATTTTTAATAGAGTATGTATATTTATTAATTATATTGCATAATCAAATATATTTTAATATTTGTATTGATATTAAAATATATATTATAACGAGTTTTTATTTTTTTTTTATTTTATCATGTTTTTAATTAGTGATTTAATTACTGTAAGCTAAGCCGCCCATTCCACTCATAATTCTCAAAACATTGTAACTGAATGCGAAGATAAACATTTTATTAGCAGAGTTGAAAAGATCCAAAGCAGGTAAACCAGTTCTTTGTGTAGAATCTTTAAACCAAACATTTAATTGTGTGTTATCAATTCTAGACAAATTAGCAGTTCCAGAAGGTTGATGTTGTTCAGGAAGTAAAGCAAATGAATAAGTATTAATACCATCAGCAGGTGTGTTAGTATGATGTTGATCAGGTTGAACATAATTGAAATATGAACCTTCTCTCTTGTCAAATCTATCATGACCATTCAATTGTAATAAAGCATATTCTACTGGATTAACTGAACCATCAATTAAAATA
>Ga0307935_1001185_pt1 | contig 9797 bp, 10 predicted proteins | sample OrgLakmetageno92_FD_201827 | JGI IMG/M metagenome (GOLD analysis project Ga0307935, IMG submission 201827) | Saline water microbial communities from Organic Lake, Antarctica - #92 | ecosystem: Environmental > Aquatic > Non-marine Saline and Alkaline > Saline | place: Antarctica: Organic Lake...
AGAGCCGCGCCCAATCGGACGACCCGCTAAGATGTGGTCTCTGACGCCGGGCGCCGATGCCCATTTCCCCGATGCCCACGCCGGCTTGACCGTGAATTTACTCAACGCAGTCGAACAGACCTTCGGCCAGAAAGGCGTCAAGCGCGTCATGTTGCAAAATACGCAGCAACAGATCGATAACTACAGATCCCGTATCCCGGCTCGCGCCTCACTTCAGAATCGGCTAAAGACGTTAATCTCCATCCGCAACGAAGAAGGCTACATGGCGGAAGTGCAACGACAGCCGGACGGTTCCTTTTTCCTGATTGAGAACCACTGCCCCGTTTGTGCCGCAGCCAAAGTGTGCCCCATGCTGTGCGACTCCGAGCTTGATGTCTTCCGGGCGGTCTTGGGAGAAGGCGTCGTCATCGAAAGGACGGAGCACATGCTGGCTGGCGCACGCCGCTGCGTTTACCGGACGAGTGAGGCATGACTTTCTGATAAAAATTTACTTCTCCGGGGGGACTGCTGACGCTGGTGGAACTGAAAGCCGGAACCCAAGCGCTGACGGGCGATTAATTTTTCTGGCTGAGGCCAGCTTTCACAGTCCATGTTCCGACCCCAATGAAAATTACCAGCATCCTCGCCTACCGTGTCGAACTTCCGCTCGTAGAGAAAACCTACAAGTGGTCGGGAGGAAAATCAGTGACCGTGTTTGATAGCACCATCATCCGCGTGGAGACCGATGCCGGCTTGGTGGGACATGGCGAGGTTTGCCCGCTCGGGCCGTTTTATTTACCTGCTTACGCCGATGGGGTAAGGGCCGGCCTCCGTGAACTTGGGCCTCATTTGCTCGGCGAAGACCCGCGCGAATTGAACAAGCTGAACCGCAGGATGGACGCCGCGTTGAAGGGGCACGCATACGTGAAATCGGGAATCGATATCGCGTGCTGGGACATCCTCGGACAAGCGACAGGGATGCCCGTTTGCGAACTGCTCGGCGGGCGTTACGGCGACGACGTGCATCTTTACCGCGCAATCTCGCAGGAATCGCCGGAGGAGATGGCGGCAAAAGTCGCAGGCTACCGAGCAGACGGATACCGGCGCTTTCAGCTCAAGGTCGGCGGCGACCCGGATACGGATATCGCGCGCATTTTCGCCGTCGCAGCAAAGCTCCAGCCCGGAGATCGCCTCGTCGCCGATGCGAACACTGGCTGGGTGCAGCACGAAGCTGTGCGCGTGGCGAAAGCGGTGCGTGATGTGGACGTGTATATCGAGCAACCGTGCCTCACTTATGAGGAGTGCCTGGCCGTGCGCAGGCAGACGCCGCATCCTTTCGTGCTCGATGAAAACATCGATTCTATCGACATGCTCCTCCGCGCAAAAGCGGACCTCGCGATGGATATGGTGAACCTGAAAATCAGCAAGCTCGGTGGGCTGACGAAGATCAAGCAGGCCCGCGACCTTTGCGTAAGCATGGGAATCGCGATGACCCTGGAAGACTCCTGGGGCGGCGACATCGCGACGGCGGCCATCGCGCATCTTGCGCAGAGCACGCCGACGGAATTCCTGTTCGCGAGCACGGATTTCAACAGCTACGTGACCGTCTCCACAGCCGATGGCGCTCCACAGCGAGTGAATGGACGGATGGCCGCATCGAAGTCGCCGGGCCTCGGCATCACCCCAAAAATGGATGTGCTCGGCGAACCCGTCGTCGTTGTAAAATAACACCCACCATGAGACGCCTCATGCTGTCCTTCGCCATCGCAGCGACGACTCACTCAGAAATTCAGACATCCTGATCTCACCGGAAAAGTTCGCTTTGTGGCGGTGAGTGAGCTGTCCGCCGTGGGCGAGATCCATGGTGAAAATCTTGTCTCCGGGATTGAGGACGGAGAAATAAACAGCGGCATTCGCCTGCGAGCCGGAGTGCGGCTGGACGTTGGCATGCTCGGCGCCAAAGAGCTGTTTCACCCGGTCGATGGCGATCAGTTCGATGTGATTGCGTTGGCGGATTTCCTCGTCGCGGATGGCAGAAAAAACCACAGTATCTTCGTGAATTTCTGTGGGCATAAGTTGGGTGGGATTGGTTTCAGGCAAGTAAGGCGGAAGAACTCCGCAGGCCGAGCTGGCGGAAGATTTCCACGGTCGCGGAGGATTGGTTGAGTGTGTAGAAATGGATGCCTTTCACGCCATTGTCCAAAAGGTTGGAGCATTGCGCAGTGGCGTAGTGGATGCCGATGCGGCGGATGGCGAGTTCGTCGCCATTTCCCCTCGCGAGGGCACGTTGGAGCTTCGCTGGAAAACGTGAGCCGCCCGCGAGGTCGGCCATGCGGCTCATGCTGGCTAGGCTGGTCAAGGGCATGATGCCCGCAAGTATCGGAGCGCGAATCCCTGTGAGTTCACAGCGGTCGCGGAAGTCGAAAAAATCGTGGTTGTCGAAAAATAGCTGGGTGCAGATGTAGTCCGCTCCGGCGTCGATTTTTGCCTTGAGCCTATCCATTTCGAGCATCCGGTTGGGTGTGGCGGGATGACCTTCGGGAAATCCCGCGACTCCGATGCCGAAGTCGTGCCTGTGCGTTTCCGAGAAACGGCGGATGAAGCCGACGAGATCCGCAGCGTGGGCGAAATCTCCCGCCACTGTGGCGGTGGACGATTTTGGAGCATCGCCGCGCAAGGCGAGGATGTTAGAGACGCCAGCATCGGCGTAGCTTTCCAGGAGTTCTAAAATCTCCCGTTCGCTGTGACCCACACAGGTCAGGTGCGGGATGGTGTTGACTTTCGTTTCCCGCAGGAGTCGGAGGACTAGCCCATGAGTCGCCTCACGGGTGGTTCCTCCTGCGCCATAAGTGACGCTGACGAACGCAGGATCACAAAGCTGCAACTCGGAAATCGTGTGGAAGAGTATTTCCCGCGCTACTGCGGATTTCGGTGGAAAATACTCGAATGAGAATTTCGGGTCGTCTCCGGAGAGGATGTCTCGAATGTGCATGCTTTGTGTGGGTTCGGATTGGATCAGACGGTGGCCTTCACAGCGGAGCGGAGTTTGCGGGCGGCTTCGACCATGTTGACGAGCGCGGGTTTTACTTCCTCCCAGCCGCGGGTTTTCAGTCCGCAATCGGGATTCATCCAGAGGTTTCGTTCGGGGATCACATTGCCAGCTTTTTGCAAAAGATCTTCCATTTGGCTGACGGTCGGGATGCGCGGTGAGTGGATGTCATAGACGCCTGGCCCGATCTCGTTCGGGTAGTTGAAGTTCACGAACGCATCGAGCAATTCCATGTTCGAGCGCGAGGTCTCGATGGTGATTACATCGGCATCCATGTCGGCGATGGCTCCGATGATGTCATTGAATTCGGAGTAGCACATGTGGGTGTGGATCTGCGTGTCGTCCTTCACGCCGCTGGCGGTGATGCGGAATGATTCTACCGCCCAGTCCAAGTATTCTTTCCACTGTGACTTGCGAAGCGGAAGACCTTCACGGAGAGCTGCCTCGTCGATCTGGATCACCCGGATTCCGGCGGTTTCGAGATCTTGCACTTCGTCGCGAATCGCCAGGGCAAGCTGCTTGCACGAGACCGAGCGCGGCTGGTCATCGCGCACGAAAGACCAGTTCAGAATGGTGACGGGGCCGGTCAACATGCCCTTCATCGGATTTTTTGTCAGCGATTGCGCGTAGGTTATCCACTCGACTGTCATCGGGCGCGGTCGGGTGATGTCGCCGAACAGGATAGGCGGTTTCACGCAGCGTGTGCCATAGGACTGCACCCAACCGAACTGACTGAACGCGTAGCCGTCGAGCTGCTCGCCGAAATATTCGACCATGTCATTGCGTTCGAACTCACCATGCACCGGCATGTCGATGCCGATTTCATCCTGCCAGACGACGCACTTACGCGTCTCTTCCTTGAGGAAAGCATTGTAGTCCTGATCGTTGAGCATACCTTTTTTCCACTTAGCACGCGCGGCGCGGACTTCTGCGGTCTGAGGGAAAGAGCCGATGGTTGTAGTCGGGAAAAGCGGCAGGTTGAGCTTGTCGCGCTGGAGCTTTTGGCGGGTTGGAAATGCCGAGGCTCGTTTGCTGTCGGCGGGAGTGACTGCGGCGAGGCGTGACTTCACGGCCGGGTTGTGGATGCGTGTGCTCTCGCGGCGGCGCTTCTGGCTTGCGCGGTTCGCTTCGAGGATTGCGTTATCTCCATCTCCTGAAAGCAGGTTGCTGAGCGCGACGATTTCCACCAATTTTTCATCCGCGAAGGCGAGCCAATTCTTGATCCCTGGATCGAGTTTTTTCTCGCTGGCCAGAGTTACCGGCGAGTGGAGAAGCGAGCAGGATGCGGAAATCCAAAGACGGTCCGCCCCGAGCCTAGCCTTGGCTTTTTCGAGAATAGCAAGCGAGGCATCGAAATCATTTTTCCAGATGTTCCGTCCATCGACGACACCTAAAGAGAGTATCTTTTCGGAAGGAAAGTCTGCTAGAAGCTCATCCACTTCCGATTCTCCACGAACCGCATCGTAATGAAGTGCGGCAACAGGAAGGTTGAGGAAAAGGGGGAGGTTGTCGCGGAGCTCGCCGAAGTACGATGCGATCAGTAGTTTCGCGGAGCCAGCCGCTTTTGCAAGGCGGACGTAGCTTGCGGCGAAGCATTCCTTCTGGCGGGCATCGAGATCAAGCGCGAGAACCGGCTCGTCGATCTGGATCCACTGCGCACCTTCGGCGGCGAGTTTCGCGATGACTTCCTCATAAACGGGAAGAAGGCGGTCGAGTAGCTCGAAGCGGTCGAACTCCGGATTCGCGGAGTCCTGCACCTTGCCGAGCGTGAGATAGGTGACCGGGCCGATGAGCACGGGCTTCGCATTCAGGCCAAGCGATTTCGCTTCGTTGAACTCATCGAAAACCTTGGTGTCGGAAAGTTTGAATTCGGTATCCGCCTGGAACTCGGGAACGATGTAGTGGTAATTCGTATCGAACCACTTCGTCATTTCGCTGGCGAATCCCGCGCTGTCGCAGGTGCCACCACAGCAGGATTCTACTTTGGTATCGCGGCTGCCACGTGCGATCTGGAAACGGGTGGCAAGACCCGAGTTTTTCCCATCCCAATCGAAACGGGAAGGCACGTTTCCGAAAAGGCAGATGGCATCGAGCACCTGATCGTAGAAGGAGAAGTCATTGCAAGGGACGAGATCGATTCCGGCGGCGGCCTGTTTGAGCCAATTCTGTTTGCGGATTTCGCGGCCCACGGATTCGAGCGCGGGGCGTGGGATTTCGCCTTTCCAATGGAGTTCGGTGGCTTTCTTCAGTTCGCGCTGCTCGCCGATGCGCGGGTAGCCCAGAATGTGTGTGTGTGGTTTGCTCATGCTTCCGCCAGTATAATGCGAAGCTGAACATGCAGGTAGATCATTGTTTTTATGTTTGTCATTCGCGAAACGAATGATCATTTTCGGCTCATGCTTGAGCTACGTCACCTCCGCTCCGTCGTCGCAATCGCCGAGACGGGCAGTATTTCAAAAGCGGGAAAACGTCTGAACCTTTCCCAGCCAGCCCTTTCCCACCAGATGAAAGCGTTGGAGGATTATCTGGGCACGGAGCTTTTCCAGCGCAAAAGCAATCCGCTGCGTCTGAGTAATTCCGGCCAGCGACTTCTGGCTAGCGCATACGAGGTGGAAAAACTTGTCATGCAGTGCGAGCGCGACATCGCCCGCATCGCCGATGGCAAGGCCGGGCAGCTGCGGATCGCGGTGGAGTGTCACTCGTGCTTCGATTGGTTGATGCCGAGCATGGATGCGTTCCGTGAGGGCTGGCCTGAGGTGGAGATGGATCTCGTCGCAGGATTCCAGCCGGATCCCGTCGGTCTGTTGGTAGAAGACGCGGCGGATCTTGTGATCGTTTCCCAAGCGAAGCCGCGCGCGGGTGTGAAGTTTCATCCGCTGTTCCGCTACGAAGTCTTGGCACTATTGGCGAGACATCATCCCTACACGAAAAAGGCTTACCTCACGGCAAAGGATTTCGAGAAAGAGACATTGGTGACCTATCCGATCCCGGATGACCGGATTGATGTCATCCGGGAAATTCTGCAACCCGCCGGGATCGATCCGCCGAGGCGGAAGACGGAGCTGACGGTGGCGATTCTCCAGCTCGTCGCAAGCCACCGCGCGATCTCGGCAATGCCCGGCTGGGCGGTGCAACCGTACCTGGAAAAAAGCTATGTCATTTCCAGACCGATCCGGAAGACCGGCCTGTTCGCGAATCTCTATGCCGCCACGACTACCGAAAGGGCGGCCTCGGTTTACATGATCGAGTTTCTCGACACGATGCGCAGGATCAGCTTTTCCACCCTCAAGGGAATCGAGCCGGTAAAATAGGCGAGGGAGATGCGGAGCGGAGTCTGCCACTGCTAGGAATTTGCTTTTGGCGGGAGGCTCTTGAAACAGCCGTTGGCGGAACCGGAGGGCGGGGAAAAGGGGGTTGATAAGTATGGCTGATTTTGCAAATAATGCGGGTTGGTTCGGCTGGATACGTAAAGTTGCGTGATAGATTGCGGTGATTGTCATCCCCGCACTTCAGCTCTTGGGACGAAATCTTGATGCTACATTTGGCAAAGCTAGAGAAAGGTCCGCCAGAATCTCCTGACGCGCCTCGCTTGAGAATCGGCTGAAGACGTTAATCTCGCTCCGTAACGAAGAAGGCTACATGGCGGAAGTGCAACGACAGCCGGACGGTTCCTTTTTTCTGATTGAGAACCACTGCCCCGTTTGCGCCGCAGCCAAAGTGTGCCCCATGCTGTGCGACTCTGAGCTTGATATTTTCCGTGCGATCCTGGGAGAAAGCGTGGTGATCGAGAGAACGGAGCACATGCTGGCGGGTGCCCGCCGCTGCGTTTACCGAATCCGCTCCAACTGAGCGGTGATGAGGGGAGGAGGATCGTAAGGCTTTGGAGTAAGGTGCGGACGAGCTTCTGGTTTGTGCCTTAACTGATTGTCGCCGTCGAACCCATGGCTCGCAGAGCGGAGTCTGCTTAAAGTGCTTTCCGGGACGGAGCACCAGTTGCGGGAGGATCGGGCAGAAAGCAACGAAATGCAGCATCATGAAGAGGCGGTGCAGCTGCTGGGTGCCACCGCGCAGAAAACGATCTCACCATGTCGCTGTTCATCGCCGGCCTGGCACCCGACGACGAACTTATGAGGTCCGGCAAGATCGGTGCGGTGGTCGGATCCGCCCTCAGCGCGACGGTCGGCTGCACGCTGCTGTGGTGGTTTTTGAGGAAAGTATCCCCGCACCGGAAATGATGCTCCGGGCTGTTTTTTCTAAGGGAAAAACCATGCGGCGCATGATCTTCCGGAACTGGAAATGGGCTGTATCGCACAACATGTAACCAGCAGGGGCGAGGAGACTGCCAACTGGGGGTTTCACCCCATAGCCGTGGGAATTCAGCCGTCTATTCTGAAGATGAATTAAACACAAGATCATGAAGAAACAAAAAACGGAAGAATTGAAAACGAAACTCACCCATACCCGGAACAGTCTTCCTGAAAAGAAACGCATCGAAATGGCCGCACTGCTGCAAGCGCGGCTGGCCGATTCCATCGATCTCATGATGCAGGCCAAGCAAGCCCACTGGAATGTGAAAGGGCCGCATTTCATCGCTCTGCACGAACTCTTCGACAAGGTTTACACGGACACAGGTGTGTATGTGGATCTCATCGCCGAGCGGATCGTCCAGTTAGGCGGCATTGCACAGGGAACGATACGCGCAGCGGCAAAGGCATCGGGCATGCCCGAGTATCCCTTGGACATCTCCAACGGGAAAAAGCATGTCGCCGAACTGGCACATGCGATTGCCTTTTACGGGGAAACGATACGCGAGGCCATCGAGCTTTCCACCGAGCTCGGCGATGCCGGCACGGCAGACCTTTTCACACAGGTTTCCCGTGGAGCAGACCTGAACCTTTGGTTCGTGGAAGCACACGAGCAGGCGGAACACTGAGAGCCATGAACATCCAGCAATCCATGAATTCCACTAGCCAACTCATCCACACCGCGCAGACTCTCATGGCGGATCACAAGGGCATTCTCGCGATGGATGAAAGCAATCCAACCTGCAACAAACGCTTTGCCGCGCTCGGCATTCCACAGACCGAGGAAGCCCGGCGAGCGTATCGCGAACTGATCATCACCACGCCCGGTCTTGGCGAGTCCATCAGCGGCGTGATCCTCTACGACGAGACGATTCGTCAGCAGAAGAAGGATGGCACGCCATTTCTCAAAGTTCTCGGCGACGCGGGAATTATTCCCGGCATCAAGGTGGACACCGGCGCGAAGGAGATGGCCGGCCATCCCGGAGAGAAAATCACGGAAGGCCTGGATGGCTTGCGTGACCGCTTGAAAGAGTATTTTCAGATGGGTGCCCGCTTCGTCAAGTGGCGTGCGGTGATTGCCATCGGCGACGGACTTCCAAGTCGCAGTGCTTTGGAGGCCAACGCGCACTCGCTGGCCCGCTACGCCGCTTTGTGTCAGGAGGCCGGGCTTGTTCCCATCGTGGAGCCGGAAGTGCTCATGGACGGCGATCATTCCTTGGAGCGGTGTCTCGAAGTCACTGAGGAAGCGCTGCGAAACGTCTTCATCCAGCTGAATTGCCAGCGCGTGATGCTGGAAGGAATCATTCTGAAACCGAACATGGTGTTGCCGGGGCTGACCTCCCCGCAACAGGTATCGGTGGGCGAAGTGGCTGACACCACGGTGCAATGTCTCCTGCGAACCGTTCCCGCCGCCGTTCCAGGGATTGCTTTCCTGTCGGGCGGGCAATCCGCTGAACTGGCCTCTGCCCGTTTGAACGCCATGAATGCGCGCTTCAAAGGACGGCTGCCGTGGGCGCTGGCGTTTTCGTATGCGCGGGCCATTCAGCAACCGGCTTTGGAAATCTGGCGTGGGGACGAAGCCAATGTAGCGGCGGCTCAGGCGGCACTACTGCATCGCGCCCGGTGCAACCAAGCCGCACGGCGCGGGGAATACACTGCCGCAATGGAAAGGGGGCTCAAATGACTAGCACTTCATCTCTCCAAGCTCGCTGTCTGCAGAAGGTGACGAAAGTTGTGGGTATCGCAGCCGATCACGGCGGTTATGAATTGAAAGAATATCTAACCAAGATGCTCCGCGAGGCCGGTGTAGAGGTGATTGATTTCGGCGACCGCCAACTCGTGCCGGATGATGACTACCCGGATTTTGTCGTGCCCCTGGCCCGCGCGGTTGCCGCAGGGAAAGTGGAACGTGGTATCGCCATTTGTGGCAGCGGCGTCGGCGCATCGGTCTGTGCTAACAAGGTGGCGGGAGTCCGGGCCTGCCTGATTCACGAAAACTTTTCGGCGCATCAGGGCGTCGAGGATGACGATCTGAATATGATCTGCTTCGGCGGCTTGGTCGTGGGCCATGCGCTCGCCTGGGAACTGACGCAAACCTTTCTCGCCGCGCGATTCATCGGCGAGGAGCGCTTTCGTCGCCGTTTGGCGAAAGTGGCGGATTTGGAAAACAAGGCATGAGCAAGGAAACCATGATGACTTCAAACAAACTCAGTTCCCTGCGCCTCTATCTCATCCGTCATGGCGAGACGGAGTGGTCGCTCTCCGGCCAATACACCGGGCGCACGGACCTGCCGTTGACCGCGCATGGCGAAGCGGCGGCGCGAAAGGCCGGGGAGCGCCTCAAGAACGTTTCGTTTGCGCATGTCTTGACGAGTCCGCTGCAACGCGCCCGCCAAACCTGTGCGCTCGCGGCTTTGAAACCCACGCCAGAAATCGAACCCAACCTAACCGAATGGGATAACGGC
>Ga0307935_1001188_pt1 | contig 9776 bp, 7 predicted proteins | sample OrgLakmetageno92_FD_201827 | JGI IMG/M metagenome (GOLD analysis project Ga0307935, IMG submission 201827) | Saline water microbial communities from Organic Lake, Antarctica - #92 | ecosystem: Environmental > Aquatic > Non-marine Saline and Alkaline > Saline | place: Antarctica: Organic Lake...
GCAAGCGAAGCATCTTGGTCACCTGAGGGTTATTTTTTTAATGGTGGTAAATTAGGTATAGGGACAGATACACCATCTGCTAAATTAGATGTAAACGGTAATATAATAGCAGATAAAGTTTATTCTACATCAGCAACATCATCTTTAAGAAAATTAAAGAAAAATTTATCACCTTTTAACAATTCTGCACTAGCTTTAGTAGACTCCCTAGATATTTATACTTTTGATTATAAGGAGGAGAATAAAGGGGTGGACCAAATAGGTATTATGGCTGATGATTCACCTGATGAGTTTTTAACAGAAGAAAGGGATGCGGTTAACTTGTATAAAACTCTATTTGTTCAAGCTAAGGCTATTCAAGAACTTAACTCCAAGGTATCAAAACAAGAGGATAAGATAAATAGCTTACAAAACCAAATAAATGAATTAAAAAAACTTATAACCAATGGCTAGAGAGACTAATGCAATCGTAACTTTTGATGATTTGAGATATATGTCGGATAATGAGGGGTTTATAGCAAATCAGACCATACCTACTGGTAATGAATGTGTGACCAAATCAGAACTTATACAGAATCTTTATGTGTATGAAAATTATATTTCTAGTTATATTGATAATGAATTAATACTACCATTAACTGAGTATAGGGAGCAAAATGACGACATAGCACCACCAGATTTTATTATATGTAGAAGAATAAGAAGAATGGGTAAGTTAATTTCTATTGCACCATCTGTTACTCCGCAACATTTAAATGAAGTAGGTGAACCTATAGGTTTAACTCCTAATTATTTACAGTCAGTTAAAGATTCATCTGAATACCCTAAAATATTAGTCTTGACATATAATAGTTTTTTAAATTACAGTAAATTAAGTCAAGATTATGATGAGGTGTTAGTTATTAACCATAAAGAAATTAATAATGACGTTTCATTTCTAGAAAAATATGACAACATCAAGGTTATAAATAGAAGTATTATTGATACTTGTGTTAAGTATGATTATTACAAGAATTACTCAGAATTAAAGGGGGAAAGTATGAAATACGCTATCTTAGAAGAAATACATAAGTACATTTCAAATAAAACAGCTTACATAATATATTTATATAATGAAAGGAATAACACTATTCGTAGAATACCTTTTCTAGATAGTAGAAACCTTAAGAAATTTTTAAATACAAAACCATGAATAATAGAAAGTTATCAGAAGAAGAGATAAATATCACAAAACATTTATCTAATAAAAAATTACAATATTTAATAGAGTTAGGTGAAATTAAATTATCAGAAATTAAAAATAAGAATTTAACGGAAGAATTATATTTTAATTTAACAGAACTAAACACTAGAGAAGAACAATTTAAAGAGTTGTTGATGGATAAATATGGTGAAGGTTATGTAGATTTGAGTACTGGTGAATATAAAACAGAATAATTATGGCATTACAAACTTCTGGAACTATAACTTTAAATGATATTAGAGATGAATTTGGTGGTTTTAACCCTGTCAGATTAAGTGATTATTATAGGGGTGGTAGGTTAGTACCTAACCTCTTCAATAATAGTGGTGTACCAAGTAGTGGTACTATAAAAATAAGTGATTTTTATGGTGCATCTGCGGTAACGACAGAAACTTTAAGTGTAAGTCCTAGTAGCAATGATGTTCCATCGAATGCTACCACCTATACAGTTCAAGTCAGTTCAAATACGAGTTGGACTTTTTCTAGTAATGTGAGTTGGTTACCTAGTAATCCGAGTCCACAGAACGGTAATGTCAATGTAAGTATTAATGTTGCTTCCAATAATTCAAGTTCTAGTAGAAATGGAGTTATAACCTTTACAACTGTGAATGATGGTATCTCAGCAACTCATCAAGTAACACAATCTGCACCAACATTAGTCTACAATGCATATACTGTATCTTTTTCATCTAATCTATCACTTGCTTGTAGTGGTAATTTAAACACTACTGTGTATTCAACTGCTTCAATATTTGCAAGTAGTTCTCAATTATTTATTGACAATGAGGGTAATATACCTGTTAGTGGAGGTTACTATTCAAATGGATTTGAAGTTTTATTTGTAGATTCAAGTGGTAATGTAACTTCAAATAGTATTTGTAGAAGATAAATAAAATGATAAGTATGAAAAAAAGTATAATAATTTTAGTATTAATATTGGTCAGTTGTGGTAGTAAAAAAACAACAACCTCTGTAACTACATTAAAAGCAACTAGTGCAGAAACTAAATATGTATCTCTTCCAATTGAAACCAATTATTCAGTTGGATTGGAATGTGATAGTTTAGGTCGTGTAAAACCTGTGAATTATTTAAAGTCTAGTGGTAGTTTAGCAGTTTCTGGTTGGTATACTATATTTTTCTCTGGTACCGTTAGACAATGGACTGGAACCAATTGGGTAGGTTCTGTTATTAATTGTGGTGGTGGTGTTCTAACATAATTCTTTATACTTAATTTTTATATTTATATATAAACTTAATAATGACCAATATAAAAAACTATAATTTTACGGGTATTGATTTTAAAATAAGTAATAGCGAATACTATGATTTCTTTTTAAATACTGATGGACGTGAATATGACAGCTCAAATACACAACCATTAATTTCTTCATTTAACTTCACTTCTTTTAATGAAGGTCAAGACATTAATCAAGTAAGTAATGAGACGCCTTGGGTTGGTGCTGTATCTACTAATTTTAGTGCATCTACTTACGGGTTAACTGGTTTAGATAACGGTAATATAATATATAGCGCTGGTTCAGATAATTTTCTAAATAAATTAACAGGTACCACCTTAAACATAGCTTCTGCTGACACTAATTTCACTCTTAATCAAGTTACTGGTTACACTGAAAATCATGTATATCCGATAAGCGTAGGAACAGGGTCCACATCAAATCATTTAAATTTCTGTGGTGGTTTTTATCAAGGTTATTATAAATTACATGGTCATGATTATCAAGTTTTACCTACCAGATATCAAAAAGGTTGGACTATATCTGTAGAATTAAAGCGTGATGAAAATGTTTGTAGTGGTACAACGGGTACTACTTTAAATGACACTTACCCAAATAATAAAGGATTCTTCTTTTATAATGGCACAAGAGCTGAGAATAAATTTTGGAATATATTCACTGGTAATACTACTGGTTGTACGTCAGGTTCTACCGACTTTTGCATGGACGTTAAAGAGACTGATGTAAATGTTAATAATATTATGGTTGAAGGTAGCGGTACTACTGTTAGTGTACCTTTAAGCCCACCTATTGTTGATGTTGATTTGATTAAAAATAATTTTTTAATATTCGGTAGGTCAGATGGTCTATTATGTTCTAATGAAGAGTCAGCCGATGGGTTTGGTCAAGTAAGGGCCGATAGGAATTATCAAAGAGAACCTTTTTACTCAACAATAGTAAGACAAGTACCTTCATTATCAACCAATCCGTTTTTAGTGTTCGGTAGGTCAGATGGTGTATTATGTTCTAATGAAGAATCTTCTGATGGGTTGGGTCAAGTAAGAGCTGATAGAGATTTTTCTGGAACCACGGAACCAGTTACAGAAATAGATAAGAACGCTGACATAGTAGATAATGCAATTGGATTTAGGATTAAAGATGATGGTAGTATAGGTTATAGGTTATTAACACTATCAGCTAACTGTAAGACTGTTGAAGTTGTTGAAGAGTATTCTGTTAGTGGTGCAGTGACTCCCAATGAATGGCAAAGAATTACCGTTAAATGGGTAAACGACGACACATACACTGAATGTGATTTAGTAAATGATGATAGAAGAAGAGGTAAGTATAAATTTTATGTAAATGAGTATTTAATATTTACCTCAAAGACACTTTATGAATTTGTACCTAGAGAATTAGATGACTTCATGGAGAAACAATTGGGTGTTCCGTATAACATCAGTGTTGGTGGTGGAACACAAGGTTTATTAGAAAGCATAACTTTCGATGGTCAAGACCCTGACGATTTAGGTTTAATAATAGAAGAAAATTTTGCTGGTAGCTTTATTGGTTCTATAAAAAGTTTTGATTTTTACGATAAACCTTTAAGTTGGTGTGAGATTAAAGAATTGAGTTTACCATAAATTTAGTGTAATAGACATTTAATTGTCATATTCTATATATTTATTAATAAAAGGATTATGGCTATATCAGAAATTGATAAAGATAAAATATTTACACAATTTAAACACTCTTTAGGAGCACCTATAAGGAACATTGAGTTATTAGATGAACAATTACTCACTTTTCTACAGATATCTACTGAGGACTATTCTATGCGTGTTCAGAACTGGTTAATTGAACATCAATGGCAATCATTATTGGGTAAAAATATAGATACCACTGATATGGCCTTTGCTTTGTCGGTTAGAGATTTTGATTTCACAACTCAATTTACATACGCTTACTCTAAACAAGTGGGTCATCAAACTAGAGGACCATGGGAACTTAAGAAAGATTATATTGAGGTTGAAGCTGGTAGGCAAGTTTATACAATTCCAGCTGGTAGAGAAGTCAATGAAGTTTTATGGGTAACCCCACCTACAACTGATGCCGCATTATTCGCTAATTATGGTGGATTTGATGCTGGTTATGGTGGTGGTTTTGCTCAGATGGGTATTGGTAGTAACGCCAATGGAGCTTCTGGAGCTGGTGCAGGTAGTGGTTATTACGTAGCACCTGCATTTGACGTACTGTTAACCGCTCAAGATTTTAACCTTAAAAATAGAATGTTAAGGAGTGAGTTGATTTATAAGATAACTGCTGGCCCAGATGGAACTAGATTGCTTCATCTTATAAGTACACCAGGTTCTAGATTATCGTTTGGTGGTGCTGGTGTAGGTGCTGGTGCAGGTGCTGGTGCGGGACCTACGGCTGTAGGTTTGCAAGGTTGTAAAGTTTGGTACCATTACTATGATACAGGTACTGACCCTGATAGTATAAAAGAATGTAGGAAACTAAACCCCGATGTAATTACATTACCTAATGAAGTTCCACTAGCAGAGTTAGATTTTGATGATTTTAACTTTCCAACTAAAGTATTAGTAAGGCAGTTATTTATGACTGAGGCTAAAAAAGCTTTAGGTAGGACTAGAGGTAAATTCGGTGGTATTGTTGGACCACCAGAGGCTGAAAGAACTATGGATTACGAAACTCTAATTAGTGAGGCTAATGATGAAAAAACTAAAATTCTTCAGGAGTTAGATGCTAGACTAGAAAGACTAGGTAGTGAGAAACAATTAGAAAGAGCATCTAATGAAGCTGAAAGCTTAAATAAACAATTAAAATTTAGACCTTTAGGTTTCTACTTAAAATAATAGAATAATTCGAAATATAAAATAATTAAATGGCTTTTATAACAAAACCCGATTTTAGTAACAATAGACAGGTTAAGCAGTTTAAGGAAACGATAACTCAACTTTCTGGTACCACAGTATTTGGTATCGCTGATGAGTTAATTCCTTTAAATCTAAGCGCTGACACGATTAACATTGATGCTTTACAGAACATAAGAACTAGAGGTATTATATTACCAGACCAACTTACAACCTTTACTGGTACTTCATATCAAGTTTTAGGTAGAAATAATGATACTGGTAAAGTAGTTGGTTTAGAAATAACAGGTGGTTCTGGGAATGGGGTTTATATAAATGAAGATGTAGTTCCTATAACAGTGGGTGGCTTTGAAGGTGGTTTACCTGCTACCGATGAACAAGGGTTAACAGATAAAGAATTTAAAGATAAACTATTATTCCCATCGATAGCACCTAATATTGAAGATTTTGTTGCAACACCGCAACCTGAGTATAATGAACCAGCACCTTACGACGTTGATGTTAGCTGGGATATAACTGTTAATACTGTAGGTGCTGGTATTGGTACCTTTAGATTAGAGTGGAAAAGAAGTAATGAAAGTACTTGGAACACATTAACCACAAATAGTAATTTATCTGATTTTACACACACATTAAATAGTGTTAATAACAATAATATAAATTATAGAATTTTTGTTGAGGATACTTCTGGCGCATCCCAAACTGCGACTATCACTAGGACAGTTCAAAATTATCAAGAACCTGATGGATTTATAATTACACAACCCTCTGGTAGTCTTATTGAGAGAGGTAGATTGTTAGGTACAACCTCATATACTAGGGTTGTTAAGAACAGACAATACGCTTTATTAACAGGAGCTGTACTATTCAAAAGATTTAATGATAAAGAAGATGGTTCTGGAACTTGGACCTCTTGGAATGTACTATCAGCTTTCTCTGGAAATGACATACCCTCACCACTAAACTTTACACCGACAGATACTAATAACTACAACTCTCAAAATGAAGCTTTAGTACAATATAAAATTGAAGTAGATGATACTGGTGAATCTAACCAGAATGTGGTTGCTAATAAGGAAGTTAAAAAAATATTACCATATTTCTGGGGAGTGGATGAGAATGCAGTGACACCATCTCAATTTTATATAGAATCTGGTAATAAAGTAGTTCAAGAAAGTACTGGTACAATAAATATAAATTTCAATGCATCTAGTCAATATTTATGGTTTGCAATACCTGAAGATTCGGCATCAAAAACTGAATGGCTTGTCACCCAATTAAATTCAGGTGATATTGGAGGTCCAACTAATTTATTTAACGACCCTACCACAATAACAGTATCAAGTCCAACATCTGGTATATTCTGGGAAAAAAATTATAAATTTTATTACAGTAATTACCCAACTACAGTTAACACACCAATGCAACTAAATAATTAATACATGGCAATTATATTAAACGATAACCTTAAAATATCTGCACCTAAACCGTCAGAAGAAAGATTTTTACACCCATCTGGTAGAAGGTATGTGAATGCAGCTGAAGTTAATTCAACTATAGAAAGTAGTAGAAGGTTTATAGACTGTATTGTTTCTACTGATGAAGGTTTTTTCATATATGATGGTGGAACTGAAGATACGGATTTAATTCCGTATAATGTAACTAATCCTTCTGGTCTAACTTACTCTACATCTACAATTGAGATTAACGGCGATGCACGTCTAAGATTAAATGGTTCTGATTCATCATTTAGTGATGTTAAATTGATAGCTGGTGATAATATGTCGGTAGAAGCTTTAAGTGGTGATACAATAACATTTAGTGCTGAAAGTGGTCAGTTAATTTCTGATGGTGATGGTTATGTTATTAAAAATATAGACCAAAGTAATTTTGGTCAAGTAGGTTTTGGTTCAGTAAACTTAACTCTTTACGACCCATCACTTACTTCTAGTACGATAAACACATATGGTGTTACTGGTGTAGCTAGTTTTGCTACAGGAATTAACCACTCAATAGAGGGTGCTACTTCTTTTGCTGCGGGTGCGACTAATCGTGTACTAGGAGATTTTTCGGCGGCTTTTGGTTTTTTAAATTCTGTTTCTGGTGATACCTCTATTGTATTTGGTGCTAGAAATAGCTCCAATAATAAGTTTTCTTCTTCGTTTGGTGCCCGAAACTTAAGTACTGGTGCTGGGTCATCTACAATTGGTGTTAGATGTACTGGTAGAGCGGCTGGTGAAATTGTTGTGGGTGCTAACTCATTAGATGTTACGGCTCAAAACCCTAACGAAGTAAGTATAAATGATTTATCATTCCACGTTGGTACTTCAGCTGACCAAAATAATAGAAATTCTCAATTGTTTGTATTTAGGTCTGGTCTTATAAAATTCAGACCAATTAACGTTAAAAACGCACCGTTTAATGTTAATATACCAAATGGTGTTGAAGGAGCCTTTGGTTTAGATAATCAAAATAATAACAGACCGACAATACATAATGGAACTGAATGGAAAGAATTAGCGTACGTGGACGAACTAGGTGGTGGAGCCAGTGGTTCAACGGGTGAGTTAATTAAAATAAATGAAGGTAATGGCGATGGATACGCCTTAAAAGACAGAAGTTCTGGTAATTATGGTATTATAGGTTTCAATGCAAAAGACTTTAGTTTTAGTGATACTTCGTCAACAACACTTGGTTCAACGGGTGAGAATTCATTTACTGAAGGGCTTAATACAACAGCTAGTGGACCTAATTCACATGCTGAAGGTAGGGATACACAGGCTACCTCTAACAATTCACATACCGAAGGTTCTAATACACTAGCTAGTGGTCCAAATTCACATGCCGAAGGTGATGGTTCAGTGGCTAGTGGTGTTAATTCTCATGCTGAAGGTGATGGTTCAGTGGCAAGTGGGTTATATTCACACGCTGAAGGTAATGATACTGAGGCTAGTGAAGTAGCTTCACACGCTGAAGGTAGTTATACTGAAGCTAGTGGTGTTATTTCACATGCTGAAGGGCTAGGTACTGAGGCTAGTGGTTCTCAATCTCACGCCGAAGGTGATGGTACGATAGCTAGTGGTGTTAGTTCCCATGCTGAAGGTAATGATACTGAGGCTAGTGGTGTGTACTCACACGCTGAAGGTAATGATACAATAGCTCTTGGTACGTACTCACACGCTGAAGGTAATGATACAATAGCTAGTGGTAGAGGTTCCCATGCTGAAGGTTTTGACACAGAAGCTAGTAACCAAAATTCACACGCAGAGGGTAGAGAAACAATTGCTAGTGGTGCGTTTTCTCACGCCCAAGGTGATAATAACTTTGCTAGAGGTCTTGGTGAACATTCTGGTGGTATATATGGTACTGATTATACAGCTAATGGTAATTTAACTGATAGATTGGTTAATTATGGTAATGGTATAGGACCTTCTTCTAGGGATGATGCATTTACTATATATAGGAACGGTGCGGTTAGATTTTATAGAACCACAACTAGTGATATAACTAACACAAATAAAGAAGGTTTATTAATTTACGATTCTGATGATAATAACAGACCAACAATACATAATGGAACTGAATGGAAAGGATTAGCTTATGTCGATGATTTAAATGTTGCCGAAGGTAATGGTCAGTTAGTGGCAATAGATGAAGGTAATGGTATTGGTTATGTCTTAAAAGATAGGGTTGCTGGTAACTATGGTAGTATTGGTGAAAATGCAAAAGATTTTAGTTTTTCTAATAATTCATCAACAACAAAAGGTGCAACAGGTGCCTTTTCATTTGCTGAAGGTTTTAATACTGTAGCTAGTGGCCCGTATTCGCATGCCCAAGGTTTTAAGACAATAGCTAGTGGTGAGTACTCACATGCCAAAGGTTTTGACACAGAAGCTAGTGAAGTAACTTCACACGCTGAAGGTAGTTATACAAGGGCTAGGGGTTCTGGTTCACATGCCGAAGGTTTTAACACAACGGCTAGTGGTACGTACTCACATGCCGAAGGTTTTGACACAGAAGCTAGTAACCAAAATTCACACGCAGAGGGTAGAGAAACAATTGCTAGTGGTGCGTTTTCTCACGCCCAAGGTTATTACAATTACGCTAGGGGTGTTGGTGAATTTTCTGGTGGTGCTTATGGTACTGATTATACACCAGATAATACAGAACACCCAACTGATAGATTGGTTAATTACGGTAATGGTATTAGTACTTCATCTAGAGATGATGCGTTCACTATATACAGAAATGGGGCAGTTAGGTTTTATAGAAATGAACTTTCAGCTATAACTAACGCTGACGCTGGTTTCTTAATTTATGATTCTGATGATAATAATAGACCGACTATTCATAATGGAACTGAGTGGAAGGGATTAGCATATGTGGATGAATTAGGTAGTGGT
>Ga0307935_1001193_pt1 | contig 9758 bp, 12 predicted proteins | sample OrgLakmetageno92_FD_201827 | JGI IMG/M metagenome (GOLD analysis project Ga0307935, IMG submission 201827) | Saline water microbial communities from Organic Lake, Antarctica - #92 | ecosystem: Environmental > Aquatic > Non-marine Saline and Alkaline > Saline | place: Antarctica: Organic Lake...
TGGCGGGTTTTGTTTATTTCTGTAGTAAGAAAAAAAATCTAAAAGGTAAACCCAACTTCATTAGGTATAACACCAGCTGCATCTCCACCAGCAAATCCGGTGCTATCAGCCAGCAAGTTAACAATTCCCCAGAACACGATGATTAATACAAAGCCGAGAGTTGCATAGACCATCAGGCTCTTGCCACTTTCTTTGGCTTCGTCATTAGCTCCACCAGCGATGAAGTACCGGAACATGCCCCAAACAAAGACCAAGAAACCAATTCCAAGAATGAATGGGATAAGTGTGTTATTGACAAAAAGCAAAATGTTTAGCAAGAGAACGCCAAAGTCTCCGCCCCCTTGATCTGTCGCCAGCCCCTGTGCAGAAGTGATGGCTGGAAGCACTGCAAGACTTACTATCAGGGCTGGAGCTGCAGCTACTTTTTTAATATTCAACATAGTTTATATTTATATTATTGTTATTACCATTAATTACCAATCGGAGCGGCTTGTGGTACACCTCCGTCGACATCAGTGATTGACTGACCTCCAAATCCAGTGCTATCAGCCAGCAAGTTAACAATTCCCCAGAACACGATGATTAATACAAAGCCGAGAGTTGCATATACCATCAGGCTCTTACCTTGTTCCTTGGCTTCATCGTTGGCTCCACCAGCGATGAAGTAACGAAACATTCCCCAAACAAATACTAGGAATCCAATACCGAGGATGAATGGGATGAGGACGCCGTTTGTAAAGCCAATGATGTTACCTAGTAAGGTACGAAAAGGATTGTCACTTGGATTAAATTGTTGCGCGAATGTGACAACTGGTAATAGTAGCAGGAAGGCTGGGACTAGATTTATAATTTTTTTCATAATATTGATTACTTGAATAGTTACTACTTATATTATAGCTATAAAACAAATCCGTGCACAAGCGAACTTGTGCACGGGTGTTTTACTACTGACCTTGGATACTTGGGATGTTTTGTAGGCTTTGGTCAATCAATCCGGTACTTTCTGACAGGAGATTCACGATTCCCCAGAATACAATAATCAGGACAAAGCCAAGCGTGGCGTAGATAATCAGGCTCTTGCCTTGTTCCTTAGACTCGTCGTTAGCCCCACCAAAGATAAAGTATTTGAATATACCCCACACGAGGACCAAGAAGCCAATACCAAGAATAAATGGAATCAAGACGTCGTTAGAGAAAATTAGGATGTTTTCCAGCAGGTCTTGGAATGCTCCGGCGTCTGCGCTGTTGGCGATACCTTGGGCTCCGGCCAAGACTGGAAACAAGAACAGAGTCAGACTAGTAAGAGTTTTGTACATACGATAAATCTAAGTTGTTATATAATAATTATACTACAAGTTTGAGAATAGTAAATGGTATTTGGTGCTTATGCTGGAGCAAGAAATGAAGTGCGGATGATGGCTACAATCCCCCAGACACTCAGCGCCACCACCAGGACAAGTATTGCCGTTATGGCAAACGTCTTTCCCTCTTGGATTTTGTTGGGGTCGCCGGCGTGCAATACCCACGCATCGATCATTTTCCAAATGAAGTACACGAATATAAGTGCAAACATCGCTGGGATGAGTACGTTGATGAAATCAATGATTTCGTTTACGAGTCCAGAGTACGTGGTGGGTGTTTGATCCATAATATATTTTCACTAGTAACTACCTAGGCACAGCTGCGTTGTCAGGCGCGACCTGAGCTGCAGACTCTGTACTAAATGACTCCACTACGTTTTGCAAGATCTCAGATATCGCCACCGCTCCTAAGATTAATACCCCACCGATGATGGCGTAGGTCAGCGAGCGGCTGGCTTGCTTGATTTTCTCGGGATTGCCTTGGGCCGTGACATAAGAAAACCCAGCAAAGATGAGGAAGAAGACGATAATTGGCACTGCGATTATCAGCAAGACATTGAGAATACCGACGAGTAAGCCTTCAAGCGTATCAAATTTGAGAGGATTTTCTAGCTTGTAAGTCAACTTTTTGTCATCACCTTGGGCAAATAGTGCTACCGGCGCAGAAGCTGCAAATAATAGTAGGGTGTAGTAAAGCTGTCTCATAGCCATAGTATACATTAGTACTCAAACCCGAGACGATCAATCGTATCCCCAGTTGCTCCATCGACTGAACTGCGATTTTCATTGATGTCCTCCATCATAGTAGCGAAAACTATATCGGTAGCATCGGGATCCGGGTTCAGCCAACCGTAGGCAATTGCTGCCGATTGGTACGAGATGCGTCCGTAAGTAGTATTGCTCCCGGCTGCAACAGTTTGCCTCGTTACTGGTGTTAGGTCAGACCCGATTGCAATTCGGTCAGCAATACTGGATCCACCAAGAGTACCCATGACGGAGTACGCACCATTGGGATTATCAGTACTGCGTAAAAGTGATAACCCATAAAATCTACCATAGGTACGACGGACACTGGCTGCAGCCCCTTGCGGAACTTCAGAAATATCAAGGTTGAGATTAGGGTTAAGGCGTTCAAGTACTGGACCTTCACTGGCGTAACCAAAATAGAATACTAAATCCTCACCAATAAATTCGTTCCGGTCCTCGGCAAACGAACGATTCCAGGAATACAACGTGTTGGCTGGTCGACTAAAGCGGGTGTAGAAATCTGCAACGGTACGCAGTGGATTACTGGCGTCATTGATACTCCGGTTAAGATTGATTTCGTATCCTCTAGCCACATCGGCTACCCCCTGCGACCCCGATTGCATAAGCAACATAGACACCAAACCAAAGGCATTACGAACATTATTATACTCGCCCATCGCTACCACGCCACGTCTAATAGTACGATCAAAATCACGTTGGATTAAGTCGTTAAATTGTACGTTGATCAGCTCTTCCCACGTGCTGGGTGCAGCTAGATACCCTTCGGTAGCGAGGATGTCTCGATTCCAAAACAACACCATCGGATCAACAGCAATTGGCAGGGCGTACACCCCATCAGAAAGCGCATATATCTGTGCGCCTTCAATGTAGCGATCTCTGACGTCGCGCAGAGGGAATTGTTCATATGAGTATGGTGCGATCCTGCTCCTGGAGTCGACCAACTCTTCATGTGACGTCAAGATAATGTCAGGACCGCGGCTGTCTGCGAGTGCGTTAGTCAGGGTTTGTTCAAATTGAGCGGGTGCTATGTATCGATACGATACGTCTTTGTAGGTTTCATTTTTAGCAACCAACTCATCAAGTACAGTCTGCATTCCTGAACCTGGCATAGTACCCCAGATTTGCACTGGGCCAGTGACCACCTCACCTTCTTCTGGTCCAGACGAGCCACCATCATAGCTAGCTAGCAAGGCAAGCGCAGCCAGTCCAAGGACAACAAAAATAATCACTAACGCTAATTCGAAGGGTCGGAGTTTCATACCGCTCGAAAAGCTAAACCATAGTGATGCTCGCCCGCTGGGAAATCACGCTCAAAGATAAACCCATGTGATTCAAACAACGCTGTGCAGTCATCCTTGGTCAGTAAGCGATCGGGCTTTGGTCCTAATCCAGGAACCGTTTCTGACCAATCAACAATCATTAGTTTTCCTCCAGTTCGCAATATCCGGCGGATTTCAGCAGCAGCTAATTCCCGTTCTTCAAACTGAAAGAGCGTATTGACCATAATTCCAGCATCGAGTGAGTCTGTTTGGATTTTACTACCATTAGTCTCTTCGAGGTCACACCATAATAATTCGATATTTTCGAGCCCCTGCACCCGAGCTTGATCGCCGAGTTTTTCTACCAAAACTTTCTGAATCTCACAGGCGTAAACCCGACCCTCTGGCCCGACTAAATCACTAAGGATTTTTAAAAAGAATCCACTACCAGCGCCAAAGTCCCCAACTTTATCACCCTCTCGTAAATGGAACTGCGAGGCAACAACCTCTGGAATGACAAATTTCATACCTTTAGTATACACCAGACAAAGCAGCCTCGCGGGCTGCTTTGTGAAAACTTTTAGTGGTAACGGCTGTAATTAAACTGGTTGAAATCTCTACTAGACAAAGACAACAGAAGCAATTGCATCCCCGGCACGCATCTTCATTACTTTTACTCCTTGAGTGTCTCGCTTGAGGGCTGGGACTTGCTTGAGTGGTAGTTTGATTACCTGACCTTTCTTACTCATGATGACGAGCTCACCCTCGACCCGTTCTTCGCCGGTGATAATGATGCCGCGGACTACTGGGCCAGTTTTGGCAGTTACCTTGACGGTCTTGATTCCAGAACCACCACGTTTTTGGATTTTGTATTCCTTGGCTGAAGTGGTCTTGCCGTAGCCGTTTTCGGTTACAATCAAAATCTCACGATCAACTGCGTCTTTTTTGAGCACTTCAGCGGATATAATCCGGTCATTTTTATCAAGCTTCATTGCTGTCACTCCGGCTGCCGTTCGACCCATTTGTCGTACATCTGATTCTTCAAAACGAATCGCCTGCCCGAGCTTTGTGATCAGTGATACTTGATCATTCTTACCGACAAACTGCGCAGCAATCAGCGAGTCATCATCCCGCAGCGTGATCGCAATCAGTCCGGAACGGCGCACGTCCTTGAAAGCTCCAGCGTCTGATTTTTTGGCGATACCATTTTTGGTCACCATCATGAGACTCCAGTCACCTTCCCAATCTTCTTTACGGACAGCCAGTACCGACGTGACATGCTCATCGCTAGTCAGCGGCAGGAAGTTCATGATTGATTTACCCTTGGTCGCTCGACGACCTTCTGGGATTTCGTACATCTTTGATTGATAGACCTTTCCAGCATCAGTGAAGAACAAGAGGTCACTGTGGCTAGAGGTCGTGATCAGTGTGGTTACGATATCTTCTTCTTTGGTATTGAGGTCAACCACCCCGACTCCCCCGCGCTTTTGCACTTTGTATTCTGCTGGGTTGGTCCGCTTGACGTAGCCTCCTTTGGTAAGTACGAGCACCGACTCTTCGTCAGGGATGAGGTCTTCTGGGTTGATTTGTTTGACTCCACCTTTGACGATCTTAGTGCGCCTATTATCACCAAATTTATCGGCGATATCTTGCAATTCGTCTTTGATGATCTTGAGCATTTTTGCCTTACTCTTAAGGATAGCTTCGAGCTTTTTGATCAACGCCTGAACTTCGGCTAGTTCGTCTTCAATCTTCTTGCGTTCGAGGCCGGCTAGCTTTTGCAGGCGCATATCAAGAATTGCTTGTGCTTGCACAATCGAGAATTTGAATTCTTTCATCAAGCTCGCGTGCGCAGTCGGGACGTCTTTAGCGGCACGGATCAGCTTGATGATCTTGTCGATATGATCAAGGGCTTTTTTCAGACCGAGTAAGATATGCTCACGGTCTTTGGCTTTATTGAGGTCATACTGGGTTCGTCGTCGAACCACCTCAACTCGGTGTTTGAGGTACTCCTGCAGGATCGCCTTAAGTGACAAAGTCTGCGGGACACCGTCGACTAGCGCCACCATGTTGTAGTGGAAGGTGTCTTCGAGTTGAGTGTGCTTGTATAGTTTATTTAAAACGGTTTGTGGTTGCGCACCGGCCTTCAGCTCGATCACCACCCGCATATCATCAGTAGTAGTAGATTCGTCACGCATTTCACGGATACCTTCAATCCTTTTCTCACGCACCAAGTTAGCGATCTTTTCTTGCATGTCAGCTTTGTTCACCCGGAATGGGATCGAGGTAATTACAATAGCAAAGGCGCCGCGTTTATCTTCGACGATTTCTGCCTCGCCTCGGACCACGACACCACCACGACCGTTAGCATAGGCTTGGGCAATGGCTTTTTTATCAAAGGCAATTCCGCCCACTGGGAAATCTGGCCCTTGCACGTGTTTCAGTAAATCGTCAGTAGTCGCGTCTGGATTGTCAGCCAGATGAATAGACGCTGCGACCACTTCACGTAGGTTGTGCGGTGGGATGTTGGTCGCCATTCCAACCGCAATTCCCAGTCCACCCATTAAAAGTAGATTTGGTGCAGCGGCTGGTAATACAGTTGGCTCTCTTTTGGTACCATCAAAGTTTGGTCGCCAGTCGACTGTATCTTTTTCGAGGTCACGTAAAAGCTCTTCTGACAACTTAGACATCTTGGCTTCGGTGTATCGATAGGCCGCTGCCGAGTCTCCGTCGATTGAACCAAAGTTTCCTTGTCCTAACACCAATGGATAGCGAGTTTTGAAATCCTGCGTCAGGTTAACCATCGATTCATACACAGCCGAGTCACCGTGCGGGTGAAAGCTACCCAAAACATCCCCGACCACAGTCGCAGACTTTTTGAACTTAGCAGTCGAAGTCAAACCGTTGAGACGCATACTGTACAAAATCCGGCGGTGAACTGGCTTGAGTCCGTCACGCACATCAGGCAACGCCCGCGAAGTGATCACCGACATAGCGTAGTCGAGGTACGCTGTCTCCATTTCACCCACAATCCCTTGTGGGATGATGTTGTCTGATCCTGGCTGGATCGGTTCTTCCTTGACGGTCTTTTTCGGCATAGATATATTTACTGACTATTAACTTACCCACTCAATATTGTTCGGTATGATACCACATCTGACTGATAATGCGGCAAGGCATGATTTTCGCATTCAATGGGGATTGCGTGTCCACCCAAGCCTGAAAGCTGTCGACCATTTAATTGACACTATCACAACTAGTTACTACCCTGACCAGTAGCGCTTGTGGCACTAGTAGTAGCAATCCTTATTTCCTGTCTAGCGGTCACTGGCGGAGCTGGTATAACTGCTGCTGCTTGGTTACTGGAAGTGGCTGATACTTCAGTATCGACTGTATCTGTATCTTCTGGCTGGACAACCGGTAGTATGTCCTGCACCTGTTGTTGCAACGAACTCATCTGAGATTGTGTCCCCTCCATAAAGTCCGATAGTGTATCTGGTTTCGTGGCAGCAGTTTCTTCCGACCCAGCAGCTGCATCAAACTGCCCCCAGGTAGTCGCTACCCAGACAAGTGCTACCACACTCGTCAAAGAGCAAGCGATCCAAAAAGCGTACTGCTCACGGACAGCCTTTGGCTTTTGTCTGATGTTGCGTAAGAGTTTTTTGATCACAGATACTCAACATTACGTATTACGAACTAAGTACGACCACCTCACCCTCCATAACAGCGACTCCCGATCGCTTGATGGTGAGCTTATCGACTGGCTTGAGTCCATCTTTACTCTCTTCTTTGAGGAATGTATCGAGCGAAGCTTTCTCGTAGTGCATTGGGATAACCAGCTTAGCTTCAAGCTTAACTCCCAATTTAGAGGCTTGCGGCACCTCAAGCACATCACCACCACCGATTGGGAGGAATAAAATATCGATGTCTCCAAGCTCACTGAGGATCTTTGGATCGATTTCTGGATCATTGAGTGCTCCTAAAAACACCATATTCATGTCTTCGAGGCGAACCTGAAAGATAGTGTTGTACCCTTCGATTTTGTCATAGGTAGTCTTGACTCCAAAACCACGAGCGACCACTGAGCCAATCTCGAATTCCCCAGGGGTATCGACCACAAACGGCTGCTTGGTGCCATGAGCGACCTGATCGGTACCATTGAAATCTTTGTGCCAAAAAGACACAAATGCGGCATCGGCACCGTACTTAACCGGATCGGACAATTTGGACGTTTTACTGGCTGGATTAAAGGCGAGGGTGGTATCGCCAAAGCTCACTTTAAAGGATTGCCCACCGTTGTATGAAATAACCATAGTGGCACCAGTATACAGCAAAGGATGGCTGGGTGGAAACCTCAAAGGTTTCCACCCAGCCATCTACCCCTCAACACACTCACCCAGTAACTTTTACATCTTCAATAATGCGCGTAACGTATGCTTTTCGCTGTTTCATTATGAACACTTAACTTTAACTTTATAAGTGTTCGGTTAGCAAGATGAGTGCCTCATTTTTAGTCGACATTTATACTGTATATGCTATATTTCCTGCACCGAAAGGTATTAACAATTCTAGCGACACACGTTAAACCCCGTGCTCACGAACAACTGCCATCCCAAGTAAGGGGTCCAACCCCTTACTTGGGAGACGAGAATAGGTTGCGCGGACGCGTGTCGTCGGATTAAAACAATAAATAATATGTTTGGATTTGGAAAATCTGCAACAGATGCACCAACCAGTACTGCTACCGCAGTACCTGCTGGCATCATGAGTGGCTTCATCGAAGCGGTGAAGACACTCCCAGAACCTGGTGACGTAGTCGCCGGAACCGTATCAGCAATCGGGCGCGCCCGAGTATATATCGATATCCCACAAATCGGGACCGGTATTATCTATGGTCGTGAATACATGAACGCCCGAGACATTCTACGAAAAGTAGGAGTCGGCGACAGCATCGAGGCCAAAGTAGTGATGAGCGAAAACGAAGAAGGTCACATTGAGCTTTCTCTGAAAGAAGCACGACAGGCACTTATCTGGGCTGACGCAGAAGCAGCAGTCAAGAGCGGCAATATCCTGAGTCTCGAAGTGAAAGAAGCCAACAAAGGTGGGCTGATCATCGAATGGCAAGGCATCTATGGATTCCTTCCAGCCTCACAACTTTCAACCGAACACTATCCACGGGTCAGTGATGGTGACAAGGATAAAATCCTCACCGCCCTGAACGAGCTCGTAGGTCAAAACCTATCAGTCGTGATGATTACAGCTGATCAGAAAGAACATAAATTGATCTTTTCTGAAAAAGGACTGCAAGAAAAAGAAGATAAGGAAGAAAAGGTCAACCACTACGAAGTTGGCAGTGTCGTCGAAGGTGAAGTAACTGGCGCCGTAGACTTTGGGGTATTTGTGAAACTGGAACCAGGACTAGAAGGTCTCGTGCACATCTCTGAACTCGACTGGGGTCTGGTTGAAGACACCAAAGCCCTTTACAAGGTTGGTGACCCGGTCAAAGTGAAGGTAATCGAAGTAAAAGACGACAAGATCTCACTTTCAATCAAGCAGTTGAAAGAAAATCCATGGGTATCAGCTTCTAAGAAGTACAAGAAAGGTGACCTCGTGAATGGTGTTGTGATCAAGTACAACAAGCACGGTGCACTAGCTTCGATCGAAGAAGGTGTCGCGGGGCTAGTACACGTATCTGAATTTGAAACCGAAGAAAATCTCAAGAGCACCCTATCACTCGGTGGCGTGCAAAAATTCAAAATCACCCTCTTTGAACCAAACGAACAAAAAATGACCTTGTCATACAAGGAAGCGCAAGAAGCATAAGGTAGCAATCAAAAATACAAAAAAAACGGCGGCCCACAGGGTCGCCGTTTTTTGTATTTTTGTTTTTTAATATGTCTAAATACGCACGAACGTTTTTATGAAAGGGAGTAAAATAGTAATGCCCATGTTTATCGGAATCATATCTGGGGGTATTTGGTCTCACCTTCCTTACCTCAGCTTTGTTCGTGTATCTAGTGCTAAGTGAAACTTATTTACCTTGGTGCTAGCATCCGGTATGCTGCTATCTTTCTACGGTGCATGGCGGCAGTATAAAAAGGAATCACAGCCGCCACCAACAGCATCTGTGACGCCGAATCATAATCCACTGCCGTCGACAGAAATACACCAAACCAAGGACTTCCAAACGAAGCAACCTGATGACTAAAAAGTCATTTCACCCCTGATATAGGTCGGGGGTGTTTTTTAATTGTACTGATTCATCGCAGCCTCGACTCCTTGTTCTATCACCACAGCTATCGCAGCATCAATTGTGGCAAGTATATCTGGGAGTTGTTTGCGCTCACTAGGACTAAAGGGCTTGAGTACA
>Ga0307935_1001195_pt1 | contig 9738 bp, 5 predicted proteins | sample OrgLakmetageno92_FD_201827 | JGI IMG/M metagenome (GOLD analysis project Ga0307935, IMG submission 201827) | Saline water microbial communities from Organic Lake, Antarctica - #92 | ecosystem: Environmental > Aquatic > Non-marine Saline and Alkaline > Saline | place: Antarctica: Organic Lake...
ATTCGGTTCAGGGTAAAAATATCCAAGATAAAACCACCAACAAGAGCCGCTGGCATAATAATATGTTGATATTTATTTGTAAGTTCAGCAAATCTTTTCTTCATATCTGTACTATATCAAACAATCTTTATTTTACTGCTAAAAATATTGTATTTGGTATACTTATGAAATAATATGACCGCTACGTATTTAAAAAAAAATACTATAGGTGTTTTGATCATGGGGTTAATTCTAGTTTCACCTGCTGGTGTCTTAGCTCAGGAGGTTTTTAGTCTTGATGAAAAAAGATTAGTAACAGAAACATCTCATGAACCAGTAGACTCTCTAAATTTACTAGATGAGATTCTGCAAACACAAGAGACTCTTCAATCGGATTTGGATACAGAAGAAATTACTACTACAAATTTAGACTTTAACAGAATTAATGACAACGAGAAATTAGACATTGCTGAGAAGGGAAACACTAACCCTACATCTGCACCAGAGGAAAAAAATATTCAATCAGATCTAGAGAAAAACGAAACAGTAATTTTGGATGTCAATATAGATCCAAAAACCAAATCTGGAGAAAGAGATTTATTGCTTTCGAAGTCTCGATTTTCAGCTGAAGCAGCTCAGACAAAATCCTTTCATTCAGAATTAAAATCTTTTAATTTCACTGATGAAAATATCAATGAGAATTTAATTATTAAATCTGATGCACGAGATTATGTAGGGCTTACTGAACATGAAATATTTATAAGTGTTACAAACATTGGTGAGTCAGAAGAGTTGGTAAATTTGCAAGTATATTTTCCTGAAACAAAAGGCGAAGTTAGGAGTATTAAAAAATGGATAGAAGGCATTCCTCATATTGATGGAAAACCTTACGTACAAGAGTCACATGATGTATGTACCACAGGTTGGGAACAGGTACAAGTTAATGATGATTCATCAATGTTTCAAGTACAAAAGAACTTTTCAAGTTTTATTGCTGGACTAACACGTATATCATCGGCTATTGCTCAAGAAATCAGCGATATCATTTCCTCAGAACCAGAACCAGAACCAGAACCAGAACCAGAACCAGAACCAGAACCAGAACCAGAACCAGAACCAGAACCAGAAGCTGTAGAAGAAATACAAAACCCAGAAAATATCTCTGAAACTGATAAGGTGAATGTTAACGATGCAGAAGGAAATAAAGAGGACAACCTGGACAGAACTGAAGAAAGTGGCCAGACTATCCCTGAAACTGAAACTGAAACTGAAACTGAAACTGAAACTGAAACTGAAACTGAAACTGAAACTGAAACTGAAACTGAAACTGAAACTGAAACTGAAACTGAAACTGAAACTGAAACTGAAACTGAAACTATTTTAGAGTTAAAACAAGTTGAAAAAGAAATAATCATTCAGTCTGATTTAGAGCAGGAAGAAACTACCGTAGCCCCATTTGATACCCCTATGGAAGGTGACGCACTTGAAAAATCTGATAATAAAGAACAAGAACTCATTTCTGAAATTAAAGATGCTGATAATATACAGTCAGAACTAAATGATATGGAAACTATTGTTTCTGACTTTGATAAAAAAGCGAAAAATCAATTTGATTTTTCTCAGCGATTTTATTGTTCAAAGACAAACACGGAACAAAGTTGTAGCTATCTTTCAGATAATTATCAAACCTGTGTTGTTCGAGATAATAATTTACAAAAACACAAGGGAGTAAGAGAATATGATTCATGGGAGAAATTACCGCTTACATCCGATACCTTAAAATTACCAAATACTTTGGTAGAAAAAATTACAGGAACAGCGCTTAAACAAAAATCAATACCGCAGACTTTTCGTGCTAAAAAATCAACGGAAACTGATAGACGTAATCCATTAATAAAACCACTTGCTCCGGGTGAAACAGCCTACTATAAAATAATGATAGATTTTCCAATTAATAGTTCAGGAGAATTTTGGATAGAAGCAATGGGTGACAAGGATGGATATGGATTATTGGATCCATTTTGGGATTCATCATGGCCTTATAAAAGAACAATAACTATTGATAATACTGCTGCCAGTGATACTCTTACTGATTATCAGATTTTCTTGGAAATTACCTCAGCTGAAACTGAATTTTGGGAAGAAGTAAAATCAGATGGAGGTGATATTAGGTTTTTAAATTCTAGTGATACGGGAGAGCTAGACCATTTTGTAGTGAACTTTGATACAGTACAACAAATTATGCAGGCATGGGTAAAGGTAGATTCAATTCCTGCAGGAACGACCACTGATATATATATGTACTATGGTAATGCCAGCGCTACGAGTACTTCGAGTCCCGAAGATACTTTTAGTTATACAACTCGTGAACCTCGAGCTTATGTTGTCAAAGGGGATGCGGTTGGGAATACCTCTGAATTAATTACTTTTTTCGATAATAATGACGTTGATTTTATTAATGATGTAACCACAATTACACCTGATACTGACTGGGACACAGGAATTGCCGATAATCCCAAAACGATAACTGCTGGTCAAACGCAGGTTGGTCTCTATATTGAATCAACAAAACCCATCGCTGCAGAGTCATCAGGAGATGCTTCTGAAATTTGGAGTCCATCCGCGTGGCAGTCAACAGAATTTATTATCATCGCGCAACGTACAGGAAATAATTTTTATGTGTATAATCCTGGTACCACCTCATCTGTAATTAATGTTTTTAGAAATGGGGCTGACGTAACGCCTAGTGGATCGGTGATATTAGCTGCAGGAACAGGGCAGACCTTAGTTCCAACAGGTTCATTTTCTGGTGACTCTCATTTTCGAATCATAGCTACTGAACCAATCTTCGCTACGTATTTTGCCAGCTCAAATGTCGATCATGTTGTCATTGCTCCACCACAAATAACAGCTCATGGAATCGCACGTACTTTACGTATTGCTTGTTTGGAAAATAATACAGAGGTAACTATTTATTACTCTAATGGTGCTACTCAGATAGACACAGACTGCGATGCCACTGACGTTATCTCTGGTTCAGAAAATAGTGCTGGACAGGGAGCTACACCTAGTTTTTATGCTGTGGCAACGGGACCTATCTCATCTGTTTCATTGGCTGATAATAATGGCGGAGAGATGCAATTGAATACAGCAACTCAGGATCTAGATACTCAATATATAATCCCACAGGATACTGATTATATTGCCTGCTCAGCACCATACGAAAACACCACAATAACTATTACAAATTTAAATGGTGGAGTTATTGCTACGAGTGGAAATCTGGGAACTAATGGTGTTAGTTTTCCTCATCATTATATTTATAATACCAATATCATAGGTGGAGCTATCGTCAATGCTGATAAACCTATTTATTGCTATCATGAATATTTAAGTAACGATGACGAACATAATATATGGAATAGGGTTATGAACCGTAAACCTGCAAAGGTAATACCCTCTATTAGTTTTGGGATTATCGAAACTAGTTTCCCTGAAGTACCAATTATTAGTGAACCATTTAAATATGAAAAAATAGAAACGACCACGCCTAGTTTTGATTTCGCAGTTATCGACCCTGATAATGATGATGTAATATTTGAATTCAGGTGGTCACAAGACAATACTTTTACAACAGGAGTAACACTACGTTCATCAGATACCGATGCTGGATTTGAAAATATAACAACACCAGGTGATACAAGTCCATTTATTGCTGATGAAAATATGCGTTTTACTATCCAATCTATAGATGCTTTAACTGATGGTCAGATATATTGGTATCAGACCAGAGCTATTGATCCTTTTGGGTCAAATAAGTTTGGTGACTGGTCAGAGCGTCGTTCTATAGCGGTCGATACCAGTGTTACAACATCAACATGGCATCAAACAACGGATGATCAGTTTAGTGAGGAAGGTACTTTTCTTGGAGTACAAAGTTCTGGTTCTGATAGCGTTATTATTAATACGATTATTGATAACAAACCCTATATAAGGGTTCAACGTACAGAGTTAACAATACCTTCTGGTTTCTTGACGGCAGATTATGTGTTACCTGTTCCTGTTGCTGACACCACTCATGCGTTTATTAATATGAGTGAAACTATGGATAGTGGTAATTTGCAACGAATATATGCCACAGTAGAGTTTATTGATAATTCAACCATTCGTGTAACTCGAGAACAATCAGGTCAATCAGCTCGTTATGCGATTGAAATAGTCGAGGCGAATCAAGGTCTGGATAAATCAGCCTTTAGTGTTGAACATGGAACTGCAAACTTTGGAAACTCTGACCTTGTTGTGAATGAAACAATCACGGCGATTAACCCATCTCAATCAACGGCTTTGGTATATAATGATGTAAATATTGATAATAATACTCATGCATTATTGCGTAGTGAAATCACCAGCTCTACAAACCTAGAGATGTCACGGCTTGTATCTGGTTCATCATTAGATGTAACTTATCAGATTATTCAATGGCATCCTGATTTCACCGTACAAAACGGAGATATTGCGGTTACTGGTTCATCTGCCACAACAACACTTGCGAGTGCTGTTGATTTGGACAGCGCTTTTGTATTTTCCAGCTGGAATGCTGATACGAATGGATTAGCACAGACATCTCCGCGCGTATTTTTAAATTCAACAACAACCATTAGCGCAGATAGAAATACAGCTACCGGTACTGCCAACGTACATTATTCTCTTGTTGAAATGCCAACTGGGGTAAGTGTTCAATCAGATAATAATAGCTCAAGTCCCTTAATTCCAAGTTCTACGACAATAACTAACGAGACTATTTCTCCTATCAATCTTGATCATTCATTTATTACTCATACAAATAGAACAACGGGTACAGGGACCGCCTTTCCCCGAACTATGGGAATTTCTCAATTAACCAGTTCAACAAACATTCAATTTGATATAGATTATAGAGGTCAAAATAAAACCTTTACGTACTATGTTGCTGACACTTCAGATTATGGACAGTCCATAATCTCAAATGCCTTAATTTCACCTGAGATTGATTTTGATGATGGAAACAGGGGTCCAACTACAAGTCAATGGGATCAGGTCCAGTTCACTACTGATGAAACTAATGGAGATATAAAAATTCAGGTTTACTACAGTTTTGGTGGAGTTTGCGATACCATTATTCCTGATATTGATTTAATTGGTAATAGTAGTGGTTTTGATTCAACAATTGATATTTCAGGATTAGATACGTCTGTATATAACCGTATTTGTCTACTTGCAGAATTAGTAGATAACGGTGGTTCGCCTGAGTTATTGGATTGGACGGTAACATGGGGAGGAAATATCATCCCTCAAACCCTCACCTTTAACGTCTTTGACGCAGATGCTAATAATCAAATAGGTCACGACCTCCTTACTGAATTAGGCGTACGCTATGCCACTAGTGATGAAACCGGATCAGTACTAGCAACCACTGCTCACAGTATTACGGCGTCGACGAATGCACTTAACGGGTATGTTATTGAAATGGATGGTATTACCTTAACGTCAATGGATGGTTTAGGGAATACAATAAATCCTATTGGTGGAACAGCAACTCTATCATTACCAGGAACAGAACAATTTGGTCTTAACCTTAATGCAGTAGGAACAGGATTTCCTTTGGCTCCATATGATACGGCAAGCCACGCATATGATACATTCAACTTTGTAGATAGTATTGCTACTGGTGTCGGTGATGACATCCTTACAACATTTAATGCACAATACATTGCAAACATTGACCCATTAACACCAGCGGGAGAATATACCGCAACATTGACCTTTACAATGCATGCAGAGTTTTAAAAGACACCGGGAGGTGTTTTTTGACTTGCATATCATATAGGACATGCGGTATACTGTCTGTAGATACATGAAATACATTTATTCATTTAATCATGTACATATTTAAATAAATTTATTTTAACTATAATTATGAAACAAACACTTAAACAACTAATGTCATTTACGGTTGCTTTTGCAATGGTATTTACATTAAATATTTTATCAGCAGAAGCTGCAGCGCCACAAAACGCGTCAAACAACATGACACGGCAAAAAATTGGAGAAACTGCTGATCACAACTTTACGTTCAATATGCCAACAGCAACAGCTGCTGATGTTGTTATTACATTTCCTGTAGGATTTGACCTTGCGAGTGCTGCGAGTGCTGGTAATACAGTTAATGCAGGTGCTAGAACAGTAACTATTGCAGGACCAGTTACAGCAAATCAATTATTTACCGTTCCGGTTACTGGTGTAGTTAACCCAGCCGTATTTACTGGGCCTACTACCGATACGTATTCAATTACCATTGCATCTGATGTTGATACTGGTTCAGTATTAGTACCCATTATCGCTGACGATCAAATTCAAATTACAGCTCGAGTTGCTCAAACATTAACCTTTGACGTTCGTGATGGTTCAGGAGCTGCAAACACAGCAACTGATAATGCAGTACAGTTTGGAGATCTTGAAGCAGGGAACACAAACTTTGCCACTGATGCTGGGACAGGTTCAACAACAACAGTAGAAGCATCTCAATTTATAGCCTCAACAAACGCACCAGGTGGATATATTGTTGAGCTAACAGGTGAAACTTTGACCTCAATGCAAAATCTAGCAAATACTATTGATGCTGTAGCTAATGGAACTGCTGCACCTGCAGCAGGAACAGAAGCTTTCGGACTTCAAATTGCAAAAGAACAAGCAAACACTGGAGCAGCTGTTTCAACTATTAATGCTAACTACGATGGTTCATTTGCCTTACCAGCAACAGCTACTGAAGATGTAATTGTAACTCAATTAGGTCCTTCATCAGAAGAAATTTTTGATGTAACCTATATTGCAAACATTGATGCTCTTACTGAAGCTGGTGACTATTCTACGGTTATGACGTTTACCATGACGGCAAACTTCTAATTAAAACTTTTGATTATTAAAAACCATATATTTATGGTTTTTTTTCTTAGCAAAATCAATGAACTACGGTATACTATAAACAGCAAGATAAATTAGATAGCTAATTTAGTAACGCAAGATTACACAATTATGAAAAAATTTTACACAATATTTATTACCGCTGCTGTATTTTTAGTAGCCTTTGGTTTTACCTCGATTACGCATGCCTTGACTGTTTCTCCTGCAATTCTGGAAATTTCGGGAGATCCAGGTACGACACTTGCAGGTGTTATTAGGTTGTTTAATGAGAAAGACACCACTGAAACGTTTTATACCAGTTTTGAAAATTTTGAACCCTCAGATGATTCAGGGACACCTCAATTTGTTGGCGCTAATGACGGACTCGCAACATGGCTCAGCTCAACAGGTTCTGTAACTATGGCGCCAAGGGAACGAATGGAAGTACCATTTACTCTTTCCATTCCTCCAGGCACTGAGGCTGGTGGATACTTTGCAGCAATATTTTTTGGTACACAACCACCTATTGCTGAAGGTGGGACCGTTTCTATTGGTGGACGTATCGGCGTACTGACGTTATTACGTGTTAATGGGGATATTCCAGAAGATGGAGGTTTGTTAGAGTATAATACCAAAGATTCAAAAGGTTTCTATACTATACCACCAGTAGAATTTGAATATAGATTTTCTAATGATGGAGGGGATCGAGTTGTACCCCGAGGAGATATTGAAATTAAAAATACTTTTGGATCTATTCGCTCAACTATTAATGCAAATCCAACAGAAGGTTCTGTTTTACCAGATTCTGCCCGTCGTTTCAGTCTAATCTGGAACCCAGATGCGGAGATACCAACAGGATTTGTGGAAACTGTATGGTATCAGTGGAATAATTTTCATTTTGGTTTTTACACCGCTGAATTAAATTTAGGTTGGGGATTCACTAATCAGAATACTCAAGAAAAAATTTCATTTTTTCTATTTCCATGGCAAGTATTATTAGTAATTATTTTAATAATCTCACTATTTTCGACTGTTATCAGATTAGGAGGAAGGGCTTATAAAAATTCATTGATGCGTCAATTAGAACAAATGCAAGAAGAAAAAAAAGAAAAAGAAAAGAACGAGAAAAACCAAGGAGAATAAACCTAATACAGACATGAGATTATTTAGTTATAAAAAAATACAGATTCATGTTGCAGTAATTACACTGACCGTTATTGTCAGTGTTTTTGCTGGCACAAGAGTTTACGCTCAAATTATGACAGGAATACCTGTTGGAGGAGATGCTGAAATTCAAATAACGGCTCGGGTATCAGGGTGTGGAGATAATATTACACAAAGCAATTTAGGTGAACAATGTGATGGTAGTGATTTAAATTCACAAAGCTGTCAGACTCTGGGCTTTGATTCAGGTTCTGTTTCCTGTCGTTTGAGTTGTATCTTTGAAACCTCAGACTGTAATATTGATTCATCAAGTATTTCAACAGGAACTCGGATAAGAAATACAACGGGTATTTTTACTGATACTGTTCCTAATACAAACATTGTGTTTAATGGTAGTGGTGAACCAGAAAGTATATTTTTTGTAACAACCTTAGATGGATACCTTGTATCAACACCTATTGATGGTAATGGTAATTTTTCTGTTACTGTTTCGCAACCTCGTATCGGTTATTATGATTTTGTTTTCTATACACTCTCTGCCAACGGTTTATTTGGTCCACGAACGTTTGGTATAACTATTCAACCTTTTACTACGACATCTATAAATAATATTTTAATAGACTACAATTCTTTTGAAGACATACCAGGGGAATTTGTTTCTATTGAAATTCCTATTCAAGAAGATATTGAACTTTTTGATGATAAGACAGATATATTAGAGAATCCCAGGGAAGACGTAGCTAATCTGGATTTTCCTCTTGATCCTGAACTTCTAAATGAATCCCTAGATATACTTGCTGAGAATGAAAATATATCCCCAGAAGATATTGATATGATTACCGAAATATTAGGTGACCAAAATGGTTATGAAATAAAAAAAATAGAGTACGATAATAATAGATGGCGTAGTACGCAATCATGGTTGTCTGAAAATACTTATGAATTATCAGAATGGTATCCAAATGTCTATATTTCATTTATGATTCCTTACTGGGATTTTGCATATGATCTGAATGGTTGGTTTGATAAATACCAAGATCCTTTTAATTTCAATAATACGATTAAATCATTATTACAAAAATAAAAACCAATACGGTTTTTATTTTTGTGTATTTGGTGTTGTAATATATTTTGACGTATCAAACCCAAGAATAGGGTAAAAAATAAAAGGTAAAATAATTAAACCAATAGTAAAATATTCTTTTTTGTTAAACCTTTTTGCTAGTAAATTCGTAGAATAAATAATCCAAATAATTCCAACATAAGGAACAAACATTAAAATAATCCACCACCAAGGTTTTTGTATTATTTTTTGAAGAATATAGAGATTATATATAGGAATGATTGCTTTCCAGCCCTTATATCCTGCTTTATTGAAAATATTCCAAAGCGAAACAATAATAATTAAAACGATAATAATATGTAAAATTTTTTCATTCATAGATAATAACTAGTATGAATTATTACACTCTTTTGTTTTCTCTGCAAGAATTTATGAAAGTAAAAATTCTTATTCTTTCCATTCGTCTTGATCCTCGTCTTCCTCTAACTCATCTAAGTCTTCTTCGTAGACATCGTCTTCCTCATTTTCCCAATCATTATTTTCAATAAGATATCCATCCTCGTCATATTCAGAAAACCCATAGAGAAAAGGTA